>Ga0307312_10000663_pt1 | contig 16660 bp, 13 predicted proteins | sample ER_DNA_202_FD_194489 | JGI IMG/M metagenome (GOLD analysis project Ga0307312, IMG submission 194489) | Bulk soil microbial communities from the East River watershed near Crested Butte, Colorado, United States - ER_DNA_202 | ecosystem: Environmental > Terrestrial > Soil > Floodplain | place... | reverse complement strand
AGATCCCCAACGGATACGACACCACCCGGTACGCCCCGCATCCGGAGGCAGGTGCCGCCTTCCGAGCCACCTACCGGATTCCGACGGCGAACAAGGTGGTCCTCAGCGCGGCCAAGCTGACCCGCAACAAGGGCCAGGAGGTGGCCATCGCGGCACTCAACCTGGTGCGGCGCTCCGGCACCGACGTGACCTACGTGGTCTGCGGCGACGGCGGACGCGAGGGAGAGCTGGTCTCGCTGGCCCACCGGCTGGGGCTTCCCGTACTGTTCACCGGGCTGCTCGGCACCGAGGAGATGATCGCCGCGTTCAACGGAGCGGACCTGGTGGTCCATCCGTCACTCCAGGAGATCTTCCCCAACGCGGTGGGCGAGGCGATGGCCTGCGGCCGCGCCGTCGTGGCCGCCGACGCCGGCGGTACGGGTGAGCTGCTCGGCCGGGACGGCTCCTCCGGAGTGCTGGTGCCGCCCGACGACCCGTCCGCGCTGGCGGAGGTTGTCCGTTCGCTGCTCGACGATCCGGCGCGGCGGGCGGCGCTGGGAGAAGCGGCCCGGCGCCGGATCGAGGCCGAGTATCCGCTCGCGCGGATGGTCGACGGCTACGTGGCGGCGCTCGAGGAGGTCGTCGGCCGCAAGGGTTGACCCGCTTGTTTAGATTGGGATATGGCTACGCATCTGCTCCTCACCTACGACTTCCCGCCGATCAGCGGTGGCATTGCGCGATGGATGGCGGAGCTGGCCAAGCGTTACCCGCCGGGCTCGCTAGTCGTCTCCACCGGACAGCAGCCTGACGCCTCTGAATTCGACGAGACCTATCCCAACCGGGTCGATCGTCTGCCGGTCCCGGCCCGGCGGCTCCGGACCATTCAGGGCATTCTGCTGTGGTCCCGCCGTGCCGCCGTCCTGGCCCGGTCCACCGACGCCGCATTCATCTGGTGCGGCAACATCAAGCCAGCGGCGTATCCGGCCAAGTGGACCATGGAGCGGGTGGGTACCCCGTTCGGCATCCTGCTTCACGGCGGCGACATCCTGATCCTGCAGCATCAGGTGCATCAATCGGCGGTCAAGCGGCGCACGGCTCGCGCGCTGCTCTCCTCCGCCGCGGTGCTGGTGGCCAACAGCCAGTGGACCCGGGACCGGTGCCTCACCCTCCTGAGCGAGCTGGAGCTGGATACGCCCCCCGATCTGGTGCGCGTCGTTCCGCTGGGTGCCGACCAGAGTTTCTTTCGCCCCGGCATCGACGCCACCGAAGTGCGTGCGCGCTACGGCCTCGGTCCCGGCCGCTGGCTGCTCTCGGTGGCTCGCCTCACCCGCCATAAGGGCATCGACACCGCCCTCCACGCCCTCGCGCAGCTCCGGGCCGACTATCCCGACCTGCGCTACGCCGTGGTCGGCGCGGGCGAGGCGCAGGCGGCGTTGGAGGACGAAGCACGGGAGCTCGGCGTGACCGACCGCGTCCGCTTTCTCACCGACGTGCCCGACCGTGATCTGCCGGCGCTCTACAACGCCGCCGAGATCTATCTGGGCGTCTCCCGTCTCCTGGAGCAGCGGGTCGAGGGGTTCGGCATCTCGCTCTCGGAGGCATCGGCCTGCGGACTGCCGGTCGTCGCCGGCCGCAGCGGGGGAATTCCGGAAGGCGTGCGGGACGGTGAGACGGGCTTCCTGGTCGATGCCGAGAGCCCGCTCGCCGTGGCGGATGCGCTGCGGCGCCTGCTGGCGGACCCCGGACTCCGTGCCCGGTTCGGCACCGCGGGCAGGCGCCTCATCGAGCGCCATTACAACTGGGACCGGGTGACGGCCGACCTCGTACGGATCGGGCACGAGCTCGGCGTCGCGCGGGTGCGGGAGGGCGCCTCCTAGTGGTGCACACGGTTGCCCAGACCGCCGCGGCGGACGAATACGACCGGCAGTACAGCGTCTGGGTCGAGCAGCAGGGCTCGCGCGCGCTCGACCTCGACTGGCGGCTCACCCATCTCGTCTGGAGCCAGCGGGCGCTTCTCCGGCGCTATCCGCCCGAGGGCAAGCGGGTGCTCGATTTCGGGTGCATGGATGGGGTGTTCACCCTTCGGCTGCAGCAGATGGGCGGTGAGGCGGTGGGATACGACATCTCACCCGCGGCCATCGATCAGGCCAAGCGGTTCCGCGACTCGGCCGCGCGCCCGGTCTTCACCACCGTGCCGCCGGGTCCGGGGCAATTCGATCGGATCTATTGCAGCGAGGTGCTGGAGCAGGTCGAGGACGATTCGGGGCTGATCGGCGAGCTGGTGGGATATCTGGCGCTGGGAGGAGCGGTGGTCGGCACGACGCCCGTCACCCCTACCCCCTCGGACGCGGATCACAAGCGGCTTTACGACGAGGCCCTGCTGCTGCGGGCGCTGGCGCCGTGGGGCAAGGTGCGGGTGCATCGCCACTACCGGAGCCCGCTGCGCAACTTTCTCCCGCTCCGGCAGCGCGGGGCGGCGGTGTTCATCTTCGAAGTTACGCCGCCGTCTCCTCGGGGTGCACGCTGATCGCGTCGGTGGGGCAGGTGAGCAGGTAGCCGCCGTCCATCGGCGACCAGGTCTGGATCGGCGTCATCACCTCCGCCTTGCCCCGCGGGTCCAGCCGGAACACCTTGGGCGCCTGAACCACGCAGGCCCCGCACCCCACGCAGCGGGCATCGTCCACCAGCACGCGAAGCCGGCGGGTCGGGTGCATCCCGCGCGCGATCCGGTGCAGGTCGCCGCCCAGCTGGTCCAGCGTCTGCGCGGTGGACCGGTAGCCTGCCTCCATCAGCTCCTCCGTGCGATCGAACGCGAACATCGAGATGTGCTCGACCTTCGGCTGCACCAGGACCAGCGGCGGCCCCTTCCAGTCGCGGAGCTGTCCCTCGATCTGCGTCTGCATCACGATCTCGAGCCCGCGGATGTAGGTGGCGGCAAAGCCCTCGGTCTCGTGCTCGGCCCGGCGGATGCTGGTGGCCGCCACGTTGACGGCGATGATCGGACCGGAGCCGAGCGAGGCGGCCAGACGGACCGGGAGATTCTCCACCACGGCGCCGTCCACATAGGCCCGGCCGAGGATCTGGCGCGGCGGGAAGATGCCCGGGAGGGCGCAGGAGGCGGCGACGGCATCGCCGACCCGGGCGTCGAGCAGACCGGGCAGGCCCCACATCACCTGCATCCCGGAGTGAAGGTCGGTGGTGTTGACCAGCAGGCGCCGTTGGAGCTGCCGGAAGGTCACCTCGCCGACCAGGCTGGTGATCAGCGCCTCGAGCGGCTCCCGGCGGTAGAGTGAGGGCGCGAGCAGCCGGCGGAGCGCGACGTCGGTATGGGCGACCTGAAACACATCCCGCCGGCGGATGCGCCGGGCCCGGTCCTGCATCTGGGCGATGGATGACCCGGCGGCCCACGCGGCACCGATCAGCGACCCGATGCTCGACCCCACCACCAGGCTCGGTGTGAGGCCCCGCTCTTCCAGGGCTCGCAGCACACCGATGTGCGCCAGCCCCTTGAGGCCGCCGCCACTCAGTACCAGGGTGAACGGTCGATCGGCTGTCACTCGCTTGCCCGCGCAGAGGGTGCGTGCGTAACGTACCATAGGGCAAAATTGCAAGAATCATGCGCCGAGCGCTGTGAACGCCGATGGTGCAAGAGCGTGCGCGGTGCCTCTCCCGTAGGGTAACCCATATCACGGGATCGACATGGCTGGAGGCAGGCTGGGCGAGCGGTTGCGCCGGGATCGCTTCTTTCAGCTGGGACTGGTCCTAGTCGCGGCCGTGGTCGCGGCGGCGCTCCTGGCGCCGTGGCTCGCCCCCTTCGATCCGCTGGCGGGCGACTTGCGAAACGCCTACCTGCTCGGCCCCGGCGGCCGGTTTCTCCTGGGTACCGACACCCAGGGACGCGACGTGTTGAGCCGCGTCCTCTACGGCGCCCGGCTCTCCCTCGCCGTCGGGCTCATCTCCCAGTCGGTCTCGGTGACTCTCGGTGTGTGCCTCGGTCTGGTCTCGGGCTACTACGGCCGGTGGGTCGACGCGCTGGTGATGCGGCTGGCGGACATCACGCTCGCCTTTCCCACGCTGCTGCTGCTCATCGCCGTGGCCGCCGCGGTCAAGCCTTCGCTTCCCGTGGTGTTTCTGGTGATCGGCGTGGTGGGCTGGGCCGGCATGGCCCGGCTGGTCCGGAGCCAGGTCCTGGTGCTCAAGCGCGCCGAGTTCGTGCTGGCCGCGCAGGCGCTCGGCGCGCTCGACCGGCGCGTCCTCCTGCGACACCTCCTTCCCAATGTGCGGACGCAGGTGATCATCGCCGCTACCCTCGGCATTGCCGGCGCGATCATGGCGGAGGCCGCGCTGTCCTTCGTGGGACTCGGGGCCCAGCCTCCGACCCCGAGTTGGGGCTCGATGGTCGCCGACGGGCGCGATCTGCTGCGGGTGGCGCCCTGGGTGTCGTTCGCCCCCGGCATCGCCATCGGCCTCGCGGTGCTCGGCTTCAACCTGGTCGGTGATGTGCTGCGCGAAGTCTACGACCCCAAGCTCCGCAGTGAGCGCTGACCCCGCCGGCACCCTCGCGGCGCCACTCGACGTGCCCGCGCTCAGGGCACGCGAGTTCCCCTGGACCGCGGACACGATCTACCTCAACAACGCGAGCATTGGACCGCTTCCGGAGCGGACCCGGCTGGTGCTCGAGGAGTTCAACCGGCGGCGGACGATGCCGTTCCGGCTTCCGGATCGCGATCTGTTCGGCACGTTGACCGAAAGCCGGCGGCTGGTGGCGCAGCTGCTGTCGGTGACGCCGGGCGAGATCGCTCTGACGGTGAACACCGGGTTCGGCCTCGCCGTGGTGGCACGCGCGCTGTCTCTTCGGCCGGGTGACGTGGTCCTGGTGAGCGATCGCGAGTTCCCGGCCAACGTGTATCCCTGGATGCGCCTCCGTGAATCCGGAGTCACCATGGAGCTGGTGCCGACCACGGCTGAGGGCTGGCCCGACGAAGCCCGCCTGCTCCGGCGGCTGGAGGACCCGCGAGTGCGGGTGCTGGCGGTTTCGCTGGTGCAGTTCAGCAGTGGCTATCTCGCCGACCTGGCCGCGCTCTCGGAGGCGACCCGCCGGACGGGGGCTTACCTGGTGGTGGATGCCATCCAAGGTCTGGGTCACGTGCCGGTGGATCTCACCCGCATCCAGGTCGACGTGCTCGCCTGCGGCGGGCAGAAGTGGCTGCTCTCACCCTGGGGCTCGGGGTTCGTCTACGTCCGTCGGGAAGTGATCCCGGCGCTCGACCCTCCGGTCACCGGCTGGATGGCGTTCGAGGGCACCGACGATCTCACCCGGCTCACCCGGTATGACGACACGCTCCGGGCCGACGCCCGCCGGTTCGAGCTGATGACGCTTCCCTACCAGGACTTTGCCGGAATGAATGCATCGCTGGGGTTGCTGCTGGAGCTGGGCGTGGGACGGATCGGGAGACATCTGAGGACACTTCAGGAGCCATTTGTCCGCTGGGCCGAGCGCACCGGGGGCCGAATCGTCTCGCCGCAGGACTCCCATCGCTCCGGCATTCTCGCCATCGCGCCGGCGGCCGTGGAGGAGGCGTTCCGGCGACTCAAGGCGGCCCGGATCATCTGCAGCCTGCGCGAGGGCGCCATCCGGCTCAGCCCGCACGCGTACAACACGGTGGAGGAGATGGAGGGGGTGGTGGAGGTGCTGGAGGGAGCTTGATCAGTCGTCTCGAGCGGAGCTGTCATGCCGAGCGGAAGTGTCCGGGAGTCGCGGGCAAGATCCCTCGTCGCTGCGCTCCTCGGGATGACAGCTGACAGTCCCGATGCTCGGCGCCCCGCCTACCGCTCGACCACCAGCCTGAGATAGTTCTTCTTACCCTTCCTCAACATCACGAAGTCGTCTGCCTCCCTCCGCTTCAGATCACCGGGTTCCAGCCGGTGGTTCACGTCAGATATCTGAGCTTCATTGACATAGAACCCCTTGCCTTCGATACCACGCCTGGCATCCGCCTTGGAGGACGCCAGCCCCGTTCGCACCAGAATGTCCACCAGCGGCAGTCCATCGCCGAACTCCGCCCGGGATAGCTGGTAGGCAGGGGTGAGGTCGACCAGATCCGTATCGATGCCGACGCCCAGCGGCCGTTTCGTCCCGAACAGCGCCTCGCTGGTCTGGATCGCCTGCTCGGCCGCGGCGTCGCCATGCACGGTGGCGGTGACCTCGCGGGCGAGCAGCCGCTGGGCCGTGCGCCGACCCGGGTCGCCGCCGTGCTCTTCCATGACCGCCGCGATCCGGTCGAGCCGGAGAAAGGTGAACAGCTTGAGATACCGCTCGACGTCGCGATCGTCGGTGTTGAGCCAGAACTGGTAGAAGGCATATGGCGAGGTCCGCTCCGGGTCGAGCCAGACGTTGCCCGCCTCGCTCTTGCCGAACTTGGCGCCGGAGGCTGTCGCGATCAGCGGGAACACGATGCCGTGCACCTGCTGGTGCTCGCGCTTGTCCACCAGCTGGGCGCCGGCCGTGATGTTGCCCCACTGGTCGCTCCCGCCCATCTGCAGCTCGCACCCCTCGGTCCGGAACAGGTGCCAGAAATCGTAGGCCTGCACCAGCATGTAGCTGAACTCGGTATAGGAGATCCCGGCCTCCAGCCGGCTCTGCACCGACTCCTTCTGCAGCATGTAGCTGATGGTGAAGTGCTTCCCGGTGTCGCGCAGGAAATCCATCAGGTGGACACCGCGAAGCCAGTCGGCGTTGTTGCGCATCCGGGCGGCGTTGGCGCCCTCGAAGGAGAGGAACCGCGAGAGCTGCCGGCCGATCCCGTGGGCATTGCGGTCGATCTGATCCAGGGTCATGACCGGGCGCTCTTCCCGCTTGCCGCTGGGGTCGCCCACCATGCCCGTGCCGCCGCCCACCAGCGCGATCGGGGTGTGCCCCAACCGCTGCAGCCAGGCGAGACCCATCACCGGCACGAGGCTGCCGACGTGCAGCGAGTCGGCCGTCGGATCGAAGCCGACGTAGCCGGTGATGGGACCGGCGCGGAGCCGATCGGCAACGCCGGGCGTGGCGTCCTGCACGAATCCGCGGGCGCCGAGCAGCTCGAAGAGGTCGTTCATAGGCGCCAATCGTACCCGCTGGAAACGGACCCCGCAACCGGCTAGCTTGCCTGCATGGCCCGCCGGCTGTCCCTCCCGCGCATGCGCGTTCGGCTCTCGCCCCGCGCACAACGCATCGTTCTGGTTTCTTTCCTCGCGGTCGTCGCGTTCGCCCTCGCCATTCTGCTGGCGGCGTGGACCCGGGCATGCGCGGGCAACAGCTGCCCCTCCATCGCGGGGCTGGGCGGCTACGATCCCAACCAGGCGTCCAAGGTGTATGCCGCGGACGGGCGCCTGATCACCGACCTCGGTCTGGAGCGCCGCACCGTCGTCCCGCTGGCGGAGATGTCGCCCTACGTGAAGGCGGCGTTCATCACCACCGAGGACAAGCGATTCTACGAGCACCAGGGAGTCGACTGGTACCGGGTGCTCGGCGCCATCAAGAACAACATCTTCAAGTTCCGGGTGGCCGAGGGGTTCTCGACCATCACCATGCAGCTGGCCCGCAATCTCTGGCCGGAGGACATCAGCGGCCGGGACAAGTCGGTGCGCCGGAAGCTGCGGGAGGCCCACGTCGCCCAGGAAATCGAGGCCAAGTACTCCAAGGACAAGATCCTCGAGCTGTACCTCAACCAGATCGACCTGGGGAATCGGGCGTACGGGGTGGAGGCGGCATCCCAGCGCTACTTCGGCAAGTCGGTCCGCGATCTCAACGTGGCCGAGGCGGCGACCCTGGCCGCCATCCCCAAGGCGCCCTCGCGCTACAATCCGCGGAAGAACCCCAATCTCAGCCTGCAGCGCCGCAACACCATCCTGAATCTGTTGCGGGACAACAGCCTCCTCTCGGCGGAGGACACGGAGCGCTGGAAGGCCTATCCGCTGCTCCTCTCCTCCCGCTCCGATTTCAGCGGCGTCGCGGAGTACTTCGTCGAGTATGTGCGCCGGCAGCTGGACGCCCGGTTCGGCCGGGGACTCTACCGCGCCGGCTACCGGATCTACACTACGCTCGACCTCGACATCCAGCAGGCCGCGGAGCGCGCGCTGGAGGCCAGGCTCGAGGCAATCGAGAGTGGGGCGGACGGAAAGTTCCCCCATCAGACCTATCGCCAGTACATGGATACGCGGCCCGAGACCGCCGACGCCGGTGACCGGACGCCGACGCCGTATCTCCAGGGTCTGGTCGTGACCCTCGACGCCAAGACCGGCAACATCCGCGCGATGGTGGGCGGGCGGGACTTCGAGGACAGCAAGTTCAACCGCGCCACCCAGGCCCTGCGGCAGCCGGGATCCACCTTCAAGCCGATCGTCTACGCCGCGGCGCTGGAAGCGGGCTATCCGCTCTCCTACGTCATGGTAGACGACCCGCTGAGCGTGGAGATCGATCCCCTCCAGGATCCCTGGACTCCGCAGAACTACGACCTGGAATTCGACGGGCCGATGACCCTGCGGCGGGCGCTCTACCTGTCGCGCAACATCATCGCCATCAAGCTGGGCATGGAGATCGGCCCGGACGCGGTGATCAGCGAGGCGACCAAGTTCGGGATAACCACCCGCATCCCGCCCTACCCGTCCATCCACATCGGCTCCGCCGACGTGATCCCGCTGGAGATGATCGCCGCCTACACCGCGTTCGCCAACCTGGGCACCCGGACCATCCCGAACTCGATCCTCCGGGTTGAAGACCGCACCGGGAAGATCGTCTGGCAGCCGACGGTCCGGTCGGTCGCGGTCATGGATACGGCCCACGCGTGGCTCATGACCGACGTGCTCCGGGACGTGGTCCGGCACGGCACCGCGGTGGGGTCGGTGGGCTCGAGGATCAACTTTCCGGCCGCGGGGAAGACCGGCACCACCAACGAGGGCTACGACGTCTGGTTCATCGGATTCACGCCCGACCTGGTGACCGGCGTGTGGATCGGCTTCGATCAGCCGCAGAAGATCAAGGCCAATGCCCAGGGTGGCGTGCTGGCCGCCCCCGCATGGACGGCGATGATGCGCGAGGTCTACGAGCGGCGCGAGCTCCCCGTGGCCTGGCCCCGGCCCGACGGCCTCACGGCGCTCGATATCGACAAGACCACCGGCTACAAGGCGACGCCCTTCTGTCCCAAGGACGTGCACTACATCGAGTCGTTCATTCCGGGCACCGAGCCCACCCAGTTCTGCCCGATCCACTCGCCCTTCGGGGCGGTCGGCAGCACGACGGGGCCGTTGGGCGGGACCGCTCCCGCCGCGCCGCCGCCAGTGGTTGTGCCGCCCGGGACGGGGCCGCCGAAGCCCGCCGCCGGGACGCCGCCCCCGAAGCCCGGGGCCGCGAACAGTACGCCTTCGGGTGTGATGGGGGGCGCGGGACCACCCGCGGCGCAGCCGCATTAGGATGCCCGCGCGCCGGCTGGCGGCCCGGTGGGTCATTCCCGTCGAGGGCTGCCCGATCGAGCGCGGCGCCGTTCTCATCGGGGCCGAGGGCCGGGTGATGGCCGTGGGGCCCGACGCCATGGTGCCTCGACCCGCCGAGGCCGTGGCGGAGACATACGAGCACGGCCTGCTGCTCCCCGGCCTGATCAACACGCACACGCATCTGGAGCTCACCGGTCTGTCGGGCGAAGCGCCTGAGCCTGACTTCGCCGCCTGGATCCTCGGCGTTCGCCAGCTCAAGGCCGGCCGCAGTCCCGAGGCGTTCCTGGCGGCCGCGCGAGCCGGACTGGCGGCCTCGTACGCGGCGGGGGTCACCACGGTGGCCGATACCGGCGATTCGGGTGCCGTCATCCGTGCGCTCGCCGAGTCGGGCGGGTCCGGAGTGGCGTACCATGAGGTGTTCGGTCCGCACCCGGATCAGCTCGCGGAGAGCCTGGCCGGTCTTCAGCGCCAGGTGGAATCGCTGGAAGCGTTCGCGGTCGGGCGGGTGCGGATCGGGGTCTCGCCTCACGCGCCTTACACCGTGAGCGGCCCCCTCTACGCGGCGGTGGCCGCGTGGGCCGGAGCGGAGCAATTGCCCCTGGCTACCCATGTCGCCGAATCATGGGCAGAGAGCGAGCTGCTGGCACGAGGAGAGGGAGCGTTCGCGAAGGCGTGGAGGGGGCGGGGGATTCCGCTCCCCGCGCCGCTCGGTCGTACGCCGGTGGAGTGGCTGGACGATCACGGAGTGCTCTCTGAGCGCACGCTCTGCATCCACCTGGTGCAGGCCGGGACGGACGACGTGAGCCGGCTGGCGCGCGCGGGAGCCGCGGTGGCCCATTGCCCGCTCTCCAACCGGAGGCATGGACACGGCGCCGCGCCGCTGGCGGCATTCCTCGAAGGGCGCCTGCGTGTGGGACTCGGCACCGACTCGGTCCTGAGCGTCGGAACGCCGGACCTCCTGTCGGAGGCCCGCGCCGCCCGCTGTCTCGCGGGTCTCGATGCGGCGCGCACCCTTGCCCTTTGCACCCTGGAGGGGGCTCGCGCGCTGGGACTCGACGGCGAAACCGGGAGTCTCCGGGTGGGGAAGTGGGGCGACTGCGTCGTGTTGCGGCCGCGGGATGGGGGGGCCGGCCTCCCCCCCGAGGAGCAGGTGCTTCTGAGCGGTCCACCGGATGTGCTGGCCACCTACGTAGGAGGACGGGACGTGTATCGAGCCGATCGGCCGGTATGAAGATCCAGCGCCATGCGGCGATCCTGCGCGTCGTCCGGGAGCGTCGTATCGAGAGCCAGGACGGGCTGCGCGAGGCCCTTGCCTCCGACGGTTTCATCGTCACCCAGGCGACGCTGTCGCGCGACATCCGCGAGCTGGGTCTGGCCAAGCTCGCCGATCCCCAGGGCGGCGCGTTCTACACCCACCCGCACCGGGCGGCAGTGCGGCCCGACCTGGCCCAGGTGCTGCCGGCCTTGCTGGTGAGCGTGGACGGGGTGGGCCCGCTCCTGGTCCTCAAGACTGCCAGCGGCTCGGCCGGTGCCATTACCGAGGCACTCGACCAGACCGGCTGGACGGAAGTCATCGGAACCATCGCGGGGGACGATACGGTGCTCGTCATTACCCGGAGCCAGAAGCAGCGCGAATCGATCGCGTCGCGGATTCAGGCGATCGTCAAGAAGTGATAAGCACGGAATACACGGAAGAGACACGGAGAATCAATCCGTGCTTCTGTAGTGAACCGATGCATCGGAATGCCGTGACGAACGCCTGAAGCTCCGAACCGGGGTACGTGAACCTCACATGGATCGCCCGAGCCGCCCCCGGTGCCCGATTCCCTTGCTCCCGCTGCAGGCGCACATTACGATTCCAGGGCGGTATCAGCCGATCTCACAGTCGGTTCCCTCCCGTCGGACCCGTCCAACGTTGGGCGAGCGAGGCGGGACACATGCATCCTCCACACTCGTTTTGGAGACGTCGCGTGCGGTGTCTCGCGTTGAACGCGTCCTTCGAGCCGCTGACGATGGTCCCGGTCCGGCGCGCGCTGCGCCTGGTGATCGAGGGCAAAGCGGAGATCGTCGAGTCGGACGCGAACGACTACGTCCGAAGTGAACGCCTGACGCTGCCCAAACCTGCCATCATCCGGCTCGTCAAGTTCGTCCACGTTCCCCGCCGCTTCCGCCGCCAAGTCACCAATACCTTCCTCTTCGCCCGTGATGGATATCGCTGCCAGTACTGCCATCGGGGCCAGATCGAGCTGCGGCATCGGGAGTGTCTGACGCGGGATCACCTGGTTCCGCTGTCGCGGGGTGGGGACAACGAGTGGAGCAACGTGGTGACCGCATGCAGCTCCTGCAATACCCGCAAGGGCAACCATCTGCCGCATGAGTGCGGGATGCACCCGCTGATCGCCCCGCGGGAGCCGCACTTCGTGCATCTCTCCTGGGCGGTCCGTCGCCTCTCGGCCACCCAGGCCAAGTACATCAAGCTCTTTTACGGTGAGGAGGCGCTCCGGGCGTTGGGCGGGACGGTCTGACCCTCAGCGCACCGTGAACGACTCGCTGCGTCCCTCCAGCCGCAGCGCCGGTAGTCCCGCCAATCGCAGCAGCAGCCGGGTCGCGCCGCGGCCCAGGGCGTCGCCCACCCGCTCCTTTCCCTGAGCCACGTCGCCGACGTCCCCCTCCAGGAACCGCTGCAGCTCGTCGAGATCGGAGTCCGACAGCGTGGAGATCTGCAGGGCCGCGGCGAAATAGTATCGCCCGGGCCGGGCCGGCTGCACGTTGACTCGATAGGCGAACTCCAGCGCGGCGCTCAGCGCGTCGAGAGTGGCATACCGCCGCTCCCGCGCGCGTGCGCCCACGATGGTCAGCAGCGTGTACTGATCCATCAGCGGCTCATGGTGGACCACCACGTCCCATGCCGCCTCGCGCTCGAAGTTGTCGAACCAGCCCTCCCGTGAGCGCCAGACCTCAACCCGGTAGTGCAGCCGCACCGGCAACCCCGAGCGCAGCGCGGACAGCCAGCGCCCATCATCCAGGAGATGCTGCGATCGGACGATCGGCGCCCGGGCCCCACTGCCCGCGGAGTCCGGCGCCAGCCGCACCTGGAGCTGCACGGCCGCCGGTGACTGGGAACGGGCCGGCTCGGCGGGGGCCAAGGCGAGAAGCAGGCCAGTGATCGCCGCCCGCACCTGCGGCGTGAACCGTCGGCGGAGGAGTCCGGCGAGCGGGAGCACTAGAACCGGCGCTGGAGACGGACGAGGAGCCGGACCGGCTCGCCTTGCGAGAGGCCCTTCGCCAGATACACGCCGATCTCCCCCGCGTCGAGACCGACACCCACGTCGACTTTCCACTCGTCGAACGAGGGGATCCGGTTCACCGGTACCTGGCTCGGCCCGCTCCCCGCCAGCCAGGCCTTGCCCGCGTCGGCCAGGAAGACCAGGTCCGCTTCCTCGATGCCGATGAATCGTCCGGACGGGCTGCCCTCCCGGTCACGCAGTCGATACCCCAGGTTGAGGCCGAGCCGGGTGCGCACCTCCACCTGCGCGGCGATCATCCGGTCGCAGAGCGCGGGGTCGGAGGCGTCGGCGAACCCGCGCGGGGCGCAGGTGAACCCCCGGAAATCGTAGCCTGGCAGCAGGTCGGGGCCGCCCAGTGAAACCCGCCGCTGCACCGGCAACCGGTCGCCGCCCACCCAGCCATCGGCTTTGAGTCGGGTGTTGACCCGAAGGGACGGGGTGAGCCGGGAGTATCGGCGCAGATCGAGCGCCAGCCGGTCGAAGGCGTAACCGCCTCCGGTGGATGGCGCCGGCCGGACCTGTTCGGGCAGCGCGACCGGAGAGATGTCGTCGCTGGTCGAATGCTCGAACTGCGCACGGAACAGCCAGCCCGTGCCCGGGAGGTCTCGCCGATTCCGGGTGTCGAAGTCCACCTGGAATCCGGTGGTGAAGTAGTGGCCGTCGTCGATCAGCGGATTGCGGCGCCAGCGGTCGCTGTTCCTGAGCAGCGACCAGGGATCGGTGGCGTGCACCGAGCGCTCGTGGTCCCGGCGGAGCGACAGCTCCAGTCGGAGAGGTCGCCAGGGCTCGGCCCACAGCGCGCCGCCACCGCCGATGCGCTCGAAGTAGTCGCGGTAGTCACGCTGCAGCAGAAATGCCGACCAGCCGTTCTCGCTCGCCGAGAGGGGCTGGTCCTCGATCGGGTCCACCTCGCTGTACATCCGGCCGGTGATGCCGACCGTGGGAAGCCGGAGCTCGGCGCGGGTGGTGTACCCGAAATCGCTGGTGAGTCCGGAGCCACCCCCGGCGGTGCGCAGGATCCCGCGCAGGTCCAGCCGGGCGACGGTCCGCGCGGTGGGACGCAGCTCGAACTGTGGCCCGAAGATGATGGGCAACCCTTCGACCCGGTTGTACGTCCCGCCGGTCGCGAGGAACAGCGTGGTGCGCACCTTCCCGGTCTGGAAGGTGGTCCTCGCGGCGGCCAGCTCACCGAGTGGCCGGCGCCGCTCCCGGAGCGCGAGCGTTCCGCCGGGGAGACGGATGACGGGGGCCGCGTCCCAGAACACCCGCTCGGGTCCGTCATGGCGGGCCCCCGCGCCGCGGATGAGCCGGCCGCCGACCACCAGGATCTCGCCGTTCACTTCGGCGCCGGGCAGCAGGTAGAGGGTGCCGTTCGCCACCGCGATCGGGCCGTCCACCCGGCCCGCGACCCGGAGCGACCCCCGATACTGCGCCAGCTTTCCCTGAAACGCGCTGCCCGGCGGGAAGCTCACGTCGCCCGCCATCCGGGTGGTCGTGGAGTCGTTGAAGAAGGCGATCAGCTCGGCCACGACCCCCGGGGGCGGTCCACCCCGGACCACGGCGGAGTCGCCGGGCGGTGCGTCGGGGTCGATGACGATGACGCTGTCCTGCGCCCGGAGGGCGGACGCGCCGAGCAGGAAGAAGAGGCCGCCGACGAGCACTCGCATGCGGGTCTCGGGAGTGGGAGAGGAGGTCGGACTACTGCCGGTCGAGCCCCAGACGTCGCATCCGGCGGTAGAGATTGGCCCGGTCGGTCTGCAGCACGCGCGCCGCTTCGGCGACGTTGCCCTCGGCCTGTGCCAGTGCCGCGCCGATGAGCTTGCGCTCGAAGTCGTCCAGCGACTCGTTCAGTGGACGGCCGAGCAGTGGCAGGGCAGGGGCGGACGCGGGGCCGCCCCGCAGCACCTGGCGGACCGCGCCGTCGTCGACTGTCGGCCCGCTCAGGATGGTCAGACGCTCCACCAGGTTGGCCAGCTCGCGCACGTTGCCCGGCCAACTGTAGGACGCCAGCGCCTCGAGGGCGGTCGCCGTGAAGATCGCGGTATCACGGGGCCGCACCCGCTCGCTCAGGTGGGTCACCAGGGCGGGCAGATCCTCCAGCCGCTCCCGCAGCGGCGGGAGGTGGAGTGGGAAGACATTGAGGCGAAAGAAGAGGTCCTCCCGGAATCGGCCTTCCCGCACCTCCTCCTCCAGCGTCCGGTTGGTGGCGGCCACCATCCGCACATCCACCCGCAGCGACCGCTCCGCACCGATGCGCTGAAGCTCCCCGGATTCCAGGGTGCGGAGCAGCTTCGCCTGGGCTTCGGCGCTCAGGTCTCCCACCTCGTCGAGAAAGAGCGTGCCCTCGTGGGCCAGCTCGAACCGGCCGAGTCGCCGCTCACTGGCGCCGGTGAACGCCCCGCGCTCGTGCCCGAACATCTCGGACTCGACCAGGTCACGCGGGATCGCCGCGCAGTTCACCGTGACGAACGCCCGTCCGGCCCGGCGGCTGGCGGTGTGAATCGCGGCGGCCACCAGCTCCTTGCCGGTGCCCGACTCGCCGGTGACGAGCACCCGAGCCTCGGTGGGCGCCACCCGCTCGATCAGGGCGCGCACCTCGCGCATGGCCGCGCTGTCGCCGATGAGGGTGCCCCGGCGGGCCAGCTCCGCGTGCAGCGCGCGATTCTCCGCCCGCGTCCGGTTGAGCTCCAGCGCCGCCCGCACCGTCACCAGCACCGATTCCGGGGTGAGCGGCTTCTCCAGGAACTGGAACGCTCCCTGCTTCACCGCGCGCACGGCATCGGTGAGCTGGGCCTTGCCGCTCATCATGATGACCGGGGTGCCCCGGCCGCGCTCCCGGATCCGGACCAGCGTCTCCAGTCCGTTCGGACCCGGCGGCATCAGCAGGTCGAGCACGATCACGTCGGGATCGACGTCATCGAGCTGCAGCAGCGCCGCGTTGCCGTTGGGCGCCTCCGCGACAGTGAACCCCTCCTCCCGCAGGAGCGCCGCGAGCATCCGCCGGATGTTGGACTCGTCGTCGACCAGGAGCACCTGCGCCGACGTACCGCTCATCGTCCACCCATCCGGATGACGAAGCTGGCGCCGCCGCCGGGCGTCGGCTCCACGGCGATGGTCCCCGCATGCATCTCCACCGTCTGCTTGGCGAGGGCGAGCCCCAGGCCGGTGCCGCCATCCTTGGCGGTGCAGTAGGGGTCGAAGATGCGGCCGTCCAGCTCGGGAGGAATGCCGGGACCGTGGTCGCGGATGACGACCTGCACACGGCCATCGTCCAGCCCTTCGGACGAGATCTCGACCTCGCCCTGCCCGCCGCACGCCTCGACGGCGTTCCGCAGGATATTGCTGAAGGCGCGCCGGAGCGGGTCGTAGTGTCCCAGAAGCGACGGGGTCGTCGGCGCGAGCGCCAGGCGCGCGGTCATGGTCGGCGGCAGGCTGGTGCGCGCCAGCTCGGAGAGCAGCTCCGGCAGGTCCACCGGTGCGGCCGGCCCTTCGGGCAAGCGCCCGAACTCGGTGAACTCACGGGCCAGCTGTTCCAGCCGCCCGGATTCCGCCACCAGCACCTCGATCGCCTCCTGCTGCTCGGCGGCCGAGGTTCGGGCCAGCTGGGAGACGGCCAGGCGGATCGGAGTGAGCGGGTTTCGCATCTCGTGCGCCACCCGGCGGGCCGTTTCACGGAAGGCGCGGAGCCGCTCGCTCTCGATTTCCTGTGCCCGCGCCCGCTCCAGCGTGTCGGCCATCTCGCGCAGCGCGGTTCTGAGGGCGGCGAACTCGGGGGCTCCGCGGCGCGGGCGGTCGGGTGGCAACGGCTCCATCCGGCGGATGTTTCCGGTCCAGCCGATCAGCTCCTCGATCGGGCGGCTGAGCTGCCGGGAGAGATGCCCCCCGAGCCGGACCGAGGCATAGAGAAACGCCGCCCCGACCAG
>Ga0307312_10000660_pt1 | contig 16715 bp, 17 predicted proteins | sample ER_DNA_202_FD_194489 | JGI IMG/M metagenome (GOLD analysis project Ga0307312, IMG submission 194489) | Bulk soil microbial communities from the East River watershed near Crested Butte, Colorado, United States - ER_DNA_202 | ecosystem: Environmental > Terrestrial > Soil > Floodplain | place... | reverse complement strand
GCTGGTCGCGCCGCAGGGCGTCATTCGCGCCGCGGACGAGGGTGCGGCGATTCCCGACGCCGCGCTCGCGAAAGCCCACGAGGTGGTCTCCATCCATCGCGAAGCGTTCCGGCGTGCGGTCGCCGCCGGGGTGAGGGTCGCGATGGGCACCGACTCGGGAGTCACGCCGCACGGACGCAACCTCGAGGAGCTGCAGCTGATGGTCGATGGCGGAATGACACCCACGCAGGCGCTCGTCGCCACCACCCGCAGCGCGGCAGAGCTCCTGGGGGTCGACGATGAGCTCGGGACGCTCGAGGCTGGCAAGCGAGCCGACCTCGTGATCGTCGACGGAGATCCGCTGGATGTCGGGACGCTTGCGGAGCGGGTCTCTGCCGTCTACCAGGACGGACGCCAGGTCATCTAGCGACCGACGTCGATCACCAGCCGATCCGGCGCGCTCAGGGTCGAGACCCGCAGGCAGGCGGAATGCGAGAGGCCGGCATACCAGCTGCTGACCGCCTCAAAGTCGCCGGCCTCCACCAGGTTGACGAGGGTTGGGAAGGTGACGTGGAAGTTGCGTGGCCCGCTGTAGGTCGATGCGCCGGTCTCGGTCTGCTTCGTGCCACCGCGGAGCGTGATGTGCATGAATGCGCTCCCGTCCACTGCGAGCGGGAGGCCGCTGGGGTCAGCCATGAATGGTGGCGTCGCGGCCTCGATGGCGTACTCGGGGATGCCGCCCCGGAACTGGAACACGATCCGGTCGTACCCATCGTGGGTGCCGACCCGTACATCCGTGATGTTGGCGCGAGCCACGGTACCGCTGCCCTCCACGGGAAGATCGCAGCTGAAGCCGCTCTCGCCGCTCGGTTCGACGGTGGGCAGTGGCGTCCCGACATCGGATGGCTCGAGGGAGGGCTCCGACGCCGATGAGCTCGATGCTGGAGTCTTGCTGGGCGCAACTGATGATCCCGCACTGGAGAGCGCGGTCGGGCTGCCGCATGCAGCCAGCAACAGCGTCATCGCCACCCAGGCGCGGCCCGAAACCGTGTGGTGCATGTGGCTCCTCGTCGATACGTCGTAATGGCCCCTCTGACGGGCGGCGAACCATCCACGTTACGGCCTAGACTCTCGTCGATGACCGAACGGCCGTATTCGCCCGGGCTGGAGGGGGTCATCGCCGGCGAGACCTCGCTGGCGCTGGTCGACGGCGCCAATGGCCGTCTCCTGTACCGCGGCTATCCGATCGGCGAGCTGGCGGAACGCGGCAGCTTCGCCCAGGTCTGCGAGCTGCTCTGGACCGGCGAGTGGCCCGCTTCTGCAAGCCTGCCGGCGGGTCGCCTCCCCGACGAGGTCACCGCCGTCCTTCGACTCCTGCCGCCCGATACCAACGCGATGGACGCGCTGCGCACGGCGATCTCGACCTGGGGGGCGCTGCAGCAGCTCGGATGGCCCCCGACGGTCGAGCAGGCGCGCGCGGTCACGGCGTTTGCACCTTCTGCGCTCGCGGCGTTCGCGCGCCTGCGCGAGGGGCTGGAGCCGGTCGAGCCGAGGCCCGACCTTTCGCCGGCCGCGGCGTTCCTGTATCAGCTCCGCGGAGAGCTGCCCGATGAGCCCGCCGCTCGGGCGCTCGACGCGTACTTCGTGGTCGCCGCTGAGCACGGCTTCAATGCATCGACCTTCACCGCGCGCGTGATCACCGCGACGCGCTCCGACCTTGCGAGCGCGGTGGTGGGTGCCATCGGTGCCCTGAAGGGACCCCTGCACGGCGGTGCGCCATCCGAAGTCGTGAATCAGCTCCACGAGATGGGGTCCGTGGAGGGAGCGGAAGCCTGGATCCGTGCGGCACTGGCTCGCGGTGAGCGCCTGATGGGGTTCGGCCATCGCGTCTATCGCGCCTACGACCCCCGAGCGGCGGCGCTGCGCACCGTTGCCGAGGGCCTGACCGATGTCGCAGGCTGGCTCGAGATGGCGGTTCGCGTCGAGGAGGTCGCTCTTCGGCTGCTGGCAGAGCTGAAGCCGGGACGCGTGATCAAGACCAATGTCGAGTACTACGCCGCCGCCGTCCTGCAGGGTGTCCGGCTGCCCCCGAACCTGTTCCCGGCCACCTTCGCGCTGGCGCGCCACGCGGGATGGACCGCGCATTGCCTCGAGCAGGCTGCCGCCAATCGCCTGATTCGGCCCGACGTGCGCTACGTTGGGCCGTCGGAGCGTTCGCTGCCGGCCTGACGCCGCGTCCGGCAGCACGGGTCAGTGCGGCCCGGCGACCTCCTCGAGCCGCTCGGTGAGGAGCCGGCGCTCGGCAGGGTTCTCGGTCAGGGCCAGCGCACGGCGGTCGGCGCGGCGCGACTCCTCAACTCGGCCGAGGCGGCGCAGGAGCTCACCGCGCGCAGCGTGAAAGAGGTGATACCCGTCGAGGCGTGACGCGAGCGGCTCGATCGCGGCCAGCGCGGGGCCTGGACCGTCGCGCTCAGCCAGGGCAAGCGCCCGGTTGAGGGCGATCACCGGCGACGGAAGCAGCTGCAGCAGCTGGTCGTAGAGCGCCACGATCGCGGCCCAGTCTGTGGCCGCGTACGAGGGTGCCAGGGCGTGGATCCCGACGATCGCGGCCTGGAGCTGATACGGACCGTCACGACCCATCCGTCGCGCCCGCGCGACGAGATCGAGCGCCTCGTCGATCGCAGGCCTCTCCCACACGGACCGATCCTGGTCAGGCAGCAGGATGAGCGATCCATCGCTCCGGAAGCGCGCTCCGGCACGCGCGAGGTGGAGGCGCATCAGGGCCAGCAGCCCGAGCGCCTCTGGCTCGTCCGGCAGGAGCCGCGCCAGGAGCGAAGCGAGCCACTCGGCGTCCGCGGCGAGCTCGCGGCGCTCCGGCGATTGACCTGCCGACGCGAGGTAGCCCTCGTTGAAGATGAGGTACAGGACGCTCAGCACCTCGGTCAGGCGCCCCGGGAGCTCTGAGGCGTCGGGGACGCGATACGGGATCGCCGCGTCGCGGATCTTCCGCTTGGCGCGAACCAGGCGCTGAGCGATCGTGGCCTCGGGCACCAGGAAGGCGCGTGCCACCGCCGGCGTCTCTAGACCGCCGATCGTGCGCAGGGTGAGTGCCACCTGGGCCTCGCGCGAGAGCGCCGGGTGGCAGCAGGTGAAGATCAGCCGCAGACGGTCGTCAGCCGCCATCGGTCCACCGGTCGGGATCGGTCGTTCCATCGCAGTCGCCTCAAGCCCAAGCTGCGCGAGCCGGTCGCGGTAGCGGACGTTCCGCCGCAGGCGGTCCACCGCCCGACGTCTCGCGGTGGTCATCAGCCACGCGCCGGGATTGCGCGGGATCCCCTCTGCGGGCCAGTGCTCGATGGCCGCAACGAGGGCGTCCTGGACCAGCTCCTCCGCCAGGTCCCAATCGCCGAGGATGCGGACCAATGCGCCGGTGAGCCTGCCGCGCTCCTCGCGCACGACCTGGTCGAGCCGCGGGTCGACCGTGGCGCGCGTCACAGGCTCATTGGCTCGCTCCTCACCCTGCTCATCCCTTGCCATGACGACGAACGCGCATTCTCCGAATGGACACCCGCTTCGAATTGTGCACGATGCACGGCGCCTCACGCCCGCCGGCCCACGGCCGTTTCAGCAGGCGACGGGGAAGCCCGGCAAAATGGGCGCGTGACCCATTCGCCGCAGCGACGCCGACCTTCGACGCCGGCGGTCGTGATCGCCCTGCTGATCCTGTACGTGGTCTGGGGCTCGACCTACCTGGGCATCGCGCTGATGATCGAGACCCTCCCGCCCCTGCTCGCGGCCGGCGCCCGCTACCTCAGCGCGGGACTCCTGCTGGCCGGAGGGGTCTATCTCTGGGCGCGCCTTCACAGGACCGATGCGCCCGCGCGGCCGACCCGCAGGCAGTGGCGATCCGCGCTCATCATCGGCACCCTGCTGCTGATGGGCGGCAACGGATTCGTGGTGCTCGCCGAGCAGTTCATCCCGTCGGGCGTGGCGGCCGTCGTCATCGCCACGGTACCGATCTGGCTGGCCGTCTTCGATGCGGTGCTGACGCGGCGGCGCCCGGGTCGCCTGGTGATCGGCGGCCTGGCGGCGGGTCTGGTCGGGGTCGGCATCCTCCTGGCCCCGGTCGAGGGGCTGGACCGGATCAACCCGCTCGGCGTCGGACTTGTCTGCGTTGCCGCCATATCGTGGGCTGCGGGCTCGCTTTACGCTCGCGGCGCGGAGATGCCGCGCTCGGGCTTGCTGGGATCCGGGATGGAGATGTTTGCGGGCGGCCTCGTGCTGGCCATCGTTGGCACCCTGCTCGGCGAGTTCGGGCAGCTGGATCTCGCCGCTGTCTCCCTCCGCTCCGTTGGCGCCCTGGCGTACCTGGTCGTCTTCGGCTCGGTGGTCGCCTTCAGCGCCTACGTCTGGCTGCTCAACAACGTGCCGGTCTCGACGGTCGGAACGTACGCCTACGTGAACCCGATCGTGGCGGTCGCCCTGGGCGCGATGGTGCTCTCCGAACCGATCACGCTCCGCACGGCGGTCGCCGCGGTGGTCATCATCGCGGCAGTGATCGCGATGGTGAGCGGCCGTCCGCGCCAGGCCGGCGAGCCGGCGACGGAGGCGCCCGGCCGCCGCGAGCCGTCGTCGCGCGAGCCCGAGGCGCCGTCAGTCGCGCGAGCGCTGGACTGACCGTGGCCGCGATCGAGGAGCCACCGATCACTGTCGCCTGCCAGGCCGAGCCCGATGGCTGGCGCTGCGACATCCGGGTCGGCGACGACGACGCAGCGACGGAGCACGTCGTCAAGCTCGATCACGATGCGCTCCGCGACCTGGCGCCGGTCGGCGCGTCGCCGGAGGAGCTGGTCCTCGAGTCATTCCGCTTCCTGCTCGAGCGCGAGCCGCGAGACGCGATCATGCGGAGCTTCGAGCTGCCGGTCATCACCCGCTTCTACGCCGACTACGCGGAGGCCATCGGGCGCCGAATGGGCTGACCCGGGTATCGGTCAGTACGAGACGTCTGATACGTCGAAGACGCGCTGCAGGACGTAGTGGCCATCGGTCTCCGGATCGGTGAGGGAGGCCTGCGCCTGGTTCAGCATGATGTACGGGTGCAGCCGCACCTGGACCAGCTGCGTGCCGCGGAAGGTGAGCTCCGGCAGCATCCCTTCCTGCGTCTCCTGGCTCCACGACTGGCCGAACAGGAAGTTGCCGTGGCCGAGGACGGTGAAATGGACTCCGACGTCGTTCCGGGTGAAGTCGATCTCCGCCGCCTCATGGGGCCCCGAGCCGAGGATCTGATCGCAGCCGGCATCCAGGAAGAGCTTCTGCATGTCGAGCTCCGCCGGGATGAACTGGGTCCGGTACTCGGGGTAGCCCCACTGGGGCATGCAGATCACCACGTCGGCGACCCGTCGGGCTCGCGCGATCGACTCCCGCACGTTCGACTCGTTGATCCAGGCCACTCCCGGCTGGTTCGGTCCCGCCTCCAGCACGCCGGCGACGATGTTCCAGCCCACCATCGCGAAGCGCAGACCGTGCACGTCTACGACTGCCGGCTCGAGCGCCTGGTCGAGGTTCGCTCCCGCGCCGGTGTGCTTGATCCCGGCCTCGTCGAAATGACGGATCGTCTCGAGCAGCCCATCGGCCCCCTGGTCGGTGAGGTGGTTTGCGGCCAGCGTCACCACGTCCGTCCCGCCCTTCTTCATGAAGGCGAGCACGCGGGGGTCGATCCCGAAGACGACGCCGTCGTTGACCTTCCAGCTGTCCACCACGGGGCACTCGAAGTCCTGGACGGTGAGGTCGGCGCCGCCGATCAGCTTCCAGACCGCCCCGTCGTTGCCGGTCGGCACGGCGTCGACGATGTTGAATCCGTCGCCGACCTGCCCGGGCCCGACCGGATTGGGATAGACGCGTTGATACGCCGCCGTCCCGCCGCCGAACACGTACTCCCAGCCCTTTCCGAGCGTGATCGCCTGGTACGCCACGCCACGGTCGGGGCAGCTCTCACCGACTGACATCAGGGTGCGCACCTCGCCGGGGTCGTAGGCGGTCCACGTCGCCCACTCGTCCGCCGGGTGCGGTGCGGTTACGTGAAACATCAGCGGGTACGGCTTCGTGCGCGCCTCCGCGCTCCCGAACAGGTCGGCCCCGTCCACCGGCAGCACCTTGACCTTCGGCTCGACCAGGCCCGCCGGAAGCAGCGCCAGGCTCGCGGGTGCCGCCGCGACCGCACCCACGATCTTGTCCGCCGGCAGGCACGGCGGCCCGCCGGTGACCGCCGCCCACTCATCGAGGCCACAGGGAACGGTGATCTCGTTGGCGCGGAGGGCTGCGGCGTACTCGTCCATCGTGATCTGGGCCTTCAGGTTGGTGAAGCCGGTGACGACTGCCAGGGGGAAGGCGAGCGCCGCGGGCGGCGTTGGGGCCGTGGTCGGGGTCGGCTCCGGACTCGCGGATTCCGCTCCAGCCGATTGCGCGGCGCTGGGAGACGGGGAGGGAGCCGGAGGCTGGCTGCTGCAGGCGTTCAGCACGAAGATGCCCGCCACGAGGAGGGCGACGGGACGGCGGGGCAGCATCTCGCCGATGGTAGCCGACCCGCCGGGAGGGTCGCCGGCGGGGCAGGTGCTGGGGGTGCGGCGTATCATCGGCTGCCCATGGCCACCAACGACCGCGCTGCCCTCGCCTTCGGGACGGGCATCTCTGACGACCACGAGGATGGGGTTCGCTGGGTCGACTACGCGAACATCAGCTGGAACCCCGTCTTCTGCAAACGCTGCGACATCTGCGTCGACATCTGTCCCAAGCAGACGCTCGTCCTGCGCAACGACGCGATCATCGAGGAGCAGAACTGCATCCTGTGCGGACTCTGCGAGCGCTACTGCCCAGACCTGGCGATCGAGATGATCCCGTCCGCCGTGCAGGCGTACGCCGCCCGGACCAAGGGCGCGACCGACTAGCCCAATGCGCAAGCTGAGCCAGGGGAACGAGGCAGTCTTTCGCGGCGCGCTGGCCGCGGGAGCCAGCTACTACGCCGGCTATCCGATCAGCCCCTCGACCGAGATCCTCAATATCGCCTCCGGCTGGGCGGCCGAGCATCCGGAGTTCCGCTTCCTGCAGGCGGAGGATGAGATTGCATCCGCCAACGCGGTGATCGGCGCCAGCCTTGCCGGCGCGAAGGCGTTCACGGCCACCAGCGGACCGGGGTTCAGCCTCATGCAGGAGGCGATCGGCTATGCGCAGAAAGTGGGCGTGCCCTCGGTATTCGTCAACGTGCAGCGCGTGGGACCCGCGACCGGGATGCCCACCATGCCGGGCCAGGGCGACGTGATGCAGGTCCGCTACGGGAGCACCGGCGACTACACGCCGATCGCCTTCTACCCGAATGGCGTGGCGGAGTCGTTCAGGATCGCCGTCGAGGCGTTCAATGTCGCGGAGGAGTCGCTCTCCCCGGTCGTGCTGCTGTCGGACACCTTCGTCGCGCATCTCAACGAGGTGGTCGACCTCGACGAGCTGGCGGCCTCGCTGCCGGTGGTGCCGCGCGAGCTCGCTCCCCTCGGGCGTCACGTGGGCGGCGAGCCGCGCTTCTTCGCCGGCGTCCTGATGTACGAGCACGGGCCGAATGCCGGTGAGCCTGCCACCGCGGATGCGGACGAGTACCTGCGCCAGTACTACGAGGCCAAGCACCGCCACCTGGAGGTGGCCGCTCGCCACGCCCTGTTCGAGCACGGCTGGAGGCTCGATGCCCAGGTCCTGATCGTGTGCTACGGGATCGTCTCGCGGGTCGCCGCCCCGCTCAGCGATCAGTACGCTCTCTTTCGGCCGATCCGCATCCACCCCATCCTGGGCGACGAGCTGCGGGCCATCGCGGATCGCTACGAGCAGATCGTGGTGATCGAGGCCAACGACGGGCAGTACGCCGACATGGTCGAGCTGGCTGTGCATCGCGAAGTGAAACGGGTCCCGCTGCTGGGTGGTCGGATCTCGCTCGAGGCGGTGCGGGACGGCCTCGAGCGCGTGCTTGCCGGTGGGCCGTCCGAGCCACCAGTGCCGCCCGCGCCGACCGAGCGCGCGCCCTCCTCCCCGCTGGGAGTCGGCTGATGCCTGAAGCGCCGATGGCCGAGCTCGGCTTCAAGAAGCATCTGAAGACCGATCTCTTCCCGACGATCTGGTGCCCGGGCTGCGGGATCGGCACGATCATGATCATGCTCGCCATGGTCCTCGACGATATGGGCCTGGACGAGACGAACACGGTCATCGTGACCGGCATCGGCTGCACCGGTCGGATGGGCAGCTATCTGAAGTACGAGAGCGTCTACACCCTTCACGGCCGAACCCTCCCGGTTGCGGAGGCGATCAAGACCGTGCGCCCGGAGATGCACGTCATCGTGGTCGCCGGAGACGGGGACACGGCCAGCATCGGCGGGAACCACCTGATCCACTCGATCCGCCGCAATGCGCGCGTGACCGTGCTCTGCAACAACAACGAGATCTACGGCCTGACCGGCGGGCAGACCGGGCCCACCACGCCCACCGGCACCAAGACGCTATCGAGCCCGGGCGGCAACCCCAATACGCCGATCAACCTGCAGGCGATCGTCCGCTCCTCGCCGCACGCGATCTACGCCAAGACGACCGTCTACCACCAGCTCCACATGCGCAACGTGATCCGCGAGGCGATCGAGCACGACGGCTTCAGCCTGGTCGACATCACGAGCCAGTGCATCGAGAACAACGGACGGCGAATCGGCTTCGCATCGGCCAACGAGATGCTCAGCTTCTACCGCAAGACCTACAAGCGGGCGGGCAAGGGCGCCGAGAGCCTGAACCCATTCGAGATCGGGATCCTATATCCAAGGACCGATGGCGCCGCCTCCAACGGCCACGGCACGACCACCACGCCCGAGCGCCCCACCGAGCTACCGGAGCAGCCCGCAGGACCGATGACCTCCGCCACCGCCTCGCCCGGCGCCGCTGCGACGAGCGACGAGGGCCGCGCTCGCCGTCGCGCCGAGTCGCAGGAACGCGCCGCGCTGATGGCTGGGCTCGACGGTGCCGTGAAGCTGCGCGTGGCGAAAGGCGAGCTCACCCTTGTCGAGGCGCTGACGCAGGCCGGGCTGGAGGTGCCGGAGTCGCTTCGAACCGGTGCCAGCGCCCCGGCCGCGGCACCCGTCCCGCCGAGCGAGGTGGAGATCAGCGCCACCGGAGCGGATCCACTGACCGAGCAGAAGGCGAGCGACCTCGATGCCCAGAAGGGCGAGGCGCTGGCCGAGGGGCTTGGCTCGGTCCAGCCGGCCAACCCGCGGACCGCGGCCGACAGCGCCCCCGCGGTGGTGTCCACCGACGCCCGGGACGCCCGCCGCGCGGAGGCGCAGCGCAAGCTGGCGCTCATGCAGCGGCTGCCGTCGGAGCTGAAGCTGCGCGTCGCCCAGCGCGAGATCAGCCTTGAGGATGCGTTGGCCGAGGCCGGGATCGCACCGGAGGAATCGGTCTGATGGTGACCAGGATTGCCCTCGATGGGGTTGGTGGCCAGGGTGTGCGACTGATCGCCGGCGTGATGGGCGCCCTGCTGGCGCGGATGGGCAAGGAGGTGACCATCCTGTTCGACTACGACTCGAGCGTACGAGGCTCGATGTCGGACGCATTCGTCATCTTCGACGATAAGCCGATCGAGAACCCGGTGGTCGAGGAGGCGGACATCATGCTGAAGCTCGCCGACAAGGGGCACCTCCGCATCCACGGCCGGATGGTGGTCACGGACCTCGGCCTCGGCCTTCCGGGGCAGGAGCAGATCCCGTTTGCCAGCCTTGGGAGCCAGCATTTCGGCAAGGAGCTGTTCGGCAACATGATCGCGCTGGGCCGCCTGCTGCGGCTCGCCGGGGTCGACTTCGACGAGACCGCCATTCGCGAGTCACTGCCCCAGCGCTTCGCGGAGGAGAACCTGGCGGCGATCCGCTACGGCTACCAGCTCACGCCCGACGAGATCGAGCGCCTGGCCGCTGCGGCCCCGCCATCGCGCTTCGAGATGAACGACGCGGCGGTCATCGGGCCGCGTGAGCGGACGGGCTCGGGCACCGGGCCGGCAGCGAGCCGCTAGCGGGGTGTCGCGCCTCCAGGCGCTGATCGGCGTCGTCGCGCATGCCGTCGACCGCGCGGTCGGGGCTCTCCTCTGGTTCGTCCCGTTCCGGGTTCCCGGCGCGCTGCTCGTGGCGGTGCTGCTGGGGTTCCTGGCGTGGCAGCAGGCGAACGGCGCCAACCGGGCCCTGGCCACCTATCCGACGCCACGGCCGACGACCATCGCCGCGATCCTCGGCGGCGATGTTGATGGCTGGCTCCGGGTCGATGGGCTCATCTCCGGGCCGTACCTCGACAGCCGGTCCTACACGCCAGCCGGCCAGAACGGCGTCGTGCGCTACTACTACGTCGTTCGCGACCCGGACGGATCCCGGGCGCTCGTCGTTCGCTCCCCGCGGCAGGCGACGGAGATCGGATCGGCGCGGACGGTCCTCGCGCGCATCGAGTCGCGGCCTGACGCGGTCGCCTCGGCCGCTGCCGAGCTGGCCACAGGCGCCGGGGTCTCGGTCGATCCCGATCGCTACCTGCTCGAGCTCCCCCCTGACCAGTCAGCGGTCGCAGCCTCTCCCACGCCGCGCGCCATCGGTCCCGCGGACCTTCGCGGCGAGCAGGGCGGCACGGCGCTGTTCACCGGCTCGTTCGGTCCTGCCCGCAGGGTGAGCTGCCCGGCCGGCGAGCCCGCGTGCCGTGACGGCACCGCCTACGAGTACCTCGTGAGCGAGGACGGCCATGGGGTGATCGTGCGCTCGCCGTATCCGCCGGATGGGCTGCCGGTGACACTCAGCGGGGTCGTGACCCTCGATGCGTTCCGCATGAAAACGGTGCTCGAGAATGCCGGTCTGCGCCAGGCCCTCGACGGGGCCAAGACGCTCGACGAGCAGCTCTTCAGCGACGGCGTGACGCCACCGCTGCCGGAGGTGACATTCGCCCCAGCGATCGTCCTGACCGCCATCGCGGTCTTCCTGCTGATCAGCAAGCTGGTGGGCTACCCGATCTTCCAGCGGCGCAGGATCCCGGTCGCGGGAGGCAGGCCACTCGCCGCGGGCGAGGAGCTGCGGCTCGAGGTGAGCGGCCGGGTTCGCGGTGCGCACGGCAGCGTCTCGGTCGATCGCGAGCCGGGCACGCTCGGCCGCCTGACCGCGGCCCAGATCGCGCGCCGGGAGTGGCAGTTCGGCGGTCGGCCGCTCGGTGAGTCCTCGGTCCGCGTCGACGTCCCGGATGCGGAGGCGACGCAGACCGTCCTGACCTCGGGCGGCGGCTCGCTGCTGCTCCCGCTCGACTCACTCGGTGCGACGTTGCGCATGAGCGCGGGTCGACTCGTCACCGTCGCCGCCTCGTATCCGTCGCTTCGCCTCCGAGCTCCGGGCATCGACGCCGTCCTCGGCTTCGTCGACGAGGCGGCGCGCGCTCGGGCGCTCGCCGAAGTCGACCCCTCGCGCCCTCGAGACTCCGTTGCGCCGCCACTGAGCGTCAATGGCGAGGCGCGCGCGGAGCGCATCGGGCCGGCGGCCAGCGACCAACGGCCATGGCAGCTCACGGTCGCCGCCGCCTTTTACGCGGTCACCGGGGTCGGGTTGGTTGCCTCGGGCATCCTCGGGCTGCTGCCGAGCGACGAGCCGCGGCATCCGATCGCCATCGTCCTGCCGGCGCTGATCCAGTCGGCAATCGGCGCCGGCCTTGCCTTCATCGGGACGGGGCTCTGGCGCCGTCTCGAATGGGCGCGGGAGATGAGCCTGAACCTCGGGATCGCGGGTGTCGTCGCGTCAGCCATCCTGGCCCTGGGCGAGACAACCTGCCTGCGCCCGCTCGGCCCGACACTCGCCCCATGTCAGGCGGGCGACCTCCTCGGCGGCCTGCTCGCTCTCGCCGCGGTCGCCGGCTTCGCGTTCAGCGCATGGGCGATCGTGTCCCTTCGTGCCCAGTTCCGCTAGGCGGTTGCGAACAGGGAACGCACGATGCCCGTCACACGCTCCGCCTCAGCGCTGCTGAGCTGCCGGAGCGGCGGACGGACGTCGGGCCGGATGGGGACCCCGCGCTCAATGAGCGCGACCTTGATCGCGCTCACGAAGGGCTGGGCGTCCAGCGCGCTCCGCAGCTCGCCCAGGCGCTCCTCCCCGCGACGCGTGGGCTCGTCGACGACTGCGCGCACGACGTCGGGAAACGCGGCCGCGATGCCCGAGACGGCACCGGCGGCGCCAGCAGCCAGGGCGCGTGGGATCAGCGGCTCAGACCCAACGTAGACGGGAAGACCGAGCTCGAGGTAGGGCCGAACGCTGTCGAACGCGCTCTCCGAGACCTTCAGGCCGCCGATGTTGTCGACGCGGCGCGTGACCGCGCTTACCACCTCGACCGGCAGCGGGTAGCCGCTGCGCGCCGTGAAGGCGTAGAGGTAGAGCGGCAGCGGGGCGCAGGCCGCGGCGGCGGAGACGAAGTGCTCCGTCAACGCCTCCGCGTCCAGCGGGTAGTAGGGCGGCGGGATGACGCCAACCGCATCGGCGCCGGCCTCGCGGGCATGCGCGGCGAGCTCCACCGTGTCCGCGGTCGTCTGCGCGCCGCAATGGACGATCAGCCGGCCGCGATGCGCGGCGCGGAAGGCGACCGCTGCGCGGCGCCGCTCATCGAGCGAGAGGAGGACACCCTCGCCGGTCGTTCCGCACACGAAGAGGCCGTCCGCCCCATGCCCTTCGAGAAACGCGACCATCGGCGGGATCGCCTCCTCGTCGAGCCGGCCACCGGCATCGGCCAGGGGGGTGATGGCGGCAACGATCATCTCGCGCGGCATGCCGTCACAGTACCTGCATCGGGCCGGGGCCGGCCGAGCGCATCGGTGTAGACTCGTCGCTGCCCCACGACCGGTGAAGCGAGGGATCTGGACGCGAATGACCTACGTCATCGTTGAGCCGTGCATCGGTGTCAAGGACGCGTCGTGCGTCGACGTGTGCCCGGTCGACTGCATCCATGCCACGGACGCCGACCCGATGTTCTTCATCGACCCTGACGAGTGCATCGACTGCGGCGCCTGCGAGCCGGAGTGCCCGGTGACCGCCATCTTCGCCGAGGATGCGGTGCCGGACGACCAGCAGAAGTACATCCAGATCAACGCCGACTACTTCGCCAACAAGTAGCCGATGGCCCGATTGATCGTCCTCTACAACCAGCCCGACGATCCCGAGGCCTTCGACACGCATTACCGCGACGTCCATACCCCGATCGTCGAGCGCTACCCGAAGCTGCGGTCCCTGCGCCTGACGAAGGTGGCGGGAGTCGCCGGCCGGCCGGCGCCCTTCTACCTGATGGCGGAGATGCTGTTCGAGACCGACCAGGACCTGACCGATGCGGTCGCCTCCGCGCCGAGCGCCGAGAGCGCTCGTGACCTGCGGAGCTTCGCCCAGGCGGGGGTCACCGTCTTCGTGGCAGCCGAAGAGGCCGATGCCCCAGCCTGACGCGCCGCTGCCGGTCGACCCGGGCGAGCTCGCCTTCGAGCGGATTCGGTACACCAAGGATCCCGCGACGGCGGTGGCCACGGTCACGATCGCGCGGCCGGCGGTCCTCAACTGCTTCGACTTCCGCACCCTGCGCGAGCTCGGACGCGCGTTCGAGGACGCGGGGTGGGACGACTCTGTGGCGGTGGTCGTCATCACCGGCCAGGGAGACCGAGCGTTCTGCACCGGCGCCGACCTCGACGAGCAGGCCGCCATGGGTGCGACGAGCGGCCAGTACTGGCGCTGGATGGGAGCCTTCATCGAGATGCATGACAGGCTGCGCTCGATCGGGAAGCCAACCATTGCCCGGATCAACGGCATCTGCGTGGGGGGTGGCCAGGAGCTGCAGCTGGCCTGCGACCTCTCGGTGATGGTCGACGATGCCTACATTCGGCACGTGGGGCCCGAGCATGGGTCCGTGCCGGCGGGAGGCGCCACCCAGTGGCTTCCCCTCGTCGTTGGCGATCGCCGCGCCCGCGAGATCGTCATGCTCTGCGAGCGGATCGCCCCCGCCCAGGCCCTGGAGTGGGGGCTCGTCTCGCGCGTCGTGCCGCGCGCCGCGCTCGACCAGACCGTCGCCGGCCTCGCCGAGCAGCTCCGGCACAAGCTGCCCGAGACGATGCGATACACCAAGGCGCAGCTGAACTGGTGGCGCGACCTCGTCTGGTCGTCGACGATCAGCCACGCGCGCGACTGGCTGGCGGTGCACTCAACCTCCGACGAGACGCGCGAGGCGGTGGCTGCCTTCGGCGAGAAGCGCCCGCCGCGATTCGAGGCCCTGCGTGCCCAGCAGGCCGCCGGTGGCCGCGCATGCGGGCGCTGCGGGGCGGTTGGCCTTCCCGCCGCCCACGGCTTCTGCGGTGTCTGCGGATCTCCGCTCGGATCGGCCTGGGAGTCGGACGCGAAGGCGAGCAGCGCTGATGGATGACGATGCCCTGGTGCTGGTCGAGCGGCAGCCCGAATCCCGGACCGCCGTGGTCCGGCTGAACCGGCCGAAGCAGCTCAACGCGCTCAACGGCGCGGTCATGGACGCCCTATGCGACGCGCTCGAGGCACTCGACGGCGACGACGCTGTCCGGGCGATCGTGGTGACCGGCAATGAGCGGGCCTTCGCCGCCGGCGCGGACATCGGCGAGATGGCGGGAGCCAGCGCCGTCGAGATGCTGCGCAGCAATCGCATCGGCCAGTGGGATCGTGTCCGGCGCATCAGCAAGCCTGTCCTCGCCGCGGTGAGCGGCTGGTGCCTGGGTGGCGGCTGCGAGCTCGCCATGACGCTCGACCTGATCGTGGCCGGCGAGGGCGCCAGGTTCGGCCAGCCCGAGATCAAGATCGGGGTCATCCCCGGGGCGGGCGGTACGCAGCGCCTGACGCGGGCGATCGGGAAGTCCAAGGCAATGGAGATGATCCTCACCGGCGAGCCGATCTCCGCGGCGGAGGCCGAGCGGGCCGGGCTGGTGGCCCGCGTCGTGCCCGACGAGCTCGTCGTCGAGGATGCCCTGGCGCTCGCGGCGACCATCGCGACGCAGAGCCCCCTCGCGCTTCGGCTCGCGAAGGAGGCGGTCAACGCAGCCTACGAGATGAGCCTGAGCGACGCGCTCACCCATGAACGGCGCCTCTTCTATCTGCTCTTCGCCAGCGACGACCAGAAGGAAGGGATGGCGGCCTTCCTGGAGAAGCGGACCCCCGACTTCACTGGCCGATGACGCTCGGCAATCCCGAGCGCGCGATCGGCGGCCTGGCGGTCGCCCGGCCACCCGGCGTCGAGCTGCGGCCCCTTGGTCGCGACGACTTCGACCTTGCCCTGGCCCTGGTGCGGGAGCTGTACGACCTGCCGCGAACGTCCGCGCAGGTCCACCGAGACCGGTTCGATGCGCTGATCGGAGACGTCGACGCGTCGCCCTTCCTGGCCTTCGCCGACGGCGAGGCGGCGGGCCTCATCATCTTCCGCTTCCGCCGCCGCCTCGGCCTGGCCACCTACGAGGGCTGGGTCAGCGATCTCTACGTCCGCTCCGCGTTTCGGCGGCGGGGGATCGCTCGCGCCCTGCTGGCTGCGGCGATCGCCGAATGGCGGCTGCGCGGCGGCCATCAGCTCGTGCTGGAGACGGCTCATACCAATCTCGCCGCCCGGGCGCTCTACGAGTCGATGGGATTGCGCGGGGCGGGGACGCACTTCCAGGAACGACCGATGACCCTTCGCGCACCTGAGACGGGCGTCGAGATGCGGCCCATCGGGCCCGAGGACTTCCGAGCCGTGGGGGATCTGCTTGGTCTCCCAGCACCAACCGCGGAACGACTGCAGGCGGTGGAGCGGGTCTTCGCCGCGTACCTCCGCCGGTCCGATCTCGTCGGACGGCTGGCCATCGTGGCCGGGACGCCCATCGGAGTCGTCGCCGTCGAGCTGCGCGAGCCGTTCTTTGCGACCGCACCGCAGGCCTGGATCGCAGCGATGGCCGTTGCAGAGGGATCGCGGCGCGGCGGGATCGGCCGGGCGCTGCTGCGCACCGGCCTGGCGGAGGCCGCGGCGCGCGGCGCCAACGCTGCGGTGCTCGAGTGCGACGCTGCCGCCGATGCACGTGGCCTGCTCGCGCAGGAAGGCTTCCAGGACGTTGGGAGCAGCTACCGGCTCGAGCGGTGAGCGCGACCCCGGGAAGCCGTGGGGCGAGACGGCGTCGCTAGAATCGGCCTGATGGAGCAGCCTGCGACCTTCGAGACGATCCGCTACGACGTGGCGGACGCAATCGCCACGATCACACTGGATCGGCCCGACAGCCTGAACGCGCTCAACGCCCAGATGCGCAGTGAGCTGCTCGAGGCGCTGAAGGCAGTGCGAAGAGATGAGTCGGTTCGGGCGGTGATCGTCACCGGTGCCGGACGAGGCTTCTGCGCGGGAGCGGACCTGCGGGGCGGGACCGAGGAGCGCGAGTTCCGCCGCGTCCTGGTCGCCGAATACAACCCGCTGATCAGCGCCCTGCGTGACCTGCCGAAGCCGATCGTGGCCGCGGTGAACGGCCCCGCCGCAGGTGCGGGCGTCGCGCTGGCCCTGGCAGCCGACCTCATCGTCGCCGCCACGGAGGCGCGCTTCATCCTCGCCTTCGGCCGCATCGGGCTGGTCCCGGATTCGGGCACCACGCGGACCCTGGTCCGCGCGCTCGGCCGCCACCGTGCGGCGCAGCTGATCCTCGCCGGCGATCCGCA
>Ga0307312_10000659_pt1 | contig 16718 bp, 17 predicted proteins | sample ER_DNA_202_FD_194489 | JGI IMG/M metagenome (GOLD analysis project Ga0307312, IMG submission 194489) | Bulk soil microbial communities from the East River watershed near Crested Butte, Colorado, United States - ER_DNA_202 | ecosystem: Environmental > Terrestrial > Soil > Floodplain | place... | reverse complement strand
CGGAATCGACGTGATCCAGGGCTATGGGACGACCGAATGCGCGCCCGGGCTCACGTTCAACCGCGTCGAGCTGAATCGACTTGGCTCAGTGGGGACGCCCCTGCCCGGCGTCGAGGTGAAGATCGGCGCGGACGGAGAAGTCCTCGCGCGAGGGCCGAACGTCTTCAAGGGCTACTGGGAGAACGAGGAAGCTACACGCGCCGTCCTCGAAAAGGACGGCTGGTACCACACAGGCGATCTCGGCGAGATCGACAAGGACGGGTTCCTGTGGCTGCGTGGCCGCAAGAAAGACATGATCGTTCTCGCCGACGGCACGAACGTCTATCCAGAGGACATCGAGAACGCGCTCGCGGCCGATCCGCGGATCGAGGCGCTCGCGACGCCGCTGCGCCCCGCCGTCGCGACCGTTGTCGGCCTCCAGCGGCCAGACGAGGACGTCCAGGTGCACGCGGTCTTCCTCATGAAGGACAAGGAGCAGGTCGCGTCGATCGTTCGCGACACCAACGTCAAGCTATCCGGCAGCCAACAGATCCGCGGCTGGACGATCTGGCCCGAGGACGAGTTCCCCACAACGCCGACGCAGAAAGTGAAGAAGCGCTTCGTCGTCGATCATCTCCTCACGATGGGCCGCGTGGACCAGGCCCGCGCGGTCATCGGCGATCAAGCCTCGACGCGGACGCTGACCGACGTCGAGCGCGTCATCACGCAGGTCGCCAATCTCCCACCGGCCGCCGTGCACCCTGGTGCGACCCTTTCCGCCGACCTCGGCCTCGACTCGCTGGGGCGCGTCGATCTGCTCGGTGCGATCGAGGAAGAGCTCGGCGCGTACGTCGACGAAGCAGCACTCGAACCAAACGCGACCGTCGCCGAGCTCGAGCGCATGGTCGCCGCAGCGCGCGACGTGAAGCGCGATACCGGCATCTACGGCTGGCCCCTCAGCCCGCTCGTGCGCTCGTTTGGTCTCCTGCTCCAGCAGACCCTCGTGTATCCCCTGGTCCACGTCTTCTACAAGGTCAAGGTCACGGGCCAGGAGAAGCTCGTCGGGCTGCGCGGGCCGGTGATGTTCGCGCCCAACCACTGCCTGCACTGGGACAACGGCATCATCCTCATGGCGATCCCGCTGTCGTGGCGCTGGAAGCTCGCGGTCGCCGCGGCCGCCGACGACGTTTTCGGGAACAAGCTCAACGGCTTCGCATCGTCGGTGCTCGCGAATGCGTTCCCTCTCGCGCGCGAAGGCGCGATCCGCCGCAGCCTCGAGCTGCTGGGCGCGCGTCTCGATCGCCACTTCTCGGTGCTCATCTATCCCGAGGGCAAGCTCACCATCGGTGGACCGATGCAGCCATTCAAGTCCGGGACGGGGCTCATCGCCGTCGAGGGCGCAACGCCGGTCGTCCCGATGAAGCTGAAGATCGGAAAGGTCTCGGCGCTCGATCATCTCGACAAGAAGTGGGAGCCGTCCCGTTCGAATGGATGGCGCGGCGATGTCGAGGTCGTCTTCGGCGATCCCCTCTTCTTCCCGGCGGGGACCCCAGCGAACGAGGCGACCGCGAAGATACAGGCGGCGGTGGCGGCGCTCTGAGGACGGCCCGCGAGACATCGGTGATCATCCGGCGCGGCGAGGACTTCTTGATGCTCCATCGCGGGGGTGACGATTACTGGCACGTCGTCGCAGGAGTCGTCGAGGAGGGCGAGACATTCGCCCAAGCGGCGGCGCGTGAGCTTCGCGAGGAGACCGGGCTCGCGGCGAGCGTTATCGATCTGCGGATGAGGCAGAGCTACCGGGTCCCCGAAGAGATGCGCGGCGAATATCTCAGCGGAGTGGACACGGTGGCGGTCGAGAATTTCGCCGCGGAGGTCCCGCCGGGTTGGGAGCCCGTGCTCAACGAGGAGCACGACGACTACCGGTGGCTCAGTGCCTCCGAGGCGATCGCGATCGCGCACTGGCCCGAGACGAAGGAAGTCCTCGCCGCGGTCGGCGCGTCGTTCGCTTGACGACCATGCGCGCCGCGAGCGTCGGCTCGGGCATCTCTGTAGTCATCCACACGTAGCGGCGGCCATCGCGATTCGTCGCGGAGGCGTGTACGCCCTTCGGGCTCAGCACGACGATGTTGAAAGCGGCATCCTCGAGCTCGTTCGCGTCGGCGATTGCGGCGCGGGCGACCATGTCCGGCGGCATCCCCCCGGCGAGCCGATCGACGGCCGTCTTCGCGGTGACGTTCCGGATCGCGAGCTCTCCGTAGCCGGTGCAGGCCGCCGCGCCATATCGCGAATCGCAGTAGTTACCCGCCCCAACGACTGGCGAATCGCCGACGCGCCCGGGGTACTTGTATGCCCAACCACTCGTCGTCACGGCCGAGGCGATGTCGCCACGCGCGTCCACCGCGAGGAAGTTCACCGTGCCGCGGTCCTCGCCGACGATCTTGCGGACCACGGTGAGAAGCTTCGTGCGACGGCGGATGCTGGATGGTGTCTCGCCGACGGCGTGGAGGCGCTCGACCCAAAGCTTGCGGGTCGAGGCCGTGAGGTTCTGCGTTCGCAGGGCGCCGATCTCGCGCGCGAAGCGTTCCGCGCCGTTGCCGACGATGAAGACGTGCGGCGTGCGCTCCATCACCGCGCGTGCCACGGAGATCGGGTGGAGATACCCCCTCAGGGCGGCGACCGCGCCGCTGCGATGCGTGGTGCCGTCGACGATCGACGCATCGAGCTCGACCTCGCCGAGGACGTTCGGCTTGCCGCCGCGGCCGACGCTCGTGTCAGTGACGTCGGCCTCGATGATCTTCGCGCACGCCTCGACGGCGTCGAGCGCGGATCCGCCGCGCGCGAGGATGCGCACGCCCGCCGAAAGCGCGGCCGCGCCGTTGCCGCTCCCGACGATGACTCCGGTCGTGCGCGCCATCTAGCGGCCGGTCATCCCGCGAACGATCCGAAAGCCGATGTCTGCGAGATCCTCGCCGGCGAACAGGCGCGCCGCCGGGTCCGCGCCCGCGCGCAGCACGCGCCCGCCGTCCTGCCAGCTATTGGTCCACTCGCGTAGCGCGCCGAGACCCTCGAGCGTGCCCGGCATCCGTGCGGCCTTTTCCCACTCGCGTTCGTCGGGAAGGCGATAGATGCGGCCGGTCCCGACGGTGAGCCAGCGGCAATAGGCGACCGCGTCGGCCCATGACACGCCATCGAGTGCGCGATCCCTCGGGCGCCGTCTCTCTTCCCACTCGGCCGGGGCCCCTCCGCTTGGGGGAGAATGCCGCGTCGCGTCGACGAACTTCGCGTACTCGCCGACCGTCACCGGCCGGCGGGCAATGGCAAAAACATTTACGTGCTCGGTCCGCGGAGGATCGCCGAGCAATGCGTCTCCCGCGGGAACAACGACGACCTCCGGCTCGATCACCGTGAGTAACCCTACTAACTCGCGCGGGGGAGTACGCCGCGCGGGGGAGTACGGGCGCGGGAGAGATAACTCCCCTCTCCGACCGATGTTGGGAGAACGGTGCTCTGCGAACTTATGGCCATGAACAACCAGGGTTACGCAGCGGTCTGGAGCGCCAAGCTCATCTCGTTGACGCAGATGCAGGTCGCGGCCATCGAGCCGGTGAACGTCATGGTGCGCGTGGTCTACAACACCCTCGACGGAATCATCAACGACTACTTCGTGATCACCGCGAGCGTCGCCAAGCGCTAACGAGGTAGCCCCATCCGGCTCACGCCGGAACCATCAGTTTCCGCTTCGCCTTGTCTTCCGCCGCAAGCTGCCGACGGAGCGTCTTGCCGATGAGGGTCTTCGGCAACGATTCGCGGAACTCGATCTCCTTCGGGCGCTTGAATGGCGCAAGGTGTTTCTCGCAGTGCGCTCGGATCTCATCGGCCGTCGCGGTCGCGCCCGGTTTCAGAACGACGAACGCCTTGACCTCTTCTCCTTTGATCGGATGCGGCACGCCGATCGCTGCCGCGTCCATCACCGCCGGATGCGTGGCGAGGGCTTCCTCGACCTCGCGCGGATACACGTTGAAGCCGGAGACGATGATCATCTCCTTCTTGCGGTCGACGATCGACACGTAGCCATCGGGGTCGACCGTCGCGATGTCGCCGGTGTAGAGCCACCCGTTCCGCAGGGTCTGAGCGGTCTCGTCGGGTCGCTTGTAGTAGCCGTCCATGAGCTGCGGCCCGCGCAGGATGAGCTCGCCCGGTTCGCCCGGCGGCATTTCCTGCTCCCCCGTCTCGAGGTCGACGATCTTCGATTCAACGTCGGGGTACGGGATGCCGATCGAGCCGACCTTCTGCTTCCCCTCACCGAACAGTGGATTGCAGTGAGTGACCGGCGCCGCCTCCGTGAGGCCGTAGCCCTCGACGAGCCTCGCGCCGGTGAGCTCGACGAATCGGCGATGTGTTTCCACCAGCAGCGGCGCGGAGCCTGAGACGCATGCCTCGATCGAACGAAGGTCGTACTTCTGCGCGAGAGGCGAGTTGTTGATCGCGTTGTAAATCCGGGGCGCGCCGGAGAAGAGCTTGGGCTTGTACCGCTGCACGTCCTTCAGCACGTGCTCGAGATCGAACTGCGGTTCGAGGATCATCGCGGCGGCACCCTGGACCGCGAGGCTCATGACGACGGTGAGGCCGTACACGTGAAAGAAGGGCATGACCGCCATCGCGGCATCGCCGCCGTCGCGCAGATTGGTGAACCACGCCCGGCACTGCAGGGTGTTCGCCACGAGCGCGCGGTGGGAGAGCATCGCGCCCTTCGAGACGCCGGTCGTCCCACCGGTGTACTGGAGGACCGCAATGTCGTCGGGACCGGTGCCGGCGTCGAACGGCTCGGCCGGCGCCGACAGCACCTGACTCAATGAGATCGCGCCGGGATCGCCCGCGAAGGGCTGGCGATGACCGTCCTTCTTCTCCTTCGCGAGCGTGAAGAGCAGACGGAGGACCTTTGGCATCTCTTCCTTGATGTTCGTGACGATCACGTGCTCGGCCGCGGTGTTCGCCCGCGCGGCTTTGACGACGGGGTAGAGGCGCGAGAGGACGACCACGACTGTCGCGCCCGAGTCGGCGAGCTGATGCTGCAGCTCCGGCGGCGTGTAGAGGGGGTTGCACGGAACGACGACCGCGCCCGCGCGGAGGGCGCCGTAGAAGGCGATCACGAACTGTGGCGAATTCGGCAGGACCAGCGCGACACGGTCGCCCTTCTTCACGCCGAGCCGGCGCAGTCCGTTCGCGAAGCGCCACGCGGCGTCGGAGATGCTCTTGTACGAACGCTTGCGGTTGAAGAAGATCGTCGCGGTCGAGCCCGGATGGTTCTCCGCCGCGTCGTCGAGCATCGCTTGAAGGGGAACGCGTGGATAGACGAGCGAGGCCGGAACATCGGGGTCGTAGTGCCGGGTCCACGGCTTCCCGCTGACCGGGGCCGCCTCCTTCGTCTCGACCCTGACCTTCACCATCAGTTTCTTGCTCAATCTCTGGCTTTGCCAGAGACACGCTCAAGGCTGGTCGACTCACTCCTCGTCGGCAGGGGCAGGGGCCCCTGGGCGCGGAGCGCACCGCTCGTCGCTCGTTTCATGCTTTCAACAGCTCCTCGGCGATGATCATCCGCTGCACTTCGCTCGTACCTTCGTAGATCCGCAAAATGCGGGCGTCACGATACGCGCGCTCGACGGGCGAGTCCTTCATGTAGCCCATTCCGCCGTGGATCTGCAGGACACGATCGACGACTCGGTTGGCCATTTCGGAGGCGTAGACCTTCACCATCGCGGCCTCGAGCGACGCACGCTTGCCTTGGTCGAGCTTCCACGCCGCGTCGTAGACCATGAGCCGCGCAGCGTGGATCTCGACGGCCGAGTCCGCGAGCATCCACTGGATCGCCTGGTTGGCGGCGATCGGCTTGCCGAACTGCTGGCGGCGCTTGCTGTGCTCGATCGCCAGCTCCAGGAGATGTTGGCTCGACCCCACGGCTCCGGCGGCGAGCGACACCCGTCCGATGTCGAGCGCTCCGAGCGCCGTGCGGAATCCCGTTCCGACCTGGCCGCCGAGAACGTTCGCCTCGGGGACCTCGCACTCTTCGAAGATGAGCTCGCCGGTGTATGAGCCACGGAGACCCATCTTGTCGTCGATCTTCCCGACGCGGAAACCCTTGAAGCCCTTCTCGACGATGAAGCCGGTGATGCCGCCGCGCGCGCCTTTGGCGCGATCGTTCGCGGCGTACACGACGACCACGTCGGCGATGGGGCCGTTGGTCACCCAGATCTTGGTCCCGTTCAGAATCCAGCAGCCGTTTCGCAACGTCGCGCTGGTCTGGATCGACGCCGCGTCGGAACCGCTCGAAGGCTCGGTCAGCGAGAACGCGGCGATCTTCCGTCCGGTCGTGAGATCGGGCAGGTAGCGGCGCTTCTGGTCGTCGGTGCCGCCGAGAAAGATCGACATCGACCCGATGGACGTGTGCGCGCCGATGATGTTCGAGAACGCGGCGGATGTTCGCCCGAATTGCTCGAGCGCGAGGCAGTAACCGAGGTCCCCCGCACCGACGCCGCCGTACTCCTCCGGGAACGGAAGTCCGAAGAAGCCGAGCTGCCCCATCTCTTTGAGGACGTCGCCGGGGATCTTGTCGGTCTCCTCGACTTCCCTCTCGAGCGGCTGCAGGCGCGTCTCCACGAAGTCACGCGCCGTGCGCGCCAGGAGCTGGAGCTCCTCCGGGATGTCGAAGTCCACGCCCTAGGCCTCCCCCACGTGGATCGCCGCTATGCCAAAGGTTAGACGCTCGAACCGCACGCGGGTAAAGCCAGCGTTCCTCAGGAGGTTCGCGAGCGCTTCGGGATCGTAGAAAGCCTCGATCGAGCGCGGCAGGTACCGATAGGCCTCCGGATCGCTGCCGAGCGCGGCCGCGAGACGCGGCGAAATGAAGGAGTAGGCGCGGTAGAGGCGTCGGACGGTCGGATTTCGTGGAGTGTGGAGATCGAGGATGACCGCGCGGCCGCCGGGCCGGAGCACGCGGCGCATCTCGCGCAAGCCTTGGGGAATGTCGCCCACGTTCCGGATGACGAAGCCGGCCATCGTGACGTCGAACATGCCGTCCGCGAACGGAAGCGATTCGACGCTCGCGATGAGCCGCTCATACCGCTGACCGAGTCCGGCGCCGGCCCCGCGCCGCTCGGCGATCTCGAGCATGCCGGGCGAGATGTCGACACCGGTGACCGTCGCCGATCTCGGCGAGCGCTTCAGAAGAGCCAGGGCGAAGTCGCCGGTGCCGGTGCCGACGTCGAGGGCGCGGCCGCTTTGACCCAGGCGCGCGAGATCGAGCGCGCGCCGCCGCCACGAGAGATCCGTCCCGAGGGAGAGGAGGCGGTTGAGGAGGTCGTATCGGGGAGCGATGCGATCGAACATCGCGGCGATGCGTCGGTCGTGGTCGTTTGAGGGTGTCACCCCGTCACGCTAGCTTGACGCGAGGTGGCAATCGCAACGCTCCCCATCGTCCTTTCGGTCGTCCTTGCCGAGCTCGCGATCGGTGGGTCGTTCGTGATGTGGCTCGTCGACCGCGGCGGACGGGCGCCGTCGGGGTTTCTCAAGCTCGTCGCGTTCGTCGATGCCGGGGCGATCGCAGCCGCGCTTGCGCTCGTGCCGACCTTCCCGGGAGGCGACCTTGCCGTTCGAGCCGGCATCGACACCGGCCCTCTCTCGGCCTTCGGTCAGGCCCTCGTGGTGATCACGATCCTCATCGTCATTCAGCTCGTGACGACCTTCCTCCCGGTGCGCGGACTTCGGCTCGCGGCCGGGCTCGTCACGTTCCTCGCAGGCTTCGTCGCGCTCGGCGTGATCTCCATCGCGCGCCCAGCGCAAAACCCGTTCGATCCGCTGGCCTTCGCCGCACTTCCGTTCGGCGCGGTCGCACTCGGCGGGACCGATGGCGCGATGCTGCTCGGCCACTGGTACTTGGTCACCCCGAAGCTATCGCCGGGGCCGCTTCGCAACGCCTCGCTCGCCGTGGTCACGGCGGTCGTCTTTCAGATCGGGCTGGTTGGGATCGTGTGGATCCGCGGAGATCTCACCGGAACGTGGGAGACCGCCCTCTCGGTCGCCCTTCTTTTGCGGATCGGGGTCGGTCTGTTCATGACGCTGATCGTGGCCCTCGCCGCCTGGTGGACGGCCGGGATGAACACGCAATCGTCGACGGGTCTGCTCTACGTCGCGCTCGGGTGCGCGTTCGCGGGCGAAGTCTCGGCCCGCGTGATCTTCTTCCTAACGGGCGTGCCTATCTAGCGGTTCCGCTCCGCGCGGACGAACAGGAACGTGCCGACCACCATGAACACGACGAACAGCGCACCGATGATCAAGAAATTCGTGGTCGCGTTCTCCAGAACGACTTCCGAGTTCGACCCGTAGAAGGCATCTCGAAGTAGGTCGACGGCGTACCGCATCGGCGCGAGGTGCGAGAGGATGTCGAGCGGCAGCGGCAGGTTCTGGATCGGGTTGAAGATCCCGGCCAGGAAGAACTGCGGCAGCATCACGAACGGGAAGATCTGATTCGCGGCGCGCTGGCTCGACAGATTCGCAAGGACGATGACGCCGAACGCACCACCGAACAGCGCGATGACGCCCATCGCCAGCACCATGCGAGCGAGCTGGTCGGGGCTCATATGGATCTGGAGGATGAACCCGAACGCGATGATCCCAAGGGCTTGCGGCAGCGCGACCAGGGATTCGCCGAGTATTTTCCCGAGGATGATCGAGTAGCGGGAGATCGGCGACACGAAGATCTCCTGGCTGAAATCCTGCTCCCGATCGGCGAGGAGCGAGATGAGTCCGAGCGCCGACGATTGCCACACCGTCTGGGCGAGCACGCCGGTGAAGACGTAGTCGAGAAGATTGATGCCACCGGCCTGGCCGCCGAAGCCCGCCTGGAGGCTCGTGCCGAGGATGCCGATGAAGATCAATGGGAAAGCGAAGTCGGCCACCATGCGCTGGCGGTCGCGCAAAAGCTTGATGAAGTCCCGGTGCGCGAGGGCCAGGATGGCCGAGGCTTCACTCATTGGTGCGACTCACGATCTCGAGGTACGCGTCTTCGAGGCTCGGCGTGTGCGTCTTCACGACGCTGAGCGGAGTCTCGATGCTGCGAAGGATCGAGTGGACGGTGTGGCCGTCGAGCTGGACCTTGAACGGGGCGCCCCCGCTCGTCGCGTGGCCCAGCCGGGCAAGCTCGTCGCGGAGGGCCGACCGATCGGCCGCGTCCACGAGGACGTACTCCTCGACGAGGTCGCGCTTGATGTCGTCCGGCGTACCGAACGAGACGACCTTGCCTTTGTCGATGATGCAGATGCGGTCGGCCTCTTCGGCCTCCTCGAGGTAGTGCGTCGTCAGAAAGACCGTCGTACCGCTCGTCCGGCGCACCTCGCTGAGGTGCTCCCACAGCGTGCGGCGGGTCGGGACATCGAGGCCGGCCGTCGGCTCGTCGAGGAACAGGACCTTCGGGTCGTGGAGCAGGCTGCGCATGATCTCGAGCTTCCGTCGCATGCCGCCGGAGAACGTCTTGATCGGCTTGTGGATGTCGCGCGAGATGCCCAGGAGCCTCGCGAGCTCCTCGACCTTCGCGCGGTAGCCGCGAGCCATCAGCGCGTAGGTCGGCGCGTAGGGATAAATGCCGTAGAGCACGGCGTGGAAGCGGACGTTTTCTTCCGCGGTGAGGTTCTGGTCGAGGCTCGGCCGCTGGAAGATGATGCCCACCTTCCGGCGTACGGCGCTTGCCTCGCGCACGATGTCGCTGCCATCGATCGTGGCGCCGCCGCTCGTCGGGGAGAGCGTCGTCGTCAGGATCGAGATCGTGGTCGTCTTCCCCGCACCGTTCGGGCCGAGCAGCACGAAGAACTCACCAGCCTTCACCTCGAACGAGATGCCGTCGACGGCGTTCGTCTCGGCCTTCTTGTAGCGCTTGACGAGATCTTCGACGCGGATCACGTCCTGAGCATATGAGCGAGCTGCGCGTCGGGACGTCGGGCTGGCAGTACAAGCATTGGAAGGGACGCTTCTATCCAAAGGACCTGCCGACATCGAAGTGGCTCGACCACTACGCCCGCTCCTTCGACACGGTCGAGCTCAACAACCCGTTCTACCGACAACCGGAGAAGACGACTTTCGAGAAGTGGCGACGGTCCGTTCCCGACGACTTCGTCTACGCGGTGAAGCTGAATCGTTTCGTCACGCACATCAAGCGCCTCAACATCGAGCGCGACAGCGTCGAGCGGTCGTACGGGACGCTGGCCGGCCTTGGGCCGAAGGCTGCGGTCGTTCTCGTCCAGCTGCCGCCGCGAATGAAGTTCGACGAAGCGCGCGCGGAACGATTCTTCAAAATGGTCGCGCCGCGGCGTCGCCGGCACGCCGTCGAGCCGCGCGACGCATCGTGGTTCAGCGAGGACGCGCTCGCCTTCCTGCGACGCCGGAATGTCGCCCTGGTCATCGGCGATACGCCGCGTTGGCCCACGCACGTCGCGGTGACGAGCGCCCTCGTCTATCTCCGCTTTCATGGACCCGAGCGCCTGTACGCCTCGGACTATTCCGACGACGCGCTTCGCGGGTGGGCCGAGCGAATCAAAGGTTGGCGCGCCGAAGGCCGCGACGTCTTCGCCTACTTCAATAACGACGAGATGGGGTACGCGCCGAAGAACGCGGTCCGCCTGAGGGAGCTCGCCTCGAACTGACTGTCATGCACGAGACATCCGGTGTGTTCGCCTCTGTCTGGCGCACCGCGCGTCGCGATGCGAGCGTGACGCGCATCACCAGCGGAGGTCGTCCGATGCTCAAGCTCTTTCGCGTGATGGGGACTGCGACGCGCGATGCCCAGCGTGCCGATGCGCTCATGGCCGACGCGAGGGCGCGTCGCGCGCTTCGCCTCGACCCGGAGGACGCGCTCTTGGCGTTCGAGCTCCGCTCAGCCGCCATCGGTGATGAATCCGGCGAGCGCGCAGGACGAATCGTGCGACGTGACCGCGGCGTTCGAGCCTCGCGGAGGAACGCCGCCGTCAGTTAGCGGCTCGCGGCACGCCTTCGCGGGCGTCGGTCGTGGAGCGGTTCTTCGTCGAGCTCCTCCCACTCACGGGCGCTGTAAAGGTTCGCCGCGACGGCCGCGTCGACGAAGGTGACGATCAGACCCGCGATCGCGAGCAGGAACGGTGCGGTGCTCGCGGCGGCCCCCCCGACGTCGAATCCGCGCAGGAATGCGGAAGCGACGTAGAGGAGGAACGCGATCAGCGCCGCGATGAGATCGAGCCTCGCGATCGATCGATCGTCCGCGGGTACGTCGAGGTATTCAGCCACCGCGGCAAGCACCGCGATGCCAAGGACGACGGTCACGGCGTGAGCGAGCCAATCGGCGACGACCACGTAGCCGCCCGTGTCGCTCTGGCCCCACGCGAACCACGCCATAAGGTCGCTCAGCGTGAGCGAGAGACCGATGCCAATGGCGACGTAGGCGACCGCAGCGCGCGGCGAGAAGCCGAAACGGCGGCCCTGGAAGAACTCTTTCACCGGCTCGCCAATGCTAGCGGCGCGGAGGACCCTCCGGCTTGGCGGTCACTCAGCAGCCCGGCTCCCCGTCGTGTCCGCAGCAGCCTTGCCCGAGTGTCGCCCGTCGCACGAGGTTGCGCGCGGTCACGACGAGCCGCCGCGGAAGCGGGATCTCGCTCGCGCGGAAGTTCGCGAAGAACGCGGCGACGGTCCCGCGTCGCGACGGAAGCACCTCCGTACTATCGCAAGGTGAGCGACGAGCCGCAGACGAAGCCCTCCCCGCCGCTCTCGCTCGAGCAGGTCGCGCAGCTCCTCCCTGGAACCGGCGAGATCATGGCGTCAGTCGGCAACGCATGGTGGAAGTGCGCCTATGCCGCGCGGGGTGGGAACTGGGAGCTCGCGGCGTACTTCGTTCGGCGGGTGCGGGGCCTTCAGCGGAAGCTCGCGCAGATCCGTCCGAAATACGCCGAGGATCTCGCCGCGTTCGAAGGCGACCAGCTGAACCCGCTGCTGGCGGCGCTTGCGGCACATGACGGACCGTCCTTCGAGCGCATCTACGGGACCGCGACCGAAAAGGCGAACGAGCTACACGTGAAGTGGGCGAAGCCCTACATCCGCTGGGTCCTACCAGGCGAGCCGCCGAAGGACCTCGACCTGGAGCTCGACCGCTAAGCCATCAGCGGGCCCATCTCCTTCCAGCCGTAGCCGATCTCGATGTGCTCCTCCGCTCCGGGGAAATCCTCGAGCGGTTTCTCCCTGACCGGCGTACCGCCGATGCGCTCGTAGAAACCGCGGCCGATCTGGTTCTCTCGGAGGACCCAGATGAGGAGCGATGTCATCCGGCGTGCCACGAGCTCGCGGGCGCACTCGCGGACGAGCGCGCGTCCGTGGCCTTTGCCCTGGGCGGTCGGCAGGACATAGATCGCGTAGACCTCGCCGGCGTATTCGCGATCCTGCGTGCGCTCGGGTCCCGCGAACGCGTACCCCACGACGTCGTTCCCTTCCTCGGCGACGAAGGCCAAATCCGAAGGGGCGAGCGAGCGCAGCCGCTCCCGGCGGCGCTCGACATTCGGCTGGAGCTGATCGATGAGACCATCGGGGAGCAACCCGCGGTACGTCGCGCGCCAGGTCTCGACGCGGATGCGCTCGATCGGCTGCGCGTCGTCGACCGTAGCGCGACGAACGCCCATGTCAGGGGTGCGCGTCGAACCAGTCGGCGATCCGGCGCGCGTGCTCGACGCGGTGCTTCGGTTTTCCGCCGCGCGTCAGGTCGTGGTTGTCCTCGGGGAACCGGACAAAGACGGATTCCTTGCCAAGCACCTTGAGCGCGGTGAAGAGCTGCTCGGCCTGTTCGATCGGGCAGCGAAGATCTCGCTCGGCGTGCAGGATGAGGAGCGGGGTCTTCACGTTGGTCACATAAGTTAGTGGTGATCGGAAGATGAGCTTCTCGGCGTCGCGCCACGGTGTGGCATCCCCCATCTCGTGCTCCCAGAAATGCCACCCGATGTCGCTCGTGCCAAACGCCGAGATGTTGTTCGAGATGCTGCGCTGCGTGGCCGCGGCGCGGAAGCGATCGTTGTGTCCGACGATCCAGTTCGTCATGAAGCCGCCGTAGCTGCCGCCGGTCACATAGAGACGCTTCGGGTCGACCCAGCCGAGTGCGAGTGCGTGGTCGATGCCGGCCATGAGGTCTTCGTAGTCCTTACCGCCCCAATCGCCGACGCACGCTTCGACGAACTTCTGGCCGTACGCATGGCTTCCCCGCGGGTTCGTGAACAGCACCGCGTAGCCCCGTCCAACGAGCACCTGGAACTCGTGAAAGAAGGAGTGCCCGTAGGCCGTGTGCGGCCCCCCGTGGATCTCGAGAACGAGCGGCCACTTTTTCGCCGGATCGAAACCGACGGGTTTCATGAGCCAGCCCTCGATGGTCCAGCCATCGGCCCCCGTGAATTCCACGCGGTCAGGTGCGGCGATGAACTTGGATGCCAGCAGCTCATCGTTGAGGCAGCTCGCCTTGCGCATCGGCCCGCCGACCTCGCCGATGACGAGATTCCCGGGATCGATCGCCGTCGCCAGGATCGCCGCGAAGCGACGACGCGAATCGTCGAGTGACCACGAGACGAGCTGATGGCTCCCAACGGTCTCGGCTCGGACATCGCCGCCGCGCGCGGCGCACGAGTACGCGTTCGCCGTCCCCTGATCGGAGCCGAGGAAAAGAATGCGCCCGTCGCGCGTCCACGCGGGCGGGAGCGTCTGCGCGTGCGCTCGCATGTCGCTGATCACCGACGAGCCCACCGAACGGTCCCACCCCTCGAGCACGTCCGTGCCTTGTCCGCCCGCCTTCGGGAAGGCCCAGATGTGGATGTTGCGAGCGGAGGATCCGATCGCCTGGTCGGTGCCGTATGCGGTGATGGTCTCGCCGTCCGGTGACCACGATGGATTTCCGTAGCTCCCCTCGCCGTCCGTGATGCGTCGTGTCTCACCCGTGAGCGCAACGACGTGGATGTCGACGACGGTGTTGAGGTCGCGCTTTTCGGTGCGGTTCGAGATGAACGCGATCTCCCGCCCGTCGGGCGAGAACCCCGGTTGGCCGTCGTCCCAATCGCCGTCGGTCAGTCGCCGGGGCTCGGAACCGTCGGTGCCGACGATCCAGATGTGCTTGCGTCGGTCATCGAGGAGCCCGCCCTCGTCCGACTTGTATCGCGCGCGGGTGTAGACACGGACGCCGTCGCTTTCGTCGTCGGAATCCTTCGGATCGCGAACGACGAATGCCAGATGGCCGCCGTCGGGCGACCAGGCCAGATCCGAGCAGTCGTCTCCGAAGCGCGTGAGCTGCCGCGCCTCGCCGCCCGCAAGGTCGAGGACGAAGATGTTGCGCGGCGGACGCTTCCTCCCCTTTGGCACATCGCCGCGGTCCGACGTGAACGCGAGTCGCTCGCCATCGGGCGACCACTGCGGCGTGGAATCCTGCGAGATGCCGGCGGTGATCTGGGCTGGCTGCTTCGCGCCGTCCGATGACGCGAGCCAGATCGCTCCCTGGTAGCCGTCACGCTTCGCGTTCGCGGTCTTCACCGAGTACGCGATGCGTTCACCGTCGGGCGAGATCTGCGCATCCGTGAGGAAGCGGAACTCGTACAGGTCTTCAGGAGAAAGGGGAAGGGGCGACGAAGACAACGCGGCGTATCGTGCCATACATGGGCCGGTTCGACCGGCGCGCACGCACAGGGATGCTCGTCGGAACGCTGGCGATGTTCTTCGCCCTCGACGTCGCGTTCCTTCTCAGCATGGCCGGAATGCCGTTCGTCGCCGACAGCCTCGGTCAAGCGATCATCGACGTGCTGCCGGGATTCATCTCGATCCCGCTCATCGAAGCGCTACATCAATGGGCGAAGATCCTCCTCGTCGTCGGGGTCGTCGCTCTCTTTCTCATCGACGGCGCGGCGACGGGCCTGCTGGCGGCATCGCCGCGGCAGCGAACGCGGGTGCTGTTGGGCGTCGGTCTTCTGCCGTGGCTCGCCGCGTTCGTGCTCGCGCGCCTCTTCTCATCGCAGCGGATCGAGCCCGTCACGAGCCTCATCGATGCGGCCGTCGGCGCAGCGGTCTTCCTTGGAGCTCTCGCGTTCATTCTTCCGAGCGCTCTCGAGCGCTCAGCGGATACCGAACCCGCGTCGCCCGGGCGCCGGCGCGCTTTGCTCGGGACGGCGGCGATCGCCGCGGCCATCGCGATCGTGTCGCTCCCCCTGTCGCGGGTCGCCGCGATCGGTTCGGGAGGTTTGGGCAACGTCACCGCGGCCGCCCGACGGCTTCGGACGCGCGCCGAGATCGCGCCAGCCGACCCTGCGGTGGACGCGCTCCCAGGCATCACGCCGCGGATCACGGCGAACGAGGACCACTACACCGTCGACACGACGCTCGTGAAGCCGCGAGTTCTCATCGACGAATGGCGACTCGAGATCAAAGGCCTGGTCGAGTCGCCGTTCTCGCTCACGTACGACCAGCTCCTCGATCTCGAGGCGGTCGAGCAGCTGCACACGCTCGAGTGCATCTCCAACTACGTGGGTGGCGATCTGATCTCGACCGCGCTCTGGACCGGCGTGCCGCTGCGCGATCTCCTCGACCGAGCGCAGGTGAAGCCGGGTGCGTACGACGTGGCGTTCACCTCGGTCGACGGGTACACCGACTCGATCCCGATCGCGAAAGCGATGGAGGACCGAACGCTCGTCGCGTACCTCATGAATGGGAAGACCGTGCCGCAGGATCACGGGTATCCCGCGCGGATGCTCGTTCCGAACATCTACGGCATGAAGAACGTGAAGTGGATTCGCACGATCGAAGTCGTGAACTACGACTTCATCGGGTACTGGCAGCAGCAAGGTTGGTCCGACGCCGCGCCCGTCAACACGAACGCGCGGATCGACCTGCCGAGCCGCAATATCCGCTGGACCGGCGGAGCGATCACGGTCGCGGGGATCGCATTCGCTGGCGCGCGCGGCATATCGAAAGTCGAGCTCTCGAGCGACGGCGCGAAGACATGGGCACCGGCCTCGCTGGAGGCGCCGATCGGCGCGCTTGCCTGGACTCGTTGGCGCTTCGACTGGACGCCGACCGGTGCCGGGCCGGCCAAAATCATCGTCCGAGCCACTGACGGAACTGGCAATGCCGAGACGCCCATCGGCCGGCCTCCGTATCCGGACGGCGCCACTGGATACGACTCGCTCGACGTGACGATCCAGCGCGGCTAGTCGCCGAGGCCGTCCGCGGGTGGCACGGCGCAGCGGGTCTCTTACGAAGCGCGGGTGCCCCGGGGCCCCGCCCGCAGCGAACGCAGTGAGCTGCAAGGCGGGGAGGGTGCGCTGAGGAAGAGGCCCGCGGAGCCGAGACAGGACCCGCGGGCGGACGGGACTGCGCCGCGCTAGGTCAACCCGGCCGTGAACGGAGGGGTCCGATGGTGCGGGGCCGGGGGAATTTCGTGATCAAGCCCGCCGCGTTGACTTGGAACAGAGGTTCCGGCTCGGCGAGTCCATGGAGCGAGTAGCGACCGAGACTTCGGAAGGCGATGCCTTCGGCCAGCCGCTCGGTGAACGACTCATGCGCCGCCGAGGAGAGGAGGATCTGCCCACCGTGGCTTGCGTAGCAGACGCGTGCCGCGATGTGGACGGCGAGCCCGACGTATCCCGTATCGGTGAGCGTCGGCCGGCCGGTGTGCATGCCGATCCGCACGCGAACGTCGGCCTTCTGCGGCC
>Ga0307312_10000658_pt1 | contig 16746 bp, 12 predicted proteins | sample ER_DNA_202_FD_194489 | JGI IMG/M metagenome (GOLD analysis project Ga0307312, IMG submission 194489) | Bulk soil microbial communities from the East River watershed near Crested Butte, Colorado, United States - ER_DNA_202 | ecosystem: Environmental > Terrestrial > Soil > Floodplain | place... | reverse complement strand
CCGATCTCTTGAATCGCGGCATTGAGCTCGCGCACGTCGGGCAGCGTCATGGCGGCGATTCTATCGGCAGGTCAGTCGGGCGACCCGCTGGGAGCCAGAGGCTCTGCCGGAAGTTGGTTAGCCGAGGATTGCCCGGTAGATGTCCAGGAGTTTGTGGGCCGTTCGTTCGAGCGAGATCTCAGCGAGGGCGGCGCGTCCATCGACTCGCTCGCCCTTCGACAGCACGAGCGCCAGCTTCTCGGCCAGGTCCTCGGCCGTCGCCGCGGCGACGTAGCACCCCTGCACGCCCGCGAGCCGCTGGCTGACATCTCCGACGTCGACGGCCACAACCGGAACGTTGCATGCGAGCGCTTCCTTCACGACGTTAGGAGACCCTTCGTGCGTCGAGGTGAGGAGTACGACGTCGCTTGCGTTCATCCAGGTGGGAACGTCGGTGTGTGTGACTCCGTCGAGCGCGTGGAGCTCCACCTGGTATCCCTTTGCTCGGAGCTGCTCGACTGCGGCCCGAGCGAGCGGGTACCGCTTCTCCGCCCGTCTCGGCGATGCGGGAAAGAGGACGTGCTTCGACCCGCTCGTCCAGCCGAGGCGAGATCGGCATTCATCCTGGTCGAGCGGCTGGAAGCGATCGAGGTCGATGCCGCTCGCCAGGACCCAGATGTTGCCGTTTGCTGCTCCGTTCGGCAACGACGCACGCAGGTTTTCGGACACCACGATCACTCCCGAGGCTCGAAGTGCGGCTCGCCGCGAGGCAAGAACGCCGACGTGAATCGTGAAGCGGCGGAGAGGTGGCTCCGCGCGGCTGCCGAGCAGATCGCTTCCCCAGTACTGAACGAGAAGAGGTCGATCGCGGACAGCGCGCGTCGCGACCTCGGCCAATACGCCTCCATACGCAATGTGCACGAGTGCCGGCTGAGTTCTTTCGACTGCCCGCGTGAGCTCCCTGCCAAGCCTCCAATACGCTCGAGGCCCCCGACTCCGCCGATCGAAATGCAGGACCTCGACCTCGACGCCCAGCTTACGCAGGCTCCGAACCTGTAGCTCGATGAACACGCCGCCGGCCGGGTTCGACGGGGTGGGGTACATGTTGGTGACGACGAGAACGCGCAACGGTGGCGCTACTGCGACCCATTCTTCAGCGCGAGATCGAGCGCAAGCAGCATCACGACGCGCTGGTAGAGGTGATTCCGGGAAAGACCCGAGACCGCGGTATCCGAACAGAAGCTCTGCACCCACGGCTCGTAGACATCTCTGTTCAGGTACTGCGACAGGGCGCTCGCGGGTTCCAGAAGCGAGCTGCGCAGATTGTCCTTGAAGTCACGATCGACCCAGCTGTCCACCGGCACGGCGAACCCTTGCTTGGGCCGTCCGACGACACTCGGAGGAAGTCGTCGTTCTGCCACACCTCGCAAGACGATCTTCCCCGTGCCACGGTTCGCGCGGAGACTGTGGGGGAGGCTGAGCCCGAAGGCCAGGAGATCTTCATCGAGCATCGGCACCCGAACCTCGAGGCCATGACGCATGCTCGCGGTGTCTACCTTGAACAGGAAGTCGTTGGGCAGGACGAGCCTCATGTTCACCTCGATCGCCTGAGCCGCAAGCCGGTCGAATCCCGAGCGGTGCCCGGCATCCCAGCGCTGCTCGAACAACCGTCGAGGAGGCTCGAGTTCGCCTGCACCGACAACCAACCGTTTGTGTTCCTCGCCCCAGATCCAGGAGAACAGCGTCTGGACGATGGTCGTCTGGTCCGCTCCGTTGATTTCGCGGAATCGGCCCGGCAGCGTCGAGCGGATGAGACCGGCTCGCGCGGCGATCCTGGCCAGCTGAGCTGCAGGCTTCGCAATGGAGGGCGGGAGCCGTCGGACGCGTTCGATCGTCTCCAGCCGCTTGTAGAAGTCGTACCCGCCGAATCCCTCGTCGCCGCCGTCGCCGGAGAGAGCGACCGTGACGTGCCGCCGCATCGCCTGGCTCACCGCGTCGACCGCGAAGACGGAGCTGTCGGCGAAAGGCTGGCCGGCGTGTCTCAGGAGCGATGCGACGTGCTCCCAGCTGCCTCCATTCTCGGACATCGGCAGTGTCTCGTGGTTTGAGCCGATGTGGTCGGCAACCGCTCGCGCGGCCGGCGTCTCGTCGTATTCCGCGTCGGAAAACCGAACGTTGAAGGTCTGCAACGTGTCGTGACTACGCCGCTGTCCCGCGGCGCTCACGAGCGAAGAGTCGATCCCTCCGCTGAGCAGCGCTCCGAGCGGCACGTCGCTTTCCAGCTGACTTGCGACTGCGTCTTCCACGAGCACGTCGGCCTCGTCGACGGCCTCCTCGAGCGTGAGGTCGGTCCTGGGAGCGACGTTCCAGCGAAAGTACGAGCGCGCCTTGACCTCGAGCTCGTCCGCGCGGTCAAGTCGGGCCTCGAGGAGGGTGCCGGGCTCCAGAGCGCTGATCCCGCGAAACATCGTGCGGGGCGCAGGAACGTAGAAGACCGCTGCGTAATCCGCGATCGCCTGTCGATCGGGAGCGACATCGACACCGGGAACGAGGCGAAGCGCATTCAACTCGCTGGCGAAGGCGAGGCCGCTCGAGGTGTGTGCATAGAAGAGTGGCTTGATTCCGAACCGGTCGCGGCCGAGCAGGAGGCGTCGCTCCTCGACGTCGTAGATCGCCACTGTGAACATCCCTCTCAGCCGGCTGAACAGATCGAGACCGTGCTCCTCGTAGAGATGGGGGAGGACTTCGGTGTCCGAGGTTCCCCGGAAGACGTGACCCCGACCTTCGAGCTCTCGCCTCAGGCTCCGATGGTTGTAGATCTCGCCGTTGAAGACGACGAAAACCGAGGAGTCCTCGTTGGCCATCGGCTGCGCCCCGGTGGGGGAGAGATCGATGATCTTGAGCCGTGTGTGCAGCAGCCCGGCTTCGCGCCATGTCTTTACTCCCGTGCCGTCCGGTCCTCGATGATGGAGCGAGCTCAGGAGTGCGGGCGTGTCGATGACGTCATCCGGAAAACCCAGCCAGCCGGCAAGTCCGCACATCGCTCGTCAGCCTCGGGTGTCCCGACCGAGAACCCGGTCGTACACGCGCTCGAATGCCCTCACCATCTGCTGGTACTCGTAGTGCTGTCGAACGACGTCCCTCGCACGGAGCCCCGCTTCGGCCGCGGCCGCACGGTCGTCGATGAAGCTACGGATCGCGGTCGCGAGCGCAGCATCGTCACGCACGGGAACGATCAGGCCGGCGCCTTCCGAAAGGATGTCCGGCATCGTCCCGACGGCCGTACAGACCATCGGAACGCCGGCGGCAAGGGTTTCCAATGCGGCGACGGGCAGCCCTTCGAAGTCGGAGCAGATCACACCGACGTCGAACGCCGCCGGCAACCTCTTCGCCTCTGCTCTTTCGCCGGCCCAGACGATCGAGCCGTCGAGCCCGAGGCCCTCGGCCGTCTCGACGAGCGCTTCACGCCGCGGGCCGTCGCCGACCACACAGACCGTTACGTCGCGCCCGTCGTCGCGCAGCTGTGCCGCAGCGCGAAACAGCACCTCGTGAGCCTTCTCCTCGCGGAGGCGGGCGACGATCCCCACGACGAAGGCAGCCGGGTCGAGCCCGAGCTCGGCACGGGCCTCCTCACGGGGCAGCGCCGCATCGAGCCGAACGCCGTTGGGGATCACCTCCACGAGCCCGGGCGGAACGCCCTCGGCATAGAGCGACCGGGCCAGACTGGTGGAAGGGCAGATGATGCAGCGCGCTACCGGAGCGATCCACCAGCGGTACCCATACGTCCGCACCCGGCTCGGGGTTCCACTGAAGGTCGGGTCGCGGACAACGAGCGGTACACCGGTGGTGCGTGAGAGCAGGGCGCCCCAGAGGTTGCTGCCGAGCTTGTGGGAGTGGATCAGATCGACGTTGCGAAGTAGGCGATGGGCTCGTCGGTACTTTCGCGGCGAGAAGCCGTGGCGACGTCCGAGAACGACGTATTCAACATCGGCGCGGCGGAGGACGTCCTCGAGAGGACCGCCGTGCCGCGTCGCCACCACGATCGGCGAAAACCGCTCGCGGTCAAGACCAGAAGCAACCTCGACGGCGATTCGCTCGGCACCGCCGGCTTCGAATGAGTCGATCAACATCGCGACCCGCCAGGGCTTCACCGCGTGGCCTGCTTTCATCAGGGATCCGCTGCCCACCGGCGCTCAGTTGTATCGAAACGGTCCCGTCCTCGCGCGACAGGCCCCTACGGGCCTGGGCGCGGGACGGAAAGCAATGACGGTCTAACTGAAGGCGCCGAGGGCGGGGGCAGCAGGCCTTGCGTTGCCGTCCCTATCCCGCGACGGCGTGTAGGCCGGATCGGACTTGCCGAGAGCGGGACTATCGGGCTGAAGGTGATAGTCCTTTGTGCTCAGGTCCCCGTAGCTGCCGAGCCGATCGACGTACTTCGGATCCGCATTCGGAAAGTTCGTCCCGGCGGTGAAGCCGGTGTAACTGCCGTACGTGGGGTCGTACGCCGTCCCGTTTACGCCGTAGGCGAGGTTGTTGCGGACAACGTTGCCCGTGAGGTTCCTACCAAGGCTCGTGCAAACTGCGTTGCTTCCGGTCCCGGCGACGTTCGAGATGAGGTTGTTGGCGATCAGAATGTTGCTGTCGGCCCAGGCTCCGGTGCCCCAGAGGACGATTGCGCAGAACTGCGATGGCGTGGTCGTGTTGTCGAGCGTGTTGTTGACGACGTAGCCGTTGCGGGCCGCCTGCCCGATCTGGATCGGGTAGCCGTCCGGCGAGTCGAAGAAGAGGTTGTTGGCGATCACGAAACCGCGACAGCCGCCCTCGACGGTCCCGGTGTTCGCCAGGCTGCACATGTAGATCGAGTGATCGTGATTCTGCGCCTGGGTGCCCGTGCCCCCGTTGTTCGAGAAGATGCTGTTGTAGACCTGGATGTCCTCGTTGTAGGTAGGCGTGAAGCCGTCGTTTGAGCCGACGAGCAGCCCCATCCCGCTGCACGAAGGGAAGTCAGCGGCGCAGGAGCGCCCGCTGTCCCTCGAGACGATGTGATCCAGCTCGACGTGCTGGCTGGTGTCGATCTTGAGGTTGATGTTGGTACGGGCAGCGAAGGTCAAGTCGCGGAAGCGGATCCCCGAGACGCCCGCGAAGGTGACGGCGTTGGTGTAGGCGCTCTGCCCGGTGAAAGTGGCCGTCTCGCCGGGGAAGCTCTGGACTGTGACCGGGTTCAGCTCGGAGAAGTCGCGGTTACTGACCATCTGCACGCCGTAGCTTCCGCCGCGGACGTAGATGATTGCGCCATCCTGGGCGAGCGAGAACGCCTTGCCGAGGGTGGCGACCGGAGCGGCGAGCGTACCGGCGTTCGAGTCAGATCCCCCCGTGGAGACGTAGATCGAACGCGAACCACTTGACTCCGGCATGCGAGCGGGAAGGCTCGAGCCGAGTCCAGTGGTTGGCCCGGATGGCGCCTGGTAGACGACAGCGGTTGCCGCCGAGGTCGCGGTCGCCGAACCAGCGCCGTTAGTGGCGGTCACCGTGACGCGGATCGTCGAGCCGGCGTCGGCGGAAGTCTGCGTGTACGTCGCCGAGACAGCACCTGAGATCGGGCTGCAGTTCCCGCCGGAGCTGGCGCAGCGGGCCCAGCCGTACGAGTGGGTCATCGGCGTCGAGCCCGACCACGTTCCGGTCGACGCGGCGAGCGTCTGCCCAACCGTCGCCGTGCCCGAAATTGACGGAAGTGTCGTCGACGTCGGCGGCGTCGGGTTCGGCGGCGGGGGCGGCGGGGGCGGCGGTGGCGGTGGCGGCGCGGCGGCGTTCGCAACCTTTATCGCGATCGCCGAGGAGCCGGTCGCCTTGCCGTTCCTCGAAAAGGCCTTTGCTGTCAGCTGATGCGTGCCGTCCGAAAGCTGGGTCGTGTCCAGGCCTCCGGCGACGCCGTTGAATTGCCAGGGCGCGACGTTTTCGCTCCACTTGACGACTCCATCGACCGCGAAGTCGACGTGGTCGACGTTCCCGGACGAGACCGTCACCTCCCAGGTGACGCTCCCAGAAACCGTTTCGCCGTTAACGGGGGACGTGGTTTTGACGTTGAGGCCAGTACCGGCGCTTGCGGGAAGCGCAACGATGAGCAGAACGGCGATAAAGAGGAGATGGAGCGTAAGGCGCTCCGTGCGGCGGACGAATGAGGTGGCGGCTGATTTCATGTCAGTCGTATCGACGCGGCTCCTACGGCCCGCATCCCCCGCACGGGTTGCTTGCAGCACCCGAATGGGGCTTCTCTCCATCACCTACGGGATAGCGGGCCTCGGGCGCAGGTGTGGCCATGCCGAGCGTTCCGGCACAGATTCGACTCGAAGGTTCCACGAACACGCACCTGGCGTTGGCTCGCGAAGCCTGGGCAGCTTCACACCGAGCACGCCACAAGGTTCTCGTCCCGGTCGGACAACCCTCCTGCCGATTGTTGGAACGCGCTCAAGTCCCCCTCACCGACTGCCGATCCCGGTTGCATGTCGAGAAAAGCCGCCTACGTGGCCGTAATCGCCGTCGCTCTCCTTGCGTCCGGGCAAGCCGTGGCTCTCGGCGGAACCAGCGTCCCTCGTGGGCAGGCCGAGCGCAACGTCCTTCGATTCCTGGCACGAGGCTTGAGCCACCACCGCCTACCAGCGAGGCTCGTAGACCCGCGAACGCACCTTCTGCGTAACAACACCCAGGCGATCTGCCGCCGGGCTCGCGGCCAGCGTGCGGGTAGCTTCGTCTGCGTCGTCCGCCCCGCTCGACACCGCCGTCGTGAAGGTCTGCATGTCAGCTACCGCAGCCTGGCGCACGGGCGCTTCAGGGTTCAGTGGCTGTACTACCGGAGAGGCTAGGCGTGGGCGAGGAGTGCAGGCCCAACTCCCTGCGTGCATCTCTTGAAGTGCCCGAGCGTTTTCGGCTCGACCGATCGGATCGGAACCGAGGAGGGGATCAAGCTGGCGACTGAAAGACAGCGGGAGACTCCTGAACAGCGCCCGACGGCTGAGCCGGCGGCGGTTGTTCCTCCCCGCCGGCGGCTGCTGCGCGGTGAAGGCGCCGCGGGCAGCAGGAGCCTCATCTTCTTGCTCGTGGTGCTAACGGTCGAGCTCGTGTGGCTCGTGGGCCTCGGCTACGCCCTCTATCGCTACCTCCTCTAGCGCTACTCCGAGCCGAGAGGGCCTCGGCGACCCAAGCGGACGTGCTAGACAGCGCGCGATGATCGATCTCCACACCCACGTGCTGCCGGGGATCGATGATGGTCCCGCGACGATCTCCGAGAGCCTGGAAATACTGGCGAGCTCTGTCGAGTCGGGAGTCCGAGCAGTGGCCGCCACCCCGCACGTCCGAGACGACTACCCGACGACGGGGGCCGTGATGGAAGAGCTTGTCGCGACTCTCCGGATGGAGGCAGCGGCGAACGCGATCCCGCTCGAGATCATGACCGGGGGCGAGATCGCGCTCGACCGTCTTGCGGTCACGCCGACGGCCGAGCTCCGTCGCTTCGGCCTCGCGGGAAATTCCCGCTACCTCCTGATCGAGTTCCCCTACTACGGCTGGCCGCCGAACCTTGCAGAGCAGCTAGCTGGTTTGCGTTCGGCCGGCTTCAGTGCAGTCCTTGCTCACCCGGAACGGAACGCGGAGGTGCAAGCCGGGCCAAGTCGATTGGAACCGCTTGTCAACAGTGGCGCCCTTGTTCAGCTTACATCCGCGTCGCTCTCCGGGAGTCTCGGCCGCCGGTGCCGGACAGCCGCATTCCGCCTTCTCGAACTCCGACTTGCGCATATGGTTGCAAGTGACGTCCACGCACTCGGCGGGCGGGCCGGCCTCGCCGCGGTTGTCGAGGAGATTTCAGACGAGCCACTGGCGCGGTGGCTGACGACCGAGGTCCCACAGGCGATCGTCTCCGACGAAGCGGTCCCCCCGCGTCCATCCAGCCGCCGGCACCGGTTCTGGAAAAGACAATGAACGCATAGCTGGGGGCTGCCAGCGCAGGAAGAAGGGCCCCAGAGCTGAAACTGCTCTGACTCCCAGAATCGACAGTTCCCGTTTCGTCGTTATCCTGAGGAAGCCGAGCCTGCCGTGGATATCCGAGACCTCGATCAATCACTGAGTCAGCACGAGGATCGCCAGGGGGCGATCCGTTACCTGCGGGCGTTCCGTCAGCAGTGGTCGCTGATCGCGTTGTCGGTGGTCGCGACGGTAGGCGTGACCGCAGTGCTGACCTTCACGGCTCCGAAGAAGTATCAGGCCACGGCCGACGTCCAGGTGACGGCGGTCTCGTCGACGGACGCGAACTTTCAAGGCTTCAACGTTTTCCGCCAGCCTCTCGATGGCTCCTCTGCCGTTGTGACTGCAGCTCGCGTGATGGATACGCCAAGCGTGCGCCACCAGACCTTCGACGAACTGGGAACGACGAAGGACATTTCTCTCAGCGCCACTCCGCTCTCGCAGGCGGACATCATCGCGGCAACAGCGACAGCGCGCTCGCCGAAGCAGGCGGCCGACGCGGCGAACACCTTCGCGCGAGTCTTCGTCGCGCAGCGTACAGCGTTGTTCCAGAGCGATCTCAAGGACCGGATCGACAACCTCAACAATCAAATCGCCACGATCCCACCCAATCAACGGCTGGGGAATTTCCAGTACTCCACCCTCCAGGGAAACGTGGCGACGCTTCGCGGGTACCTCAACGCGCAGGACCCCTCTATCAACCTGTTGACGACCGCCACGCCCCCGGTATCAGCCTCCTCACCCCGCCCGAAGCTGAGCCTGGGCGTCGCGTTCCTCACTGGGCTGCTGCTCGGCTGCGGCGTCGCGATCGCGCGCGAGTTCTTCAACCCGCGTCTGAGCAACGAGGACGAGCTACGCCTGGCTCACCGTCTGCCGATCCTCACACGGATCCCACGCGTACGCGAGCGCGTTGCGCGCGCATATCTGACCGGGCGCGGCGTGTTGCCGGGAGACACCTGGAAGGGCTACCGCACGTTGCGGGCCGTGCTCGCCAACGCCGGGGAAGGAGGCGGGTTTCCGCGCTCCATCCTGATCACAAGCGCAACGCCGGGCGACGGCAAGACGATGACGGCCGTGAACCTCGCGATCACCCTGGCCGCCGCTGACTTACGCGTGATTCTCGTCGACGGAGATTTTCACCGGCCGATGGTCGGCAGCATCTTCAACGTGACCACGAAGCGCGACGGCCTGACGAGGCTCCTGGCAGAAAACGAGTCTGCCAAGGACGTGCTGGTCCCTGCGCCGAGCCACTCCGGGCTACGGCTCCTGCTCGGGACTCGAGAACATGCGCATCATCTCCACCTGCTCGACACCGAGCGCTTCCGGGCCATGCTCAACAACCTCGAGCGCGAAGCCGACGTTATCGTCGTGGACTCGCCGCCTCTCCCTGAGGTCGCCGAGGCGTTGTCGATGGCAGAAGCAGTCGAAGCGGTGTTGATCAGCGTTCGGCTGGGCCACACGCGGCGTGACAAGCTCGAGCAGCTTCGCGAGTTGCTCATGCGGCGCGGAGTCGCGCCGGTCGGGTTCGTGGTCGCGGCGCGCATTCGTGCCGAGAGCACCGGCGCCTACTACGACTACACCGGTGAGATTCCCGCCCCGCCCGCGCGGCGAGCCGCACGGGTCGCGAAGACCGCGCGATCGAAGGTGATCCGAGCGGTCGATCAATGAGCGGGCGCTCGCTCTCGCTTCCGAGCGCGGAGCGAGGCGTGTCGCTCCTCGTGCTTCTCCCTGCTCTCGCGCTCGCTCCGCTAGCTGCGGCTTCGCCGGGTCGGCTGACCTACCTGTTGATCGCCGGGGTGGCCGTCTTCGTCGTGCTCAGAAGCCTGATCGCCGGCTTGGCGCTCTTCGTCGTGCTTACCTTCCCGGATCAGCTCCCCGGCGCGCTCGGCGTTGGTTCGACCCTCGCCAAGCCGCTTGGAGTAGTCATCCTGCTCTCCTGGCTCCTCACGATCGTCGCCGATCGGGAGCGGGCAATTCCCTTCTTGCCACGCGAGGCGCCGGTCCTGACCTACACGCTGCTTGCCCTCGTGGTGTGGTCTTTGGCGTCGCTCGTCTGGGCCTCCGACCGAAGCTTGACACTCCAGAGCGCGAGTCGGTTGGTTCAACTCGTCGGGCTCATCTTCGTGACGTATTCCGCAGTCCGTAAACCCAGGGATCTCTTGATTCTCGTTTGGGCGTTCCTGATCGGAGCGCTGGTGACGTGCGTGTATGCCCTCGCGAATGGAACCCTGCGCTACGGCCGCCTGACGGGCGGGATCTTCAACCCGAACACGCTCGCCGCGGAGATCGTCGTTGCGATCGTGATGGCGATCTTTCTGCTCGTGGCGACTCGGCGCTTGTCCCTTCGGCTTATCTGTCTTGCGCTCGTCTCGGTCTTCGCCGTCGTCTTCGTCCAAACTCAGTCGCGGTCGGGGATTCTCGCGCTGGGGGCCGCGTTCGCGTTCGCTCTGGTCGTTGCCGGGCCCTTGCGAGGACGCATCACAGCGGTGATCCTCATCGTCGCCGCTCTGGGCCTTACGTACTACGTGTACGCCGCATCGCCGCAGCTCCGCGAGCGCGTGACCAGCATCGTGACTGGCACAAGCCAGGCGAGCCCGCTCCGCGAAGATACCTGGCAGATCGCGTTACGGATGACAGGCGCACATCCTGTTCGCGGAGTCGGACTTGGCAATTTTCCCGCCCTCGAGTCGCAGTACTTCACCACGAATGTGAACATCGTCCAGGTCGGCTCGCTACGACGATTCCAACTCGTCGTTCACAACACGTATCTCGAGCTCCTCGCCGAGCTCGGCATCGTGGGCCTCATCCTGTTCCTCTCCGTACTGGCGATGACGGTCGGACGTGCCGCCGCGATGCTCACCCAGCCCGGGCCAGAAGACAGCACACGCTTGCTTGCGCGCGCGATCACGGCTGGCACGGTCGGTGTGCTGACGTCCCAGGTCTTCAATTCGGGTGAGTATTCGAAGCAGCTGTGGGTGCTGCTCGGGATGTCCGTGGCCGCGGCCGCGCTCGTCAGTAAGGCGAGGCTGGAGCGCGCGCCTGCGCGCGGCAGAGAAACCACGCGGCTCGCACACGTTCCGGCCGTTTGAGCTCGCCTCGCTTCACGATCGTAATCCCGGCGTTCAACGCTGCTAGAACCATCGGCAGCTCGATCCGGTCCGTGCTTCAGCAGACGGAGCAGGACTTCGAGGTAGTCGTCGTCGACGACGGTTCGACGGACGATACGGTCGAATGCGCTCGATCGTTCGCCACCGATCCCCGGGTGCGCGTGATCTCCCAGCACAACAAAGGCCCTTCCGCTGCACGAAATGCCGGCGTCGCAGCGGCGCGAGGTCTCTACGTCAGCATGCTCGACGCCGACGACCTTTGGCTACCGGAGTATCTCGAGGTCATGGGGGGAGCGCTCGACGCGAATCCGGACGCCCCCTTCGCCTATACCGATGCGTGGGTCCTCGACGACGGCACGGGGAGGATTCGTCGGGCATCGGCGATGTTCTATCAGCGACCGCCGAGAACGCTGCCGGATGCACGAGCGTTCTTCCTGCTGTTGGTCGAGCGCAATTTCGTCTACACCTCGGTGACGGTACGTCGATCCATCCTCGACGAAGTGGGCACCTACGACGAGGACCTCTCTACGGGTGAAGACTGGGATCTCTGGCTGCGTATCGTCGGACGCGGGCTGCGACCGGTGCGACCTCCCGGCCTGCTTGCGATCCACCGGAATCATCCTTCCTCACTGGTGAACGACACGAGCAAGATGACTCGCAACATCTGCGAGGTGTATCGGCGGATTGCAGACGATCCGGCTGTCGACGCGGAGGCCAGGACGCTCGCACGTCGACAGCTCGACGTGTGGACTCGAAATCTGCGGGGCCTGGAGGATCCGACCGTCCTGGTGCGCTTACGTCGACTCGCTGGTGCAACGAAGCGTCGAGCCTTGAGCCGCTGGCTCTGGCTCGGGAAACGACCGGAGGCGGTGGAACGGACCCTGCGGTCGGTTGGCGAAGTCGAGTAGCCGACGCAAAGGCTCGGTACCCGTCCGAGACTTCCCTTACAGTCGTGTGGTTAGGCAGGATGGTCGTATCGTCTTGGATAACCGTGGGGGTTTTCGCGTGGTTCTGCGCGAGTCTCGTCGCCGGCGTTCTTGCGAGCCGGGTCGGCGCCCTCGCCACACCTGACGGAACCCTTTTCATCAAGTATTTGGCGGATGCTGCGGGGCTGGCGGGCGGAGCAGAGCCGAGCCGCTGAGCGCTTCGAAGGGCGTCCTGCACGCTCGGCCGTCTGGGCCGAGGAACGAGAGAATCGCTGGACTCGGCTTCGAGCCTTCCGCGCTCATCCTTTGGTGGTCTGCCCAGAACGACTGGGGGGCCGCGCCTGGAAATCGCGGCGGCATCGGGCTCGCAGCTGCGAGTGGGCAGAGCGCCGTTGCCTGGGCATCGGACGACGGCGCCGAGTCGATTCGCGCCTCGCGCTGGCTCGAGGACGTCGCAATTCTCGGCTTCGACGCCGCCGGCGCGGACGGCCCAGACGTTCGCGCTCAGATTGCCGCATTTGACGACGACGGGTTCGTCCTCACCTGGCTCACCCGCCCTAAGACGCCGTGGCTCGTCCACTACCTCGCTCTCGGAGGCGACCTGAAGGAGGCCGTGGTCTCCAGCTTCGCTGCCGACCAGGAGGGCCGGCAGCGCGTAAGCGGCCTGACCTTTCAGCCGGACTTCGTCCTGCTGGTTCCCAGCGGCGTCGAGAGACCGGGTGAACGAGCCGCCGGGAGTCTGCTGTCCATTGGCGTCGCGGCTGATCAAGCCTCCCAGGCTGCGAGCGCCTTCCTGTCGACCGCTGCGGCGAGTGGAGGGCAGTCACGAAGTCACCAACGAACGGGCTTGATCGCGGCCCTACCCGGTCCCGGACCCGCCGAGAGTTCCGCGTTCGGGAGGCTCGTCTCCGTCGATCCCGATGGCTTCACGGTTGAGTGGTCCGGCAACGTCGAGAAGCTGGGCTCCGTCATGTGCCTCGCCGTGCAGGGCGGTCGCTACAAGATCGGAGCCGACGTCTCGTCCCAGGCGCCTGGCGAGAGGCGGACCGCCAGGGTTGGCTTCCGCCCGGACGCTCTCCTTGCGTTCAGCTGGGGCCTCCCACCCTCGACGGAGGCAAAAGAAGTCGGGAGGCTCAGCCTCGGCGCGGCGGATTCGTCCGCATGCGGATGCGCTAGCTGGGACGAGGAGCACCGCACCGCGCCACCGACGAAGACACACGTCCACTCGGATGAGGCGCTGATCCTCGTGCCCGACACTCGAACCGGCGGCGTTCATTCCCGCGCTGGAGTCAGCAAGCTTGATTCCGACGGCTTCACGCTCGACTGGGACCAGTCGGATGGCCCTCGCCAGTTCGTGTATGTCGCTTTCGGCTCCTCGGCCGCTGACCGCCCGCCTCGAGTCAGACTGAAGGAAGCTCTGATTCGTGTGCTTCGACGCTAGTGGCGCGGGTATCAGCGAGCAGCGCCCGGAGAATCGCCACCAGGACAGGGATCGCAGTTGATGCATCTCCGAGGTTGTGGAGAGCGGGAGCAGGCCCGACGTCGAGGATCGCCCCGGCGCTCGATTTGAGTGAGCGGCTCGGGTCCGATGTGATCAGGTCGACGCCGGCCAGCCGGACGCCGAGCACGTCGGCAGCCCGCACGACTTCGGCTTCGAGTGTCGCGGAGAACGGGCTAGCGATTACCTCCGAATCTTGAGCGCCGCCGAAGTTCGTCGCAGTCATCACGGTCACTGGAGTATCCGCCGGCGGTACAGAGCGAAGGCTGAGGCCTTGCTCCTCGAGCGTCTGCACGCAATCGAGACCGATCCTGAACGGCTTCAGTCCAGCAGCGCCCTCGAGCTTCAGCCGAGACTCGTACTCTCGCCGCATGAGCTCGGCCACCGATGCCTCGCCGTCACCGAGCACCCGCGGGCGGACTCGTCGCAAGACCAGGAGAATCTCTCCCTGCAGCACGACCACTCTGAACTGATCGCCGTCGAGTTGCCGTTCGACCAGCAGCATTGATGACTCCGCGGACGCATGGAGAAGCGCGCGCCTGAGCTGAGCAGGGGTTCGAATCGACCCGATCACGCCCTCACCGCCGCGGCCGGTGGCCGGCTTCACGAGACAGGGAAACGGGCCGCGCTCGAGAAACGCGCGCGCCGCCTCGAAATCACTTGCATCGATCACGACGTGTTCCGGAACGGGTATCCCAGCCTCCGTCAGGAGCCGGTACGACAGGGGCTTGTCGGATGCGACCGCCGTCGAGGGCCGCTCGACGAAGGGTGTCTGCTGTCCGAAGACACGCGTCAAGGCGCCCTCCAGCCGAAACTCGAAGATCGGTGGCGCAAGCTCGTCGCTCAGCGAGAGCTCCCGAAGGTCGGCGCCGAGCTCTTGTGCCGCATCACGCCAGAGGGCCTGGGTCACGCCTAGCTGGCGCTCGCCCCAGCTTCGCGCGTGCCTGCGATTGCTGCGCCAACGCTGGAACCCATTCCTGAGGCCGAGCGACCGGAGGAGATCGAGTCGTCTTCGGACTACATGCAGCCTCTGGCGACCCATCCGCGAGCGAGTGTACCCCTGCTCCCGATCCCCGCCACCGGCGGCCACAGTGGCTAGGCTCTGAACGAAGATGCCGACCGAGGTCATGCGGGCGCCGGGCGTTGCCAACTCGACGTCGCGGCCGAGTCGGGGGGTGCAGTTCGCGTTCGCCATCCCATTCAAACCGAGAAGCGCCTGCACCGACTGGGAACAAGCCCAGGCCAACCTGCGGCGGACGATTGGCTCTGTGCGCGGCGCGGCCGTCACCGAACCCGCCATCGTGGCTGTCGCCTGTCACGAGGAGCCTGAGCTGGACCTCGTCAGTAGGGACGACGTTCACGTGCTTCCAGTTCCGTTCGCCGAGCCCACCGACCAATGGGGGGGTGGCCGTGACAAGGCGAACAAGCGGCGGTTCATCGGTGCCTGGCTACGCCAGGCGCTCATCGGCGACGAGGCCTATGTGATGTTCCTCGACGCGGACGACCTCGTCCACAAGACCATCCTCGAGCATGTCCTGGCCAACGGGCACGGCAGTTACGTTGTCGACCACGGATACGTCTTCGACGTGGCTTCAGGATTGCTCTGGCACCGGAGGCAAGGATTCCACCGGACCTGCGGCAGCTCGTTCGTCGTTCGCTTCAGGCGCGAGGAGCTGCCGTCGTCCTGGGAAGACACCGCTTCCCCGTTCGCCCAGTTCGGCTCGTCGCCGGATCAGCGCGGGCATCCGGACTACGACCAGGTAGCGTCCGAGCTCGGCCGCCCTCCGGCCGCCGTTCCGTTCCCCGCCGTCGTCTACACCGTCAATCACAGCGAGAGCCTGTGGGGCGCGAAGTCGGGTGGGCGCCGTAGTAGCAGCGCCCCCCGCGACTTCGTGTGGCCCGCGGCCGCCCGGCGGATCCTCGGCGGGGAGTTCAGCTCGCCCGACCTGGCCCGACGGGTAGCCGGGGCAGGCCAGGTGACGAGAGCATTCGCCAGAGCGTCGGGTGCGCGTTTGCGGGCGAGGGTTCAAGCTGGGTAGCAGGAGAGGACTGCCGATGCGATATCGCCAGTTCCGGGCGAGGCGTCCTCAGGCATGACGGCGGGCACGCCCGCGGCGAGTGCCCTACGCCAGAAGGTCGTCGGCGGGCTCGGCTGGAAGCTGCTCAGCCAGATCATCGCGCAAGGCTCTCGGACGATCGTCGGGATCCTGCTCGCTCATCTCCTGACGCCACAGGAGTTCGGACTGGCCGCGATGGCCCTCGTCTTCACCAGTCTTGCGTATATCTTCACCGACCTCTCGCTCGGGTCGGCGCTGATCCAGAGACCGAACCTCACCGAGGCCGATCGCTCGACCGTCTTCTGGACGACGCTGGCCACGGGGGCCGTGATGACGTTGGTCGGAGTGGCTCTTGCCCCGCTTGCCGGCGCCTTCTTCTCGATGCCGTCTGTGACGCCGCTCTTCGCCGTCGCGTCGTTGTCGACGTTCCTGTCCGCGCTCGGCGGCACCCAGATGGCGCTTCTCACGCGCGAGATGAATTTCCGCAGTCTGGAGATTCGCGAGATCGCGTCGACGCTCTTCGGGACTGCTGTCGCGATCACGATGGCCGTGGCCGGGTTCGGCGCCTGGACGATCATCGGCCAGACGCTCTTCACATCCGTAGCCTCGGTGTTCCTCGTCTGGCGTCTCTCCACCTGGCGTCCGAAATGGATCTATTCGCGCGAGAGCCTGCGCACGCTTGGTTCTTTTGGGATCAAGACGCTTCTCTCCAAGGTTCTGGGCTACATCATCGTGAACACCGACAACCTGCTCATCGGCCGGTACCTGGGCTCGTTCGCGCTCGGTGTATACACGATTGCGTACAACCTGATGGTCCTGCCCGCGGCTCGAATCGCGCTGCCGGTCCAGACGGTCTTCTATGCGGCATTCGCGCGACTTCAGGACGACACCGCCCGACTCGGACGGGCGTGGCTGCGAGGCACCCAGTTGGTCGCCGCGATCAACGTGCCGGCCTTCCTGGGGCTGGCGATCATCGCGCCGGATTTCGTTCCGGTCGTCCTCGGCTCGCGCTGGGAAAGCGCTGTGCCGGTTCTCCAGTTTCTGTGCCTTGCCGGGGTCGCTCACAGCTTCCAGACGTTGGATTGGAGCGTCATCCAGGCCGTTGGTCGGCCAGGACGCGTCCTGCGCTTCATGACGTTCTCGGCCGTGATCACGGTGGTGGCATT
>Ga0307312_10000657_pt1 | contig 16751 bp, 16 predicted proteins | sample ER_DNA_202_FD_194489 | JGI IMG/M metagenome (GOLD analysis project Ga0307312, IMG submission 194489) | Bulk soil microbial communities from the East River watershed near Crested Butte, Colorado, United States - ER_DNA_202 | ecosystem: Environmental > Terrestrial > Soil > Floodplain | place... | reverse complement strand
TCAGCGATGACCAGATCGGCATCTTCGTGCCGGCGCCCTCCGATCAGGCTGGACGAGTGGAGCAGCTGCTCCGTTCCGCTGGTGCGGTGGAGGTGCGCCATGAGGCGTAAGGCACTCCTCGCGGTGGTGTTGCTCTGCTCGGGCGCCTGCGATTTCTACTACTACCGGCTGCCGTCACCGGATGACCTCTGGCATGTGATTCCATGGTTCGATCACATGATCCATGCGCGGTATATTCGCCCCTATGAAACGCAGTGGGTGCCGCGGTATTCGCCCGAGGGGAGCGTCCCGGTGAGCGGCGGCGAGCCCGATTGGTCGGCCGAGTGGATCTCGGGCAAGACCACAACCGCCAATGCGCTGAAGAGCCCGTTCGCCATTGGTGCAGCCGCCGCGAGCTCGGCCGGTCCGAGCGCTCCGACGATTCCGCGGGAGGTGGAGGCGGCCGGCGACACCCTGTATCAGAATTTCTGCAGCGTCTGCCATGGCCCCACCGGCAACGCCGACGGCACCGTGTCTCGGCAGATTGGCGCTCCGTCCCTCCTGACCGCCCGAGCGCGAGCCTACAGCGACGGCTACATCTACAGCATCATTCGCTACGGTCGCAGCGTCATGCCGCGATACGGCGACAAAGTGTACGCTCCGGCAGATCGCTGGGCCATCGTCAACCATGTCCGCAAGCTCCAGGCTCACGCACCCCCGCCGCCGGCCGCTCCAGGAACCGCGGTCCCCCTTCCGCCGGGCCCCAGCGCCACTGGTTCTACCGCGGCGGTGCCACGATGAGTCCCACGCTTCGTGAGCGACTGATCCAGCGCGCGGTGGCCGCACGCTACGACCTGTTCCTCGGAGTGGGTGCGGGCCTCGCCATTCTCGGCTTGATCCTCTTTATCCAGGCGTTGGCCGGGGACGCTGCTGATCGAGCCTGGCAGCTCTTTCACGTCAACTGGATTTACTTCACCGGCCTGGCCGCCGGGAGCGTGGCCTTTGCCGCAGTACAGAAGATCACGAACGCCAAGTGGTCGGGTTTGATCATCCGCTTTGCCGAGGCGGGGGTGGCGTTTCTGCCGGTGTCGCTCATCGGCTTGGTGCTGATCTTTACGGCGGGCTATCACTCGATCTACGGCCTGATGGAAGCCGCGCTCCCCGGATTGCAGCACTCGAAAGCGGTGTGGCTGTCCCACGATTTCATGTTCGCCCGGCTTGGGCTGGGATTGTTGGCACTCTCCATTGTGGGCTGGAAACTGGTGAAGGCCGACCTGGTGCCCGACATGTACGCCACCCGGGCTGTGGTCTCCGGTGAACGGCGGGCCCTCTTTGAGCGCTGGTCACAGGGCTACCAGCCAACTTCCTCGGCGGTATTCGAGCACGAGTCGCGGATCCGCCGTCTCAGCCCGCTGTACGCAGTGATCTATGTATACGTGCTCACCCTGGTGGCGTTCGACGGGATCATGGCGCTGCAGCCGCACTGGTTCTCCAATCTGCTGGGCGGCTTAATCTTCATGGGAGCGTTTCTCGGCGCTCATATGCTGCTAGCGCTCTTGATGACCTACGGATCCGCCCACCTGGGGACCTCGGACCTGGTCTCGCCCAAGCAGCGCCACGATCTCGGCAAGCTCTGCTTCGGGTTCAGTGTCTTCTGGACCTACCTGATGTGGGCCCAATTCCTCGTGATCTGGTACGGCAACATGCCGGAAGAGACCGGATTCGTCTTCGCGCGGCTTTGGGGGCACTGGCTCCCCGTGGCCAAGGCTGTCGGCATCGGCGTATTTATCATCCCGTTCTTTGGTCTTCTGGGGGTAGCTCCCAAGAAGTCGCGGGTCACCCTCGGGTTCTTTGCGAGCGTGAGCCTCACGGCACTCTGGCTCGAGCGGTACCTACTCGTCATGCCGTCCATTACCGTGCTGCCAGGTCCTACCTTCGGGCTACCCGAGCTGGGTCCGACCCTGGCGTTCGCGGGGCTGTTCCTGCTCTCCTATGGGTTGTTCGCCCGCACCTTCCCCATGCTCTCTCCCCGGCTGGCGGAGATCACGCTGGACCGCGAGCGGGGTCACACGTTCATAGCTTCGGAGTTTGATCACGAGGAAGGGCCGCGAGACTACGTGTCGCCCGAGCTTCTCGAAAGGCGGAGCAGGCCCCGGTAAGGCGCTATGAGCCATTAGCTATTAGCTATTCCAAAAGCCACGACCCTCCGGGACAGTCTTCGGAGGGTCGTTTCGCATCGGGAGCAGCCCATGACTAATAGCTAATAGCTTACTTGCTCCGCATCTCCGCATTCAGCCGGCGAATCATGGCGAGCAGGCTGTCCGACGGCAGCGCGCCGGTGATCACGAGCATCCGATCGCCACGTTGCATGGCCATGGTGCGGTCGGTGTGATCGCTGTCGCTGGGGACGGAATCGCGCGGAGCCGAATCGCCCAGGGTCATCGTCGGCATCGGGTCGGACATCGCCCGACGCGCCAGGAGGTGGGATACGTCGCTGGTCGGGCCTTCGATCGTGCGAATGACCTCACCCGATGCGAGCTGTTGGGCCACCACCATCAGCGGCTGCTTACCCTGCTCGCTGGTTTGAACCTGGACCTGAACCACCGGCAAGCCGTCGATGTGGGGCAACTGGTCGCCGGCTTCGGCCTGCGCACCCGCCCACGACATGGTGCGCCACATCCCGTCCAGCTCGAAACCCACATCAGAGCGCGGGATGTCGATCGAGGAGAGCTCAAGCGCCGGTGGCGGAAGGACGCGGGGAAGGGCGATCGCCGATTTGGCGGCAACGGCCTTGACGGCCGGCCGACGCCTGGTTGGCTGAATTGTGGTCGTGTCCCGGCGGGTAAGACGGTCGTCGGCGGGCGCGGCGGCGCGGGTCGAAACCGGCAGCGTAGCGACTTGCCTAGCCGCAAGCCGCGCGACAGGCTCATGCGGCCGCAGCAGGAAGCTGGCGGTCCAGCCCAACCCCACTGCGGCCACCAGGCTCGCCGCCCAGGCGGCTAGATGCGCTCGGCGCCGGCGGGCGGAAACCTGGCTGGCGGCACGGCGGCGGAGCGACTCGAATTCGGGAGGAAAGGCACGAGGGGGGGCGAGCTTGGACAGGAGCGCCGTGGTCCGGTCTCGGAGCGCGGCGATCCCATCCCTGGCTGCCTGACATGAGGGGCAGGCGGCCAGATGACTCTCGATCTCCACGCACTGCGACCGGCTCAGACCCTGGTCGAGATAGGCGTGCAGCTCGTCCTCAGGAATGTGCCGCATGGTTCCCTTCGCTGGTGTGCTGCCGGTCATGCGCGTCGACCAAGCGGCGCCGGGCCCGGGCCAGCGTCGTGCCTACAGCGCCCAGAGCCAAACCGGTTTGGGTCGCGATCTCGGGGTAGCTGAGGCCGGCGTCCCACAAGAGGAGAATCTCCCGGTCCCGCGGCGTCAGCGTGCTCAGGGCTTGCTGGACTGAGGCTACCCGCTCGTCGTGCTCTACCAGAACATCGGCAGCCGGTTCCACCGTCGGTTGCGCAACGGGGTCGGCCTTGAGAAGGGTGAGGTGCCGCTTGCGCCGCACCGCCGCGCGGGCTTCGTCCCTCGCAAGGTTGGCTGCCACCGCGAACACCCACGCCCTCGGCTTCTCGGGCCGATGGGTCAGGGCCCTCACAAACACCTCCTGGGCCAGGTCCTCGGCACGCTCCGCGTCCCATACCTTGCGGTAGAGGAAACGCACGACTGCCGTATAGGTGGTCTGGTAAAGCTGTTCGAGCTCGTCCGTCACTCACTCTCCTCAGAGCCCGCAGGTAGGCCGGTATTGTCCGGCTGGGTCGTTCAAGAGGACGGCCCAATTCCAGGAACTTGCACAGCCTTGGTCCCGCTCATCCCAGGCGCATGCCGCGCCGGGAGAAGACGCACCCGGGATGCAGCCCCTGCTTCTTCTCCGGCCACTCGCTGCAGAGGTCCGGCTTTGCGGGCCGGCCATCCGCCCGTTGCCGCCCATGCAGGGTGCAACCGATCCCATCATCGTCGAGATAGGCACAGGTGGAAATGATCTCCGCCTCGATGGAGAACTCGCCCGCCCGTTCCACCTTGCAGAGATACGGCGAACGGCGAGAACGCACCAGGGCCTCCAGCCTGCGTTGCCGCTTGGTACACATGATCTCGATCTGGAGGTCACGGCAACACGCCGCCCCTCGGGTATTGTCCGCGGTTCTGCACGAAGCCAGAGCGCACGGATTGGCCGCCGCGAGCACCGGAAGACTACGGGGAGGAGGCGGGAGTGCCCGGATGGCGGTCCGCCGGTTTTCGACGATGAGAAACTGGTCCCGACCCAGCTGGCGAGGTTGCTCCCGTCGGACTGGCCCGCGTGGCGCGGGTCCGGTGAAGCCGTAGGCCGCGCAGCGGGCAGTGCTCCCGTCTGGCTGCAAGAAGCGGCAGGGGACGTGGAGCGTGGCATCAACGTAAAGCTCACCCTCATCTTCCCAGATATCATAGAAGCTGATGTGCTGAGTGTGACCGATGAGCCAGGTGGACTCGTGATCCAGAGAGGCGTTCCCCTCTTCGAGAGCACCCACCCGAAGGACGACCGGTACCGCCTGGCACTGCGAGCCGAGAGCGTGACAGGGCGGCGCTAGGGGGGCCTTGGTCCGGCGTTTCGTTTTGACTGTGGATTCCATGCGCACCCAGGGAGAATGGAGCCAGTTCTGACCTAAGCTAACGATGCCGGACGGGCGAGGCACCGCCCCGAAATACCACTACCGTTTGTTAACCCCGCGCTTATAGTTGTGAAAGGGTTCACAAGGTCGGAAACTTCTGTTCGGAGGCGAAGCGGCGACAATGCGGATGACTTCGATGGTGGCGGGGCTGGCCGTGATCGTGGCGGCCTGCGGCGGCGAAAAGAAGACTGAACAGCCGGCAGCAGGGGGGGACTCGGTAGGCACCCCGGCGGCGGCGGCCCCAACCCCGGCGGCGGCCCAGGCCGCAACGGGCAAGAGCCACGACGTGAACATGGTCCTCGATGGATCCAAGTACAAGTACGACCCCGATAACCTGACGATTCAATCGGGCGACGTGGTTCGCTATCACAACAAAAGCGGCGGCCCGCACAACGTGTCGTTTTGGCCTGACAGCGTTCCTAAAGGCGCCGCCGACGTACTCACGAAGAACATGTCGAATCAGATGGCACCCCTCCAGGGTCCGCTCCTGACCGAGCCCGATGCCGTCTATGAGGTGAGCTTTGCCGGTGCCCCGAAGGGTGACTACCATGTCTACTGTCTTCCGCACCTCGCGCTGGGCATGAGGGGGAAGGTTTCGGTCAAGTAAGAAACCTGACCGGGAGCAAGGTGACAGGTACGACGTGAGAGGTGAGAGGTGAGAGACCTGCTCACCTCTCACTGCTTTCCCCCACCAACCATGTCAGCAGCCCGCCTACCGCCAGCCCGGCCAGCGCGTCCACGCCATAGTGCATCTGGCAGTACACCACCCCGATTGTCAGCAGACCGGTAGGTATCAGGAGAACGAGTCCGAGACGGCGGGAGGCCCGCATCGCTGCCAGGGTTGCCGCCAGGGCGGCCGCCACATGAGACGACGGAAACGCCGCGCCATATGAGCTGCCGGTGGCGAGCGCCTCATAGGCCAAACGAGCCGGCAGGTTCTGGATAAACCAGCCGGACGGGCGGGCAAACTCGTAATAAGGCCCAGCCACCGGAAAGAAGATGAAGCAGAGGTAGCAGATGACGAAGGTCGCCATGACGACGAGCACGAAACGCCGCACCGCGGCCAGGTCGCCCTTCCAGGCAAAGTACAGGGCCGGCGCCGAGAGGATCAGGTAATACGACAGGTAGGCGGCGTGAAACACCGTGGACCAGAATGGGCTCGGCGCGGCTTGCCACCAGTCACGGCTGATTTGGCCTCCGAAGACGAGGAGCTCCCAGTGGCGTACCAGGGCGTCGTGGACCGGCACGCCCGGGCCGTTGAGAATGTCGAGCTCGCTGTACAGCCCGGGTAATAGAAAGAGAGGGTAGAGCTCTCGGATCGTGCGGCCGACCGGCCCCAGGCCGGGGCGGGTCACCAGGAAAAGCAGCACCACGAAAAGCGCATGGGCCAGCAGTAGCCACCAGCACGCCGGCTGGCTCGAGGCCCGCATTCCGGCAACGACAGAAACCACTCCCAGGTAGGCGAGGAGCAACAGGTCCACCGCCCGGAGTGGACTGCTCCGGGTCTCCCTGCGGTCCTGGGTCGCCCCAGCCACGGCTACAGCCACCCGGCCTTCCGATACCACCGATATGTGTCGGCGAGACCACTGGACAGGTCGTACTGGGCGCGCCAGCCGGAGTCGCGTGTCAGTGCAGAGGGGTCTCCCGTCCAGGCCGGCTGGAAGAACTCGTTCGCCTTGTCGGTCGTGAGGATGGTGACCTGCCGGGTGAGCCGGGCCGAGGTTTCGGTGACGGCGAGCAGCGCCCGTCCGACACCCTGCGGCACTCTGAGACGTATGACCGAGCGCCCCATCGCGGCACCGACCGCTTGCCCCAGATCAGCGCTGGTAAACACCTGAGGGTGACACGCGTTATATGTCCCCCCGATCGTCGCCTTAGCCTTGGTGACCGCCAGCAATGCCTGGGCGAGATCGGCGGCGTGAACCGCCGAAAGTTCCTGGCTCCCATCGCCAAAGACCGGAGCCAACCCGAGCCTGGCAAGGCGAAAGACCTTGAGGACTTCGCGGTCTCGGGGACCGTATACGATGGGCGGTCGAACGATGGACCAGGGCAGGGAGGAGCTCCGCACGACCTGCTCGGCTGCGAGCTTGCTGCGGCCGTAGGCCGTCACCGGGTGTGGAGGCTCGGTTCCCAACAGCGGCGTGCCACGTAGAGCCGGGCCGGCGGCCGCGAGCGACGACACCAGCACGAAGCGGGGTTTGCCCTCGCGCTCTGCGGCGGTGAGAACGTTGCGTGTCCCGTCCCGATTGGAGCGAAGGAACTCGGACTCGTCGCGCGCGGCTACCACCCCTGCCACGTGGTACACGACATCCTGGTCCCGAACAGCGCGCTCGAGTCCGGCGATGTCATGCAAGTCTCCCGGTACCACCCGTACCCCGCCCTGGGCAAGGTCCGCAGCCTTTGAGGCTGATCGGGCGAGCGCCGTTACCTCTACAGAACTATTCTGGAGCGCCTCAACCAGGTGACTGCCGACGAACCCGGTGGCGCCGGTCACCAGGGCCCTCATATCCTGCGGTCGTACAGGCGGTAGGTCTTATAGACTCGGAAGGTCATCTTTTCGAGGCCCGCATTCATCGCTGGATTGTCCTCCAGGATCCATCCCGCTTCGCCCCAGTAGATGCCGCGCTCCCCGGATTTGGTCCAGATCCAATGGTAGAGCATGGCGTCGATCCCTTTGCCCTGGTGTTCCGGCAATACCCCGAGCAAGAGGATTCGTGCCCGCCGGATTCGCTTGGCCTTGAGCGCCCATAGCAGTTTGAGGATCATGGGGAACAGGCGTCCCGATCGATTCTTTCGAAACACCACATTCAGGTCGGGAAGCGCGATTCCGAACCCGATGAGCTTGCCGTCTTTCTCGGCCATGGGCACCAGCTCCGGGATGACAACCGGCTTGAACTGCTCGGCCAGGTGATCGATCTCGTGCTCGGTCATCGGGACGAAGCCCCAATTCTTCTCCCACGCCGAGTTATACAGCTCCTTGATCCGTTCGACCTCGCCCTCGAAGTCCTTCATATTGAGCGCCCGGAGCGTGATGCCCTGTCGTTGCCGGATGAGCTCGGTTGCCCTCGCCAGCCGCTCCGGCACCGGGACGTATCGCTCCTCGCTTCCGCCTTGATATACCCACAGGTCCTTGGCCTTGGTAAACCCGGCCCCCTCGAGCAAGACGATGTAATAGCGGGGGTTGTGCGGCATCATCAGAGTCGGGGGGCTGTCGAAGCCATCGACAAGCAGCCCGCACTCATCGTTCACCGAGAAGGATGCCGGGCCGCGCAGGACATCGTGTCCCAGACCCCGGCACCACTCCGCTGCCGCGGTAAGGAGCGCGTCGGCCACCGCCTGGTCGTCGATCGACTCGAAGAAGCCGAAGAAACCAACCCGGTCGCCGTGGGTCTCGTTATGGAGCCGGTTGCTGATCGCTGCGATGCGGCCAACTACAGCCCCATCGCGCTCGGCGATGAAGTACTCGGCCTGGGCGTGCTCGAAGAAGGGGTTTTTGGTCCGGGAGAGGAGCGTGTCCATGTCCCGACGCAACGGCGGGACCCAGAGAGGGTCCCGCGCATGGAGCCGGTAGGGCAGGTCGATGAATCGCTTCAGGTCCCGCCGGTCGCGCGCCGCTCGGACGCGCAGGCGTTCGATCAGATGACCCCCAGGTCCCTGCCGATCGTGGCAAACTGTTCCAGAGCGAAGTCGATTTGCTCGAAGGTGTGAGTGGCCATCAGGCTGGTGCGGAGCCGGCACTGGGTCGGCGGCACTGCCGGCGGGGCCACCGGATTAGTGAACACCCCGGCGTCAAACAGACGGCGCCACATGAGGAAAGTCTTCTCCATGGGGCCGATCAGGACCGGCACGATCGGGGTCTCGGTGGGACCGATCTCGAAGCCAAGGCTGCGGAAGCCTTCGTGCAGCCGGCGGGTGTTGGCCCAGAGATAGTCCCGGCGATCGGGCTCGCGCTGGAGCACCTGGAGCGCGGCGAGCACGCCGGCGGTATTGGCCGGGGGCAGTGAGGCCGTGAAGATGAGTGGCCGGCTGTGGTGCTTCAGATAGTGGATGACGCTCTCGGAGGCAGCTACGAATCCTCCGATTGACGCCAGCGATTTGGAGAACGTGCCCCCGATGATGTCGACCTCCTCGGTCATGCCGAAGTGCGCGGCGGTGCCATCGCCATTTGGCCCGAGGACCCCCAAGGCGTGGGCATCGTCGAGCGCCAGGGCCGCCCCATACTTACGGGCGACGCGAGACAAGCCCGGGACGTCGGCGATGTTGCCCTCCATCGAGTACACCCCGTCCACTATGATCATCGCCCCACGCCCGGGACCGTTACGCTCCAGCCGGCGCTCGAGGTTGGCCAGATCGCCGTGGTTGAACCGCTCGGTCTCGCCGTAGGACATCTTGGCGCCGTCGACGATCGAGGCGTGGTCAAGTTTGTCCAGGTAAACGACATCCCCGCGTCCCACCAGGCCGGAGATCAGGCCGAGGTTAGCCGAGTAACCGGTGGAAAAGACGAGGCAGGCTTCCTTCCCCAGAAATTCAGCCAGGGAACTCTCCAACTGCTCGTGCAGGTCGAGGGTACCGTTCAGGAACCGGCTGCCGGTGCACCCCGAACCGTAGCGGCTGAGGGCCCGCGAAGCCGCGTCGAGAACCTTGGGGTGATGGGTCAAGCCGAGGTAGTTATTCGACCCGAGCATGATCCGCTTCTGACCGTCAATGACGACGACGGTGTCCTCCGATTCGGAAATCGGATTGAAGTACGGATAGAGGCCGATGGCCTGCAACTCGCGCGCTTTGGTGAACTGTCGGCACTTCTCGAACAGCGCGACTTGCTGAAGCTCTTGTGTGTCCACGGTCCCTCAGCACGGAGAGGTAGTCAAAAATCCCCACATCGCTATGTCACCGAATGGCTGAAACTAGTGATGCCGGGGGAGGGGCACAAGCCGGAAAGATCCACCGCCCCCGCACCCCCAAAAGCGGCCTCGGAGCAAGGCTTGCGCCGCTGGACCTAGGGGAACTCCTGATTACCTTTGAGCGCCCCCCTTTCCAGGTGCAGAATCTTGCTCGGTCTGTTCAGCTGGGCGACGGTGGCAGTCCTTTACGGGCTGCTCGTTCCGTCCGCTCTGCAGGCTCAGTACCCGCGCGCACGCCGAGGCCAGTTCGAGGTTCAAGGCTTCGACTTTCGGCGCGACGGCGGCTGGCGCACGCGGGTAGCCGCGGTGCGCTCGGCACGCCATCGCTGGCTTCGGGAGGGGGCCGTAGGGGCGCTCAATCTTGCCTCGACGGCGCCGGGCGGAGGCAAGGTGTCGGGCAGGGTGATCGTTCCCGTCCTACCCATCGCCTTCCGCAATGTGGCTCCGCCGTTCCCCACCTCCAGCTATCAGGGGCTCATCTTCAGCCCGGCTCCTCTGGGGCGCGCCTACAGCCTCAAGACCTTTTACCAGCAACTCTCCAACGGCAACCTCACGGTGGACGGGCGCGTGCTCGACTGGGTGACGGCTGACTCCAGCGACACATACTATGAGGATGGGTGTAATGGAATCGGGGTGCTCGCCCCGTGCCCACCCCGGCCGGTGAGCCGTTTCGGAGAGCTCCTCCTGCGAACGCTCGACGTTGTATCGCAGGGTCCGGGCGGCAACACGGTCTGGAGTGATTTCGACAACGACGGTCCTGATGGGCTGCCGAATTCTGGAGACGACGACGGCGTGGTGGACTTCGTCACCTTTCTGCAGGCTGAGCGAGACGGGGCCTGCCCCAACTCCACGAATATCTGGGCTCACCGCTTCGTCATCCGTGCATGGAACGGCGGCTCTCCGTATGTGACCCGCACGCCGTGGTCAGGTCACCCGGGCCAGTTCCTCACGGTGGACAGCTATACCATGCAAAGCGCCGTAGGCGGTGACACCGCGTGCGATCCGTCATCGATCATGCCGATCGGCACTCTCGCCCACGAGACCGGGCACGCTTTCGGTTTGCCCGACCTCTACGATACCGATCTGCACAACCCGGAAGCGACTCAAGGTATCGGCGAATGGGGCCTGATGGGCAGCGGCAACTATGCCCGCCCCTACAGTCCGGCCCGCTTCGAGGCTTGGTCGCTGCTGGAGATGGGCTGGGTGACCGTAGACACCCTCTCCTCGGGTCGCCAAGTGCAGCTCGGCCCGGTGTCCAGCTCGGATACCGTTCTGTATCTGCCTGTCTCGGGCACCGATGAGTACTATATCCTGGAGAACCGGCAGGCTCTCGAAAGCGACTCGGCGCAGATGAATCCCGCATTCGGGGCCAGACAGAAGCTGCCGGGTCTGCTGGTCTGGCATATCGATCAGGGCCAGGTGGACCAACACGCCTTTGGCGTCGACAATCGGGTGAATTCCGGCCCTGTCCACGGCGTGGCCCTGATCCAGGCCGATGGCCGTAATGACCTACGCCGGCCGGGCGGTACCAATCGTGGCGACACCGGGGACTCGTACCCCGGATCCAGTGGGAACACGGCTCTGTGCCGCACCACCTCGCCTGCGGCCACCGACAATCAAGGTGGATTCGCCTGGTTCTGCCTGAACTCCATCAGGCAGGTGAGTCCAGGCGGCAGGGTCTCCTTCGGTTACGTGTCATTTCACTCTGTCTTCGCCGCCGATCATGCCGGCGCTCGGATCAAAGTAAACGGCAGTAGCATTTCACGACTCGAGCGGTTTTTCCTCCCGGGAACCTCCACCGAGCTTTCCATCGATTCGGTTCAGACTGATGCGACTGGTCGCACCAGATTCGGGTTTCTGGCCTGGAGTGATGGTGGGGGCCGCAGGCACATCGTGACGGCTCGGGACACCCCGGACACCGTCACCGCCCAGGTTACGGTCGAGCATCGGTTACGGATGGTGGTACAGGGCGCGCCGGCAGCAGCCATCCTGGCCAACGTGAGCGGGGATGTTGTGGGGGGTCTCTTCCTGGCCGAGGGGTCGCCGGTCTCCCTTCGGGCTGACCCCCAGCCGAGTGCCGTTTTTGCCGGCTGGACTGGCGACACCACGTCGACGGGTGACACGCTCACCCTTACGCTGCGACACCCTTTCGATTTGAAGGCAGACTTCGTGGCGGTCCGGGAGATTGCCTTGGATAATGTGGCCGAAGCCATCCTCGGTGCCCAGAGCTTGCCGGGTGAGGACGTGCTCTATCTCGACGCGGCCGGAAACCGGAACGGCCGCTACGATCTCGGCGACTTCCTGGCCGCGGCCGATCGCGCGGGGAGTAATGCCTCGATCGAAACCATCGCCGGGGGGCGGAGATGACTCGGGCTCGCCGTGTGCTGATGCTATCCGTCTTGCTTTTCTCCTGCTCGGGCGGAACCGGCCCCACGTCCGGCATCTTGAACGTCAAGCTCAGCTCTTGGCGCGGTGATGACGGCGCGGTGCTCTTCACCATAACGGGCGGACCGGTGGAGTCGGTTGAAGCGGTGAGCGGTATTGTCCACAGCGCGCAGATCGACGCAAACACGCTGCGAGTCGTCATAACCGGCAACCTGAGCGCCGGGGCGATCGCGCGCGTGCGCATTGCCGACCTGACCCAGGCGTCGCATTACTCCGCTGCGGTAAATCAAGTGGCTGCGCGATCGACCTATGTGCAGCGTGACCCCGGACAGTACTCGATCACCCTCGCGCCATGACCTCGACGAGGAACCATAAGTCGTTACAAAGTGGGCGGTTCAGATGTCTTTTGGCTTGACTTGGACCCGCCAACCGCCGAGCTTGAGATCGATGTCAGACGTTACCGATTCCCGCCGATCGTTCCTGCGTTCATGTGCCATGGGTGTCGCCGGCCTGGTCGTCTCCGGCGCCGTCTCTCGCTCCGAGGGACTGCTGGCAGCCACTCGTCTTCGAGGTCCTGACGATCCGGAGGTCCCCAACGAGGAGGTCGCCCGCATTCTGAAAGGCCTGTTCGGCGACCGACCCATCAGAAGAGGCCACGTCTCTCTCGACATGCCCGCCGTGGCCGAGGATGGCCGGGTCGTGCCGGTAATCATCGAGAGCGATCTGCCGATGTCGAAGGAGCGGTACGTCAAGGGGGTGCATCTCATTGTCGACCACAACCCAGACGCACATCTCGCGGCATTCCACCTCACGCCGGCGCTGGGCCAGGTATCGATCTCAACACGCATCAAGATGAAGCGCACCACCTGGGTGCGGGCCATTCTGGAGACCAACACCGGTGAAGTGTGGGCCGGCTACACGCGGGTGCTTGTCACGCTCAACGGGTGCGGATGATGACTAATCATATTGGTGAAGCCCGGATCAAGGTTCCCGACCGGATAACTCGCGGAGACGTGATCGTGGTCAACTCGATCATCTCCCATCCGATGGACACCGGATTCTTCCGGAACGCCGACGGCGACCCGATCCCGGCCCATTTCATCAAGGACGTTGTCGTCACCTATGGCGAGCAGGAGGTCGCCCGGTTCGAGTGGACATCAGGCATCAGCCGGGATCCGGTTGTGAGCTTCACCGTCCGGGCCGATAAGGAGGCTCCCCTGACCATGATCTGGACCGACAATCAGGGGGCTGCGTTCAAGCATTCGGTCGGCATCAGCTTCGCATCCGCCTGATCCGGACCTGGGACTCCATCGCGTGCGGCGGCCGCGCGCCGGTTCTGGGTTCCTCCCCAGCACCATTCTCTTTGCCCTGATCCTTTCCGGCGTCCCGGCGGCGACTCCTGCCATGCAGGATAAGCCTCGGGAATTGAGTCCGCTTCCGCTGCGCCGGTTGGCCCCGGGAGTGTACGCCGTGCTGGGCGACACCGGCCGCGGGTCGGAAGGACGGCCCAATGCCGGCTTCATCGTGACCGGCGATGGGGTGATCGTGGTCGATGCCCTGGCCAGCCCACGTGATGGCGAAGCGCTGGTCGACGCGATCCACACTGTTACCAATCAGCCCATCAAGTGGCTCATTCTGACCCACCACCACCCCGACCACCATTTCGGCGCGATCGCCTTTCGCCGGCTTGGAGCGAAGGTCATCGCTCATCCCGATCGAAGGAGTCTGGCGTCTGATGGCGGGCCGGATGCCTTACTGGCGGATTGGGTCAGGGTTGTGGGACTCGATGCGATGCGTGGATTCGAGTTCGCCGATACGCCGGACCGCCCGGTGACCGGGACCGATACGCTTCGGCTCGGGGGACGTACCGTCGTCATCACCCATCCGGGTGCTGCCCACTCGGCGGGAGACCTCACGATCTGGCTGCCCCGTGAACGGATACTGTTCGCCGGCGATCTGCTCGTCGAGGACGGAGTCACGATGGTGGTAGACGGCAGTTCGGGCGAGCTTCTCCGAGCCCTTCGTGGGATCGATACTCTGCACCCCAGGACGGTCGTGCCGGGTCACGGAGCGATCCCTGCCCGGCCGGGAGAGCTGGTGGCGCGCACCCGCGGCTACATGATCGGGCTCCGCAGAGACATGAAGTCTGCCATCGAGCGGGGTCTCCCGATGGGGCGCGCGCTCGCAGCGATGCCTCCGGCCGATTCCACCCGGCCGGTCTCACTCAATTCCCGGCGGCGGCGGAACGCAGTGAGGGTGTACCTGGAAGAGGAGAGGGTATACATGGGACTGGATTCCGTGCGGTGAGGCCGTTGCGCTTCGTTGCGGGGCTGATGCTGGTATGGGTCGGGGCCGGCTGTGCAGGCCGCGCCACGTCGCGGGTGGAACCCGCGGCCGCAGTGGGAGAAGCAGTGCCGCGGCTGGTATCCACCGAGGAGCTTGCCCGGTGGCAGCGACAGGGTCCAGTGAGCGTCGTGGATGTGAGGGCGGACCTGTTGACCTACCTGAAGGATCACCTGCCCGGTGCGGTATACCTCAACACTGAGACCCTTCGTGCAAGCGCCGGCGGGATCCCGGCGCAGCTCCTCACGCCCCGAGCTTACGCTGAGCTCTTTGGCCGGCTCGGGCTGAGCATCGATCAGCCGGTCGTCATTTATAGCGCAGGGGAGACCCGTAACATCGATGCCACCTTTCTGGCTTGGCTGCTGGCCGGGTTTGGCCATCCCAAGGTGTACGTGCTGAACGGCGGCTACTTCAAGTGGCAGCTGGAACAGCGGGCCGTCGTTCCCCAATATCCTCGACTCGCCGCGACCCGGTTTCCCGCCGGTACCTTTCACCCCGAACAGGCGTCCCTGGAGGACGTGCGGCGGGCGATCATGACCGGCGATGCCATCCTGGTGGACGCCAGGCCTGCGGATCAGTACGCCGGCCAGGCGGGGGCTCAGATGCGGAGAGGCCACATTCCCGGTGCCATCAGCCACTACTGGCAGACGGATCTTACCCAGGAAGGCTTCGGCCACGTGTGGAAGAACCCGTCGGAGCTGCGTGCCGGGTATACCGCGCAGGGGATCACGCCAGACAAGAACATCATCGTCTATTGCAACAGCACAACTGAAGCGAGCCACGTCCATTTCACGTTGCGCTACTTGCTGGGATATCCGCGGGTTCGGATCTATGTGGGATCGTGGACTGAGTGGGCGGAGCGGGTCGATCTACCGATTGAGGCGGGAAAGCAGGGAAGCGGGGAAGCAGGGAAGTAGGTTGCCTAGCAGATCAGTGATGACACTCCGAGCAAGACGAAGGGGCCGAAGCCTGACCTCTGCTTCAGCCCCTCCAGTTACCATGTGAGGCTTCCCCGCTTCCCCGCTTCCCCGCCTACTTCATCGCAATCCCGCTACGCAGCTGTCCCGGCCGCCAGATCTGGCCGCCTTTCATGACCCACTCGACCGACTCGAGGTTCCCGATGTCGCTGAGTGGGTTCTTGCTGAGGAGCACCAGGTCGGCGTAACGGCCGGCCTCGATCGTTCCGAGCCGACGGGCAGGCTCTCCCCCGAGCGCGCGTGCCGCGTCACGGGTGGCAGCCAGGAGCGCGGCCCGGGGCGACAGGCCGATCGAGTCCACCAGCAGACCGAGCTCGCCGAGCAGTGAGGCGCGCTCGTTGGCAGGCCCGTAGGCCACGTGATCGCTGCCGGCGCTGATCCGGACTCCCCGTCTGACGGCTTCTCGCGTCACCTCCATACCGAATCCAGAGGCCGCGCGAACATACTCCTCCTGCTCCGACGGGATGTGACGCCGCTTGGAGTCGAAGTAAGCGACACTGTGCCGGGTGGCATCGAGCGTCGGCTCGAAGAAGGTGCCGATCCGTGCCATCGAATCGAGAGCGTCGAGAATCCTTGGATCGTGGACCGCCCCGACCGTGGCAACTTCTGCCGTGGCCATCTGAAGGTTGCCGTCATTTACTAGCGTGTCCCGCTCTTCCTTGGAGAAGAGCTCCCCGGCGAATCCGGCGGCATGCACCACCCCGTCCTGGCCGGCGAGTGCCTGTTCCAGGGCGCTGGCGGGCTGCACCCACCCATGGCCCCAAACCGGCATACCCGCCCGATGAGCGGCCGCGACCAGCTTCTTGACCGACTCGAGGTCGAGCTGGGCGTAGAGCTTGAGACCTAGCGCTCCAGCTTCACGCGCCACGGCGACGACCGAGTCGGCATCATCGTCCGGGTTGAAGAGGATGGGCGTCCACCCGAGCGCCTGCATGGTCATGGCGGGCGGCTGCCGGAAGACCCGGCCGCGTGCCGTTGCCGTGCCCCGGAATCCGTTGAAGAAGAAGCGGCGGCCGGCCACGAGCTGCATGGCATACACGCGCGGCGCCGCGGCACCCATGGCGTTGACCCGCCGGAGCAGCTCGGCCGGGTTGGTGCCCATGTCGCGGACGGTGGTGATGCCCTGGGCCATCAGATCGTGCAGGTCGAGCGAAAGCTCTTCGCTCGCGCTTCCACCGATCAGAAACAGCATATGAACGTGGCTATCGATCAGTCCGGGGATCAGCCATTGACCCCGCGCATCGATCACGCGGGCACGGCGCGGGACCATGCATTCGCCGGCGGCACCGGCACAGATGATTCGATCGCCGCGAACCAGAGTGACGGCGTTGGCGACCGGCGCGCGACCGGTACCATCCCAGAGATTTGCTCCTATGATCGCGATGGTGGGATCAGGCGCCGGGGTTTCCCGGAGTCGGGGCGCAGTTCCACTGCAGGCGCTCAGGACCAGCGTCGGGATGACGGTAAAGGAA
>Ga0307312_10000654_pt1 | contig 16781 bp, 13 predicted proteins | sample ER_DNA_202_FD_194489 | JGI IMG/M metagenome (GOLD analysis project Ga0307312, IMG submission 194489) | Bulk soil microbial communities from the East River watershed near Crested Butte, Colorado, United States - ER_DNA_202 | ecosystem: Environmental > Terrestrial > Soil > Floodplain | place... | reverse complement strand
GGCAGGCGTCGCTCGACGACCAGCTGATCGAGCGGATCAAGGCGTTCGTGGAGGCTGCGTGATGCCTCAGGCCTCGTAGCCCAGCTCGCTGAGCTTGTCGCCCATGACCTCGTGCATGGCCTGCTGCTCCTCGGGGGCCAGGTTCCGCCGCCAAAGACCGGGCGTCGCCGCACGCACGGCCTTCCCCGGCCCGAGATGGCGCTTGGGGACGGCCTCGAACGCGTAGCGAGTCTCGATCGCCGACCGCGAAGCCGCTCGAATTACCGTGCTACCTTTGGCGCCACCGTGGAGGAGTTCGTCGCCGCGAAGCCCGAAGAGTCTGGGTCCGTCGAGGGACTCTTCGAGGAGATTGACGTCCTCAGCCGCCAGAACCGGGCGGCTCGCGATCCGCAGACCGAGCGTCGCCTTCTCGGGCTTCGCCATCGCGCCGGTCTGCAGCTCACGGACCGGCCCGCGGCCGACCTCGAGTACCCGGCTCCTGACTTCGACCGGCTGCCGGACGGCTCCGGCCTCCCCGAGGTTGCACCCGATGAGCTCACGCCCGGGCTGCTGCGGGCGGCGATCCTGCGCAGCGGCTGCTTGCTGATCCGCGGCCTCGTGGACCCGGGCCAGGCCACCCGTCTAGTCGACGGAATCGACCGCGCGTTCGAGGCGCGCGAGCAGCGTGCGTCGGGGGGCTCGGCCGACAGCGTCTATTACGAGGCGTTCGAGCCCGATCCCCGGTTCGACCTGACAGGCGAACGATTGTTTGTCAACGTTGGGGCGGGTCTGTGGAGCGCCGACTCTCCCAGAGTGATGTTCGACATGCTCGACGCCTTTGAGCGAAGCGGTCTCCGACAGCTGGCCACCGAGTATCTCGGTGAACGCCCGGCGGTCTCGGCAAACAAGTGCACGCTTCGCAGGGTCAGACCGGGCTTCGGCGAGGGCACGAGCATGTGGCACCAGGACGGAGCGTTTCTCGGCGAGGTTCGCGCCCTCAACGCGTGGCTCTCGCTCTCGCACTGTGGCGATGTGGCGCCGGGGCTCGACCTCGTCCCCCGCCGGATCGACCACGTTCTGCCGACGGGCACCGAGGGCGCCCTGTTCGACTGGTCGGTGTCCCAGGCGTTGGCCGAGGAGGCGGCGGGCGATGCGAGGATCACACGGCCGATCTTCGAGCCCGGCGACTTGCTGCTATTCGACGAGCTCTGCCTCCACTCCACGGCTGGCGAGCCCGAGATGCCCAACACGCGCTACGCCATAGAGTGCTGGTTCTTTGGCCCCTCGGGCTTCCCAGCCGAGTACGCTCCGCTGGCGGTCTGAGCCGCCGACGAGGCCTCAGGCCTCGTAGCCCAGCCCGCGGAGCTTGTCACCCATGATCTCGTGCATGACTTCCTGCTCCTCGGGGGTCAGGTTCCGCCGCCAAAGGCCGGGCGTCGCCGCGCGCACGTCCTTCCCCGGCCCGCGACGGTCCTTGGGGACAGCCTTGAACGCGTAGCGTGCCGCGATCGCCTCGATATCGCCCTCGCTGACGTCGATGTCGAGCCAATCGAAGATCCGTCGAAGCTGCGCTGGCGTGTCCGACAGCAGCTCCTCGTAACGGACCAGCAGCCGCTGCTCATCGGGGAGCGCGGCAAATGCCCGTTGACTGGCCATCGTGCGGACAACCCAAAGGGTGGCGTGCTGAGAAACGAACGTGACCCGCTCCCGGGGGACCAGGGCTTTGGGCCCCTTCCACCAGCTCCTCTTGCGCAGCATCGCGTCGACCAGGGAGTCGACCACGTCCCTGCCGTCGCGCAGCAGGAAAAGCATCCGGGAGGAGGGCAGGAGAGACACGAGCGTGTCGGCGGCGTGGGACCCGTTCGGCTCCTTCATCGCCACCCACCTCGGCAAGGGCCCCGGCCTCAGGTGTCGGAGTTGATTCTCGAGTCCCCGAAGCACGAGCTCGCGAAGCAACGGGCGAAACACCGGGAGGTAGCGACGGGCGAAGAAGTAGCTCGGATCCTCCGCGCGTTGGCCATGCTCGAAGTACTCCCCCGCCTCAACGGTGCCACCCATCGGGACGAGATGCACCCCGAGATACGGCTCGTTGATCGTCGCCAACTCCGAGCGTCCGCTGAGCATCCTCATCAGCCACGAGCTCCCGGAGCGGGGGGAGCCGAGGATCCATACCAGCCTCGCTTCCAACAGGCTCGGGGCGAGCCCCGCCGGCTGGGGGCTCGCGGTGGGTAGCGATCGCGCGTCCGCGGGTGGGGCCCCGCGGCCACTGTGAGACCCGAGCAGCTCGCGGGTCCTTTCGTGCTCCTCAGTCGCGGCACGGAGCAGCTGCTGAAGCTCGTCTCGTTCCACCGGTCTCGACTCTACCGCTGAACCGCGGTCAGACTTCGCGGCTCGGGGAAGCAGTCCGCCATTGCAACAGCCTCCGGAACGCCGCGCCAGCGGCGCGAAGCGGGCGCGTGATCCGCCAGCTTCGCGAGCGTTCGAGGTCTCCCAGCCGGCGCTCGGTCTCATGAAGCTGATGCTGTATCTGGGCCTTTTCCATGGCGGCGGTTTCGAGGGCGTCTCGCAGCCCGGCCCGATCTTCGTTGGCGGTGGTGAGTGCCTGGCGAAGCTTCTGGCGGCTCGCATCAGCCGTGCCGACCGCCTCCTGGAGGGCTGGGAGCTCGACGCTCTCCGCAAACACGCTGATCGCCCCTGGGTCGTCGATGGCGCCGTCGCTCGCGAGCGCGACCACATAGGTCCACGCGTCCGCCGCACTGCCTTCCCTCGCGACTGAAGCCCTGACCGGCTCTTCGCCGGGGGAGGTGAGGGTGCCGTTATCGATCAGCGAGGCGAGCCAGGGATGCTGGCGCATCAAGACGACGTTCGCGAACCGAGCTGTGAGTGAGTCCCGCAGCTCCTCGAGTGTGAACTCGTGAAGGTGGTGTGGATTCCCGGGCGGGTAGACGCCTCGGTTGGGCGAGGAGACGATCAGCAGGCCGCCCTCGCGCAGGACGTCCTTCAGCGCGGTGATAGCCGGCTCCGGATCCTCCAGGTGCTCGAGCACCTCGAAGCAGACCACGAGGTCGAACGATCCCTCATCGAAGGGCAGGTCCTGCACGTCGCCGACCTGAAAGTCGGCCACCTCGCCCACCCTTTCGGAGGCCGTGGCGATCACCTCCGGCGCCAGGTCGATGCCGACCACGCGGGACGCCCCGGCCCGAGCGATCATCTCGGCCCCGTAACCGACGCCACATCCGGCGTCGAGCACGTCCAGCCCGCTCGCCAGATCCGCCGCCAACCAGTAGCGCGCCAGATGCTCGGCGGCGATCAGCCCGTTCATCGTCGCCGGGTCGAACCGCTCGGGTGACGCCCGTTCGCTCTCGCTCACACGCGGTTGCGTCTGCTGAACATCTTGGTTCCGGACCTTAGCGGCCAGGCTGGCCGAGCGGCCAGCACCGGCCGGCGGCGACCGGCTTTGCTGCCAAGCAGCTGCTGAAGCTCGCCTTCTTCTACCCGTTCTCGACCTCACTACTGAGGCGTGGTCAGACTCCGCGTCTTGGGGCGGCAGTCCGCCATTGCGACAGCCTCTGGAACGCGGCGCCACAGCCCGGATTGGGCCTGGCCGAGGATAATCTCCCGTAGATTGCGTCGGGACGGTGGGGACGCTTACCAGCCAAACGCGAACAATTCACCGCCAGGAGGACGAGGCGGGGCTCGACGTCCGGGTCGAGAGCGCCCTTCCCCCCCGGCTCGCTGTGGGGCGCGGCAACGCGCTCGTCGTTTGGGGTTCCTGCTTCCATCGCCGCCAGAGAATCCGCGAGCTCCGGGTCGGCGTTCGGGGTCGCGAAGCCCCGGCGGTCGCTCACGCGATGCCAAGGCCGGACCTCTTCGCGGCCCTCCACCCCACCCTGAACCTTCCGCTCGCCGCGCCGATCGAGCGCGACGACGACTCCGAGGAGGATCCCCTCCTGATGAGCTATCGAAGCGGGTTCTGGGCGATCACGCCCTTCGAGCCGATCGATGAGCCGACGAGCGCTGATCTCTTTGTGACCGCGAGGCTGGAGGATGGGGCGTCCGCGGGAACCTCGGTGGGGCAAATCGAGCTCGCCCCGGGACCGCTCCAGGGCGCCATCGCCACCCGGAACGACGGCGCCTCGGAGCCGCTGGTCGGCATCTGCATGGCCACCTACAACCCTCCCGTTGATCTCTTCCGGCGACAGGTGGAGTCGATACGGTCGCAGACCCATGCAAACTGGATCTGCGTGGTGAGCGATGATGACAGCGCCCCAGCTCGGTTCGCCGAGATGCAACGCATCCTCGACGGTGACCCGCGCTTTGTCGTCTCGCGGTCGCCTTGCCGCCTGGGCTACTACCACAACTTCGAGCGCGCGCTCTCGCTGACTCCACCGAGCGCCGCCTATGTGACTCTCGCCGACCAGGACGATCGCTGGCACCCCGAGAAGCTCGAGGCGCTACTTCGGCACCTCGGCGACGCCAACCTCGTGTACAGCGACGCTCGCATCGTCGATCGCGATGGACGACTGCTCTCCAACACATACTGGTCGCGGCGTCGCAACAACTACGTCAACCTGGCATCGCTTCTGGTTGCAAACACCGTCACCGGCGCCGCTTCGCTTTTCCGCCGCGAGCTGCTCGAGTTGGTGCTGCCGTTCCCGCCGCGACATGGCTCGCCCTACCACGACCATTGGCTGGCCCTGGTCGCGCTGGCGAGCGGGCGGATCGACTACGTCGACCGCCCGCTGTATGACTACGTCCAGCATCAGGACGCCGCTATCGGCCACGCTCGCGCGAATGCAGCGGGGCCGCGGCCATCCGGTGGAATGGGAAGGCTGCGGCGGCTCGTGCGCGAGCCCCGCTCGACGTGGGCGGCCTGGCAAGGCATCTACTTCTGGGAGGTCTGTCGCGGGCTCCAGTTCGCGACCGTGCTCGAGCGCCGGTGTGGCGACCGGATGAGCCCGAGGAAGCGGCGCGCCGTCCGCCTGTTCGTCGACAGCGAACACTCGCCACGGGGGATGGCCTGGCTCTGCCTTCGACGCGCCAGGAGGCTGGCTGGCCGCAACGAGACGCTCGGGGCCGAGCGCGCGCTGCTCCGGGGCATCGCGTGGAGATGGGCCGTCGGGCTGATGGCACGGCGTGGGCTGCTGGCTGGGGGGTTCTATGGCGACGCAAGCGTGCCACCGCGCCCGACGGAGCCCGGCACGGGCCCGGTCACGCGCCATGTGGGTACGCGCCGTGGCTGAGCGTCCAATCGCAATCGAGGTCGAGGACCTCCACAAGTCCTTTCGGATGCCGAGCCACCGCGTCTCGACCATCAAGGAGCGCGCTGTACATCCATTCACCCCGATCGAGTACACGACCCTCTACGCCCTCCGCGGAATCTCATTCCGAATCGCAAAGGGAGAGTTCATGGGGATCGCGGGGCGCAACGGGTCGGGCAAGACAACGCTCCTGAAGCTGCTGGCAAGCATCTACCGAGCCGACCGCGGGCGGCTCCGGGTCGCCGGCGCCCTCGCCCCGCTCATCGAGCTGGGGGTGGGCTTCAACAACAACCTCACCGCGCGCGAGAACGTCCTGCTGAACGGGGTGATGATGGGTCTGACCCCGCGGGAGGCAAGGCGCCGGTTCGACACGATCATCGAGTTCGCGGAGCTCGAGGAGTTCGTCGAGATGCAGCTCAAGAACTACTCGAGCGGAATGTCGGTGCGCCTCGCATTCTCGGTGATGGCCCAATCGGACGCCGACGTCTTGATGGTCGACGAGGTGCTCGCGGTGGGGGACGCCTCGTTCGCGCAGAAGTGCACCGACACCTTCCTGCGGCTGCATAAAGAGGGCCGGACGATCATTCTCGTCACCCACGTCATGGAGAACCTGCGGTCCCTCTGCGACCATGCGATCCTGATCGAGGATGGGGTGATCGAACTCGACGGCGACCCTGCCGACGTGGCGAACCGCTACCTCGAGATCAACTTCGCCGACCGTCGCCCGGGGCCCACCCCCAGCGCCAGCGCTGATGGCGCCGGCGGGGTGGTCGGCAGGATCGCCGAGGTCTGGCTCGAGAACTCCGAGGGTGAGCGGTCCCTGGGATTCCAGCACGGCTCACCGATCCGCGTGGTCGCGGTGATCGAGGCCAAGCAAGCGATCGAACGGCCGGGATTCGGCTTCGAGATCCGCTCAAGCAGCGACGTCCCGGTTTTCGCAGCCCCCAGCCAGGAGCTCACCGACAGCCTCGAGCCCGGCGATCGGGTCACGTTCCGTGCGACCGTGGCCAACCCGCTCCAGCCGGGCAGCTACGTGATCAGCTGCGGCCTCGCGCAGACCGGGGGCAAGCCGATCCACTGGCGCCCTCGCGTGACCGAGCTTGTTGTCTGGGGTCGACCGCAATCCGGCGTCGTCAAACTCGACTGGACATGGGAGCTTGAGCGCCAGCCTCGAACAAGCGCAGTGGAATCGGCACGCGAATGACTCCCGCCGCACAGCCCGCGGCTTTGCAGGACGTCCGAGGGCCCTCGGCCCTTGGCGGAGGTACGGGGCGCTTCTTCACGCTCACCTGGCTGCTGTCCGTGACCGAGTTCAAGCTCAACTACTTCGGCACGGTCTTCGGCTACCTGTGGTCGCTGATCCGCCCTCTGGCGCTGTTCGCGGTCCTGTACACGGTGTTCACGAGGGTTGTCCGCTTTGGCGGTGAGTTCGAGCACTATGCCCAGCTCCTGCTCCTGAACCTGACTCTTTACTCGCTCTTCTCCGAGGCGACGACGCGAGCTGTCCGCTCGGTGGTGACCAGCGAGAACATCGTCCGCAAGATGCAGTTCCCGCGCCTCGTGATACCGCTCTCGATCGTGACCACAGGTCTGTTGAACCTGGGCCTCAACCTGATCATGGTGCTCGTCTTCTTCACCGCCACGGGCGTGGGGCCCAAGGCAACCTGGCTCGCGCTGCCGCTGATCGTCGCCGTGCTCGTGGCTCTGACCACCGGCGTTTCGCTCCTGCTGTCCGCCCTATTCGTCCGCTTTCGCGACGTTTTCCAGATCTGGAGCCTCGTGGTGCTGGTCCTCTTCTACGGCTCGCCCGTGCTGTACCCGGTGGAGGTCATTCCCGATGGGATGCGGTTCGTGTTTTTCGTGAACCCGTTCGTGCCGCTATTGGAGGAGTCGCGCCGCTTGGTGGTGGACCCCACGGCGCCCTCGGTCGTCGACGCCGCGGGCAGCGTGTTCGGGATCATCGGACCGGCGATGGTCGTGCTCACGGTGTGTGCAGTCGGGCTTTGGACATTCGTACGCGCCGCGCCCAGGGTCGCGGAGGAGTTGTGATGCTTCTCCGCCGGCGCGCGAGGAGGCGCCGGCGGGGCCACTTCCAGGAGCCACTGTCCATGCCCGGCGAGCCCGACTTCGACGACCGGGCGTTCGAGTCGCGGCTAGTTTGGATCTTCGGCTCGCCGCGGACCGGCAGCACCTGGCTGTTGCGGCTGCTGATATTCCCGCTCGAGCTGACGACCAAGAGGCCGTCGGGATCGATCATGCCGCGTAAGGCGCCGATCCAGCCGATCGCTGTGCCCGTCAACGAGCCATATCTCCCTAGCCACCTCACCCCCATCGGCGATGGCTTCGCGGAGCCTGGTGCTCCGAACTTCCTGCTCAAAGCCACGCGCCCCGACGACCCCAATTATTTCTTCGCCGACGCGTTCGCGGGTTGCTGGCGACCCGAAGTCAGGCGCCTCATCCTCGTCCGGCTGCACGCACAAGCGGAGCTCGCTGCCCAGCAGCACTCGCTTGGGGACCCGTATGTCGTGATCAAGGAGCCCAACGGCTCCCACGGCGCCGACGTCGTGATGTCGATCCTGTTGCGCTCGCGGATGATCTTCCAGCTTCGGGACGGACGTGACGTGATCGACTCGATGCTGCACGCGCACTCGGGCGGTGGCTGGCTCGCGGGACCCGGCGCGCCGGGACGCCCTCAGGGGGAGTCGGGGCGGCTGGGCTTCGTGCGCCGACATTCGCGGCTGTGGGTAAATCGAACGCTGGCCGTGCAGAGGGCATACGAGTCGCACCCGCCCCGGCTGCGGATTGTGATCCGATACGAGGACCTTCGCACGGACACCATGGGAACGCTGCGGCCGCTCGTTGACTGGCTGGGTGTTCAGCGCAGTGACGAGGAGCTCAAAGCGGCCGTCGCCGCGCTCGCCTTCGAGGCCTATCCCGCCCGGGTAAGGGGTCCGACGAAGCCGCTCAGGGCCGCGTCACCGGGTCTGTGGCGCGAGAACCTGAGCGATACCGAGCAGCTGGTGATGAACGAGATCATGGGCGAGACGCTCGAGCGGCTCGGCTATGAAGTTTGAGTCGGCCTGGCATGCGCCGGTACTCCGTCGTCGTCGTCACCTGGGAGTCGGCCCCAATGCTGGGGGCGCTGGTGACCACCATGAACCGCCACCTGGGGTCGGCGCCCGAACTGGTCGTGGTGGACAATGTCTCTCGCGACGACCCCGAGCGGGCGGCGCGCCAGTACCGCGGCCGGGTGCGCTTCATGCCCCTCGAGCGCAATGTTGGCTTCGGGGCGGCCTGCAACATCGGGGTCGAGACCGCCAGTGGCTCGTGCGTCGTGATGCTCAACCCGGATACCGAGCTGGTCGACGTGAGCCTCGACGAGCTCGCGGACTTCGCCCTGCGGCGACGGGCGCTGGCGGGCCCCCGGCTTCTGAACCCGGATGGATCCGTCCAGCCATCGGCGAGCGGGACCCCGGTCGGGCTGTGGCCGTGGATCGGAGCGGTCTTTCCCGGCCGCGTACAGCCAGGGCCGCTGCGCGACCGGACCGAGCCATGGCGAGCGCGCCGCACAGTCCGCGTTGCCTGGCTGACCGGGGCGTGTGTGGCGGCGCCGCGCGACGCCCTGCTCGCACTCGGGCCGTTCGATCCGGCCATCCACCTGTACTCCGAGGACATGGACCTCGGCCTGCGGGCAGCACGTGCGGGCATCCCCTCTTACTTCTGCCCAGACGTCTGCCGGGTGATCCATCGCGGGGGTGCCTCGACCTCGATCGCGTTCCCGCGTGGCGCCGAGGTGCTGACGGCCCGGAACCGGCGGGCCGTTGTGCAGCGCGTCTACGGAGCGCGGCGCGAGCGGGCCGGCTGGCGCGCGCAACGCGCGAACTTGCGCCTACGGGTCGCGGCCAAGGGCGTTCTGGGCCGGGACGCGAGCGCGGATCGCGCGACGCTCGAAGGCGTGCAGAGCGCCACATCGATCCCGGAGCTGAGGCGACCCGAGTCGCAACCCAGCGTCGGTGTAGATGACTGATTCCCAGATGGGGAATCAATCGTCTAGCGATCGTGTTGCTCCCGGATCGGAACGATTCCCCCGACGACCCGCCGAAACGTCTCCAGGCTTCGCTCCGGCGGAAAGCGTTTGGCGATCGCCTGACCGCCCGCGAGAGCGCGGCGAGACGCCCCGGCATCCTTGAGCGTTGCGACCACTGCTTTCGCGAGCGAGCCCTGGTTTCCGGGCGGGACCAACACGGCGCCCGGGACACCATCGAGCACCTCTGGTACGGCGCCCACCCGCGTCGCCACGACCGGGCGCCCCGCGACCAGCGCCTCGCACGCCGCGATCCCGAACGACTCCGCGTGAGTACGGCGCGCCGGGTTCACCACCACCGCGGCCGCGGCGTAGGCCCCGGCCATGTCGCGCACGTAGCCCGCAAACGTCACGGCGGATGAAACACCGAGCTCTTTCGCGAGCGACCGAAGCTCAGCCTCGAATTCGATGTCCTTCGGTCGATCGAACGTGGGACCAACCAGTACCAGCCTCGCGCCCTCGACAGCCAACCGGATGGACGGCAGAGAGCGCAGGAGCACATCCTGCCCCCGTCCGGGGGTCAGGTTGCCGACCGTGAGAATGCACGGCTCGTCGGGGGCGATGCCGTGACGTCGCCGAAATCCCTGGGCGTCGCCGCCGGCGTGATTCGCGGGGATCGGCGGATACATGACCGTCACCTTGGCCTGCACTGAGGCCGGGAACTGCACCGCGAACGTGCGCGACGGGGCGATCACCGCGGTGGCCGCACGACCTGTTAGCGCGATCAGGCACCAGGCGGCGCGGGCGGCTCGCGCCCTCGGCTCGGCGGCGTACACCAGGGCGGGCACCCGCTCCCGCCGGGCGGCGATCAGGGGGGCGGGGAGCATCGAGCTGACGATCAGGACGAGATCGGGGCGCTGGCGGCGAATCAGGGCGCGAAAGTCGCGAACCTCGCGGCGCAGCCGATCCATGACACCGAGCGCGCCCGCGGCCCCGCCGGGCAGCATCAAGGGCGCGAACTCGAGCCTGGTCACTGAGGCGACGTCGCCAAGCACTTCGGTCACCGCGCCGCCCGCTGGCGCGACGACGGTCAGCTCTCCCACCTCGGCTAGCCACCGCAGCTCCATCGTCAACGCTCGCAATGGCCCGCTCACCTGCGCCACGTGGAAGACCGCGAGCACGCGTGGCTTGCGGCTTGCGGCTCCGGTCGCCGGCGCCCGGAGCCGAGCCCGCCTCGATGCGCGCCGCCCAAGCGTCCGCAGCACCCCGTCCGCGGCACCCCCCTCCGCAAGCGCCTCGCTCGGAAACGGCGCGCCGGGCGTCGCGGCCCGGTACCCGCGAATCCTGCCGCGCACTCCGGCGAGGCTGCGATCGACGACCAGCTGCCCGACGCAGACCGCGCCGTCCGTTACGAGAACCTGGGCAGTCCGGGCGGGGCTCCTAAGGACGCCCCACTTGCGCAGCACGTAGCCGCGACCGAATCCCGTCAGGTAGTTCTTCCACGCCGAGCCCGAGCCGAGGGTCGCGGAGTGATCGTGGACTCCATGCGCGCCACGGGCCAGAGCGCACCGCGCCCCGTCGCGACGCATCCGCAACACAAGGTCGACGTCCTCCCAGTAGGCGAACAGCCTCTCATCGAAGCCGCCCGCTTCCAGGAAGGCCTCCCGGTCGAACGCCGCGGCGGCGCCAGAGGGCCCGATCGGGTCCGGGACGTCGTCGTCCAGACGAGCCACCGGCTCTCCGTTCAGGTAGTCGAAGACGAGCAGGGTCCGGTCGAGCTGCATTCCCGCCGTGTCGATCCGGGTTGGGTCGCGCCGTTCGCGCATCACGCCGGCAGACATGGTCACGCCGCTCGCCGGATCGAGCGGCGCCATGATCGCCTCGACGTATCCGGGGTCGCAGACGCAGTCGTCGTTGAGGAGCAGGAGCACGCCCCCGGATGCCTCGCGGGCCGCGAGATTGACCGCGGCGGAGTAGCCGACGTTTCGCTCCAGCCGGATGATCTCGACTCCTGGGAACCGGGAGCCAAGGCCCCCGATCCGATCCGCGGAGCCGTTGTCGACGACCAGGATCTCGACCCCGCTGGGCCGGTCCTCGAGCGAGGAGAGCAGCCTCGTGAGCCGGGGGCCACCGGCCACGGTCGGGACGATCACGGTGGCGAGGCTCACTGGGCCGGCGGTCCACCCCATTGCCTGGCGACGGCGACCACGCTGCCGCCACGCCCGGCGAGGCCGGCGACCAGCTCGAGCGCGACCGCGACAGGGGCCAGCAGCGGCCCCGCGATCGCGGTCACCACCAGATCGCGGCGTTCGCGCCCGAGGTCCCGCTTCAGCGCCCGGAACGCCACGTCGCGGTCACGCGTAACCAGATTGAGCAGCGTCTGCCACATCCCGAGCGGATTCTGCTCCACCAGCAGGTGACTGATCCGCTCGAGTCGGAACCTGGAGCGCTCGAGCAGCAGGCCCAGCCCGGTCGCGGTGAAGTGGGTCCGGTGACGGGGCACGTCCTGATGGAACCACCGATCGCCACCGATTCGGGCCTGCAGGCTCGCCAGGTTGGGACAGGCGACCACCACGCGGCCGCCCGGGCGCAACCAGGCGCCGATCCGCGCGAGAGCCTCCGCCGGATCGTCCAGGTGCTCGAGCACGTGCCAGGCGATCGCCGCGTCGAGGCTGGCGGGCTCGAGGTCCACCTCCTCCAGCGCGGCGCTTTCCACGCGAGCCCCTCGGGCGCGCGCCATCTGGACGCCGCTCTCGGAGGGCTCGATCCCCCGCGCCTCGAAGCCGGCGGCCTGCAACCGCGAGACGAAGCGGCCATCCCCCGCTCCGACCTCGAGCACACGTGCGCCTCGGGGGAGGTCGCGGACGAAGCGCAGCTTGTCGTGCTCCACCAGGGCGCGCAACGGTTCGAGAATGCGATCGAGCCCGGGGCGGGGGGCCGCGTAGGTCCCGGCCTCGTAGAGGCTCTCCGGTGGGACCGCCCCGGGGGGTAGCTCAGTCCGCGCGGTGCCGCAGTCGACACAGTGCACGAGGGCATACTCCGGGCGCCCTGCGAGCTGGGGGTCGGTCGCGGTGGCCAACCGCCAGGCCCGCAGCTCTCCCCCGCACGCCTGACAGCGTTCGCTTACGGAGACGCCCGGCGCACCGGGTCCGGGCCGGGCTGCCTCCATTAATAAGCGCCGTTGCCCCGCAGGACCACTGGAATCGTCTGGAAGAGGATGGAAACGTCGCGAGCCAGAGATACATTCTCCACGTAGTCGAACTCGACCTCAAGCCGCTCGCTGAAGTCAAGGTCGCCCCGTCCGTACACCTGCATCGGCCCGGTCATGCCTGGGCTCAGGTCGAGCCGGAAGCGGTGCTCGGGAAGGTAGCGCTCGACGAGCTCGACCTGCTCCGGGCGTGGACCGACGATGCTCATGTCGCCACGCAGGACGTTGACCAGCTGCGGCAGCTCGTCGAGGCTGAAGCGGCGCAGCAGCCGCCCCGTCCTAGTGACTCGCGGATCGGCCCGCAGCTTGAACATCGGCTCGGGCAGGTCCTCGAGCGCCACGACGTCAGGGAGCGCCCGCTCGGCGCCGGCGACCATCGTGCGCAGCTTGTACATGCGGAAGGGGACACCGCCCTTACCGGCCCGTCGCTGCGTGAAGAACACCGGGCCCCTGCTGTCGAGCTTGATCGCGAGCGCGACGAGCGGGAACAGCGGGGCGAGGACGACGAGGGTGCTTGCGGAGACGAAGAGGTCGAATACACGCTTGATCAACATCGTCGAGCGCGAGGGGTCGCGGGTGTCGTACTCGAGCACTGGCAACTCCGCAACAGCCGAGAGGTGCGGGGAGGCGCCGGCCCGACCGCGCAGCGGCGAGACAACGCTCAGCTTCACCTGCTCGTCGCGACAGATCCCGGCGAGTTGGCCGATCAACTCCGGGTCGATCCACTCCATGGCCACGATCACACGGTCCAGCCCCAGGACGAGCTCGCGCAGGGACGCTGCGCGGTCGGCGTTCATCCCATTCAGCGGCAGGCCCCCGTTATCAACGAGGCGCAGGTGCATGTCAGGGAACAGCTCGAGCTTGCGCCGCGCGGCCGTGGCGAGCTCGCCCTCGCCGAGCACCGCGGTCAGCTCCGGCGGAGTCGTGTGGCGCCACAGCCAGCGCACCGTTCCGCGCAGCACGCCGGCCACCACCGTGACCGCGAGCCATGCCGCGGCCAGGACGCTGAGCTTCACGGGACCGACCGGGGTCAGGGACAGCAGCAGCCCCAGCATCGCGGTGCCGGCCGCCACCCAGGCGGCGATCACTGACATCTCGTCGATGGTGAGGTGGCGGATCGAGCGCTGGTCGCGGTCATAGAGGCCGAACAGCTTCGCGATCAGAATCCACCCTGGGAGCAGCGCTACGGCCCACATCGCGCCCGTGGTCGAGCCGGTGACGAGCAGGCTCGCGACCCCGGCCGCGCCAACGTCGGCCAGGGCCAACATTCGCCGCCGCCGCACGTCGCGCCAGAAGCGATCGGCCTCGGGCTGCCGGATTGGCAGGCGATCCGCCACCCGCGCCGTCGCCGGATCGCGCGCGAGCGCCGGCCGCGCGATCGGCGTCCGCGCCGCCGTCTCCCCCTCCTGCCTCAAACCCTCACTAGAGCTCATCGCGACCACTCCCTGCCAATCGCCCACGCAAACAACTCAGCGGATACGGGCGGACTACCGGGATCGGATCAGCATATTGGAAAGCCGTCCGATACGCGGCGGAATGCCCGGATCTGAACACCGTCACCCAAGGCGAGCGTTGCGCGCCTGCAAGGCTCGACGTGCCCGTGATCCCCGGCACCGATACCCTTCGGCCTTCCAATGGGACGAATCGCAAGCGGGGGAAGCTTTCTAAGGAGCCGGTGAACCGTTTCAAGTTCATTGGCGGGATCGCCCTATCGTTGGCACTCGTTGGCGGGCTGGCCCTAGCGCTGCTCAGCGAAGGCGGGACGACGAGTACCGAGACCGCCACCGCGAGTGCTCGGAGCGAGTTCTTCGGCATCACCCAAGGAATCCGGCTCGATGACCAGGACCTCCAGACAATGGCGGAAACCGGGGTCGGGGAGGACCGCATCCAGCTCATGTGGGGGTCGGTACAGCCGAACCGGGGTTCTTTCAATTGGGGGCCAACCGACGAGCTCATCGGTGCCTTTGCCTCGCACGGGATACGGGCGGTCCCGTTTGTGTGGGGGTCTGCGCGGTGGGTGGCCAGCACCCCGGCCCATCCCCCGATCGACAGCGCGCCTGACGTGCAAGCGTGGCAGGACTTCCTCCGGGCGGCGGTGGTGCGCTACGGACGGGGCGGCAGCTACTGGGCCACCGCTTACCCGCAGCAGTACGGCGACGACGCCAAGCCGCTGCCGATCCAGTCCTGGCAGATCTGGAACGAGCCCAACCTCAAGAAGTACTTCGCGCCGAGCCCATCGGTCGCGCAGTATGCCCGGCTGCTCCAGATCTCCCATGACGCGATCAAGAAGAAGGATCCGCACGCCCGGATCGTCCTCGCCGGCATGCCGGGCTACGGCGACATAAACGCCTGGGATTTCCTCGACAGCCTCTACTCGGCGCCTGGGACCGAGCGCGACTTCGACGTCGTCGCCCTGCACCCGTACGCGTCCGACCTCGACCAGCTCCGCCTGGGGATCGAGAAGGTCCGGGAGGTCATGAGGAAGCGTGGCGACCAGCACACACCGCTGTGGATCACCGAGCTCGGCTGGGGATCGGCGCCTCCCGACCATTTTGGCCTCAACAAGGGCCTCAGCGGACAAGAGCGGCTGCTCTCTAGCTCCTTCAAGCTGATCCTTCGCCACCGCACCGCCTGGAACGTACAGCGCGTATTTTGGTTCGACTGGCGTGACCCGGCCAACCCCGAGGTGGTCGAGTGCAGCTTCTGCGCCAGCGCCGGACTTCTGAACTTCAACCGCCGCCCGAAGCCCGCCTACGACGCTTTCAAGCGATTCGCCAGCGCGCGCTAAGCCGCCGGGTTGCGGGCGTCCCTGCGGAATCGTCTACGCTGCTTGCACGATGGCGGGGGCTTCGGTGAGACGGTCTTTGCGGCTGCAGCTGTGGAGCTGGAACTACGAGCCCGAACCCACAGCAATGGGTCCTATCGCCGCTCGGTGGGCAGAGGCGATGTGCGAGCGCGGGCATCGAGTGGAGGTGATCACCGCCCATCCCCACTACCCGGGCCCACTTTGGGGTCGTCGCGTCCGCCCCTACCGTGAGACGCGAGACGGCATCCCGGTCCTCCGCCTTCCACTCGTCATCGGCCACCGGACAACGGGGGAAAGAATCATGGAGGAGGCGACATATGCGGCAGCGGCGGCCGCGGCCGCCGCGCTTCCCACCGCGCCGGACGCGGCGGTGGCGGTCTCTCCGGCGTTCCTGGGTCTGTTTCCGGTGCTGGCAAGCGCCCGGCTTCGACGATTCCCCTGGATCCTCTGGCTCGAGGACATCCTTCCCGATGCTGCCGCCACGACTGGACTCTTGCGAGAGGGGCGCGCACTCCGCACGGCTCAGCACCTCGAGCGGTTCGTCTATCGCTCCGCGGACCGGATCATCGTGATATCGAACGCATTCCGCGAGAACCTGCTTGCAAAGGGAGTGCCGCCGTGGAAGGTCACGCACATTTACAACCCTTACACGCGCGGCCTGGGAGAACGTCGCGCCAGCAATAACGGCAGCGGTCCGGCGCGCATCCTGTACATGGGGAACATGGGCTTCTCGCAGAACCTTCCCGCGCTGGTGCAGGCGTTCGAGTGCTCGTCGGCTCTCGGCGATGAAGTCCGGCTGATTCTCACGGGGACCGGCGAGCTCTCTCGGGCCGTGGCGGCGGAGGTCCGCTCCAACCGCGTCGAGATGCCCGGCCTGCTCTTCGAAGAACTCGAGCGGGAGCTGGAGCGGGCGACCATCGGGCTCGTACCGCAGCGGCCCGACGTCGACGAGTTCAACCTGCCGTCGAAGCTCATGAACTTCATGTCTCGCGGCCTCCCCGTACTGGCGAGCGTGAACCCCCGCTCCGAGGTCGCTCGGATCGTGCGCGAATCGGGTGCGGGCTGGGTGGTTGACGCTGCCGATCCGCAGGGGTTTCCAAGCGCGCTTCGCGGCATCCTCGCTGACCAGTCAGAGCTCGAGCGCAGAGGCGAGGCCGGATTGGAGTTCGCACGTCGCAACTTCAGCCCCGAGGTCGTCGCAACGCGCTTTGAGAATGTGCTCTCCGACGTCGCGCCAGCCGATGGTCCGACGACCGCGCTTAACGGTTTCGAAGGACGTTCCGAATGACCTGCCTCAAGGGGTTCCATCGATTGCGTTCCCGCTCGCCCTCCCATCTTGCTCTCATCTCTACGGCTTCCTCCTCAAGAACCAGAAGCTGCTGACGCCATGCCTCGAGCTCACGTGGATCCTCCGGTTCCGGCCGTTCGAGGTCGTCCCGGCTCAGCGAGACCCCCCTCTTGCGTCCCAGTACGAAGCCGTGACCCGTATGACCCCCGGCGAAG
>Ga0307312_10000652_pt1 | contig 16799 bp, 12 predicted proteins | sample ER_DNA_202_FD_194489 | JGI IMG/M metagenome (GOLD analysis project Ga0307312, IMG submission 194489) | Bulk soil microbial communities from the East River watershed near Crested Butte, Colorado, United States - ER_DNA_202 | ecosystem: Environmental > Terrestrial > Soil > Floodplain | place... | reverse complement strand
CGGACGAGCGCAGCTGCTTTGGGGACTCGCCGCCGTCATCACCATCGAGATCGTTCTCATCCAGCCGTGGTTCCTGCTGCCCGCGGTGCCGCTGTTCCTTCTCGGGTATCTCGACATCCGCGCGCGGTTCGTCGCGGAGCGCCGCGCGCGTCTCCTCGCGACGCTGGTGGAGGTCAGCCACGCCGTCGGTGCGTCGCTCGACCCGAACGAGGTCTTCCGCAACGTGTACCGGCAGGTCGCCGCGGTCATGGACGCCGACAACTTCTTCGTTGCCACGCTCAGCCCCGACGGCATGACGGTCCGCTACCGGTTCCTGATGGACGGCGGCAAGGAGCTCGAGCCGGTCGAGCGCCCGAAGGAGGGCACCCTCGTCGGCGCGACCATCGAGCGCGGCCCACTCCTATTAAGGGAGGTCGAGCGCGACGCGCGACGCCTGGGAATGCCCGACCTCGAGTCCTGGGGCGCCATTGTCGAGCAGTCGATCATCGTCGCGCCACTGCGGCAGCGGGACACGTACGTCGGCGCGATCTCCGCGCAGAGCCGCCGCCCGACCGCGTATGACCAGGGCGATCTCCAGCTCCTCGCCGCGATCGCGAACGAAGCCTCGATCGCCCTCGAGCGCGCGACCCTCTACGACCGCACGGCGACGCTTTCGCGACGGCTCTTCGAGCTCCACCGCATCGGCCTCGCGATCTCGGAGAAGACCGAGGTCGTCGACGTGGCGAAGCTCCTCGCTGAATCGGTCGTCGATCTCCTGAAGCCCTCTGTGTCCGCCGTGTATGTGGACAAGGGCGGCGATACGCTGGACTTCGCGTTCACCACCGGAAAGGCGACGAGCGATGTCCTCGCGCTGCCCAAAAACTCGCCGGTGATCTCGCGCGTCCTCGATACGGGCCAGCCGGTCGCGTTCTCCCGCCGCGGCGACTCCCCTGAATCCACGCGGAAGCTTCTCGAGCGCTTCGGCCACGAGGCGCTTCTCGTCCACCCGCTGCGCTCTGCGGACCAGACCATCGGCGTCCTCTTCGTCACCTGGCACGAGGCGCACGTGTTCACCGACGAGGAACGCGAGCTCATCGGCATTCTCGCGGGCGTCGGCGCATCGACGATGCGGTCGATCCGTCTCTACCGCGAGCTTGACGAGGCATACCTCTCGACGGTCTCGACGCTCATGTCCACGATCGTCGCGCGCGACCACTACCGCGAGGACCACCAGCGGAAGATCGCGGCGGACGCAGTGGCGGTGGGTGAGCGTCTCGACATGAGCGAGCACGAGCTCCGCGATCTGCGCTACGCATCGCTGTTCCACTCGCTCGGGAAGATCGGCGTGCCCGCCGCGATCCTGTCGAAGGCCGGTCCGCTCACACCCGAGGAGAAAAAGATCATGCAGGAGCACCCGATCCTCGGGGCGCGCATCCTCGAGTCGATCCGCTTCCTGCGCGGGGTCGTGCCGATCGTGCGCCACGCGTACGAGCGCTGGGACGGGACCGGCTACCCCGACGCGCTCATCGGCGACCAGATCCCGCTCACCGCGCGGATCCTCGCGGTCGCGATCGCCTTCGAATCGATGCTCGCCGAGCGTCCGTACCGCCCGGCGCGCCGTGAGGATCAGGCGCTCGCCGAGATCAAGGGCTTCGCCGGCACGTACTACGACCCGACGGTCGTGAACGCGTTCATCTCGATGGTCGAGGCGCGGGGAATCATCCACGCCGCGGAGGAGGACGTGGCCTCCACGAGCCGCGAGCTCTCGATCCTCTCCGAGCTCACCCCCGAGTTCCACACGATCCTCGACCTGCAGCAGCTCCTCGACCGCACCCTCGTCGTGCTGTTGCGCGCCGTGCCCGGCGCGTCGCTCACGATCCTGCTGCACGATCAACAGTCCGATGAGCTGGTGTCGCGCGCCGTCGCGGGTGCGTGGACGACCACCGATTCGCCCTCGCGCATGGCGAGCGATCGCGGCATCTCGGGGTGGGTCTTTACGCACCGTCAGGGTCAGATCGTCGACGACGTGCGCGCCGATCCCCGCTACATCGGCGACCCGCGCGTCCGCAGCGAGCTCATCGTCCCGCTCGTGTCGCGCGGCCAGGCCGTCGGAGTGCTCGTGCTGAGCCATCCCGCCGTGGCCGCCTTCAGCAAGCGGGATCTGACGCTCATGGAGACGGTCGGCGCGCAGATCGCCGCCCAGATCGAGGTCGCGGAGCTGCACGAGCGGCTGAAGCGCGCGGCGAACACCGACGCGCTCACCGGGATCCACAACTACCGCTACTTCTACGACCGCCTCGAGGAGGAGGTCGCCCGCGCCGAGCGCCGCCAGTCCGCACTCGCCGTCGCCTTCTTCGACATCGATGAGCTGAAGAAGGTGAACGACACCTACGGCCACCTCGCCGGCAACGAAGTGCTTCGGATGCTCGGGCAGACCATCACCGAGCGGGTGCGGACCGAGGACGTGCCGGCCCGATACGGCGGCGACGAGTTCGCCATCGTGATGCCCGACACCGCGCGCGACGAGGCGGAGAAAGTGGTCATCCGTTTGATGGAGATCCTCGACGCAACCGAAGTAAAGCTCCCCGGCGGCGGCGCGATCAAGATGCCGGCGCGCTCGTGGGGCGTGTCCTCGTATCCGATGGACGGCCGCACCGCCGAAGCGCTCGTCGAGAACGCAGACACACGAGCCTACGCACGCAAACGCGTCGGTCGCTGACCGCCGCCTGACACCAAAGCCCGCCGCGGCGCGCGGTAGAGTTTTCGCCGAGGCACTGCGGCGCAAGAGAGTGCCGTTAAGGGACGCAAGGGGTTCAGGGAATGGGTAACGCTCTGCTCGACATGCTCACCATCGAAGGTCAGATCGCCTTCGTGCTCGCGTTCGTCGTCCTGACGGCGGTCGGGCTGGTCATGATGCTCTGGCGTCCGCGACACGCGACGTACCAGCCGCACGACTGCCGCTCGATGGGTTGCCAGTGGCTCCGGGACAAGCCTCTCTAGACGACGCCACACGTGGCTAGTGGCGCGACACTCCATCCAGCCGCGCGACGCTTCCACGGATCACGAGGGGCGCCCGGAGCATGTGGCGTGTGCCTTTGGCCTTGCGCGACGACGCGGCGCGGTCCCCAATCAGCCGGGCGGCAAGCTCGCCGACCTCGCGCATCGGCTGACGGACTGTCGTGAGCGGGGGATCGAAGACGCTCGACACCGGGATGTCGTCAAAGCCGACCACGGAGACATCCTCGGGCACACGCATTCCCCGGGCGCGGAGAGCGGCGATCGCGCCGAGTGCCAAGAGGTCGCTCTGCGCGAAGATCGCGGTCAGCTTGGGCGCCGACTCGAGCAGTCGATCCGCAGCGCGCCGTCCGCTGTCGAGACCCCAGTCCACGCACGGCTCGACCAGCGCGCGGTCCGCGGAGATCCCCGCGCCGCGCAGGCCATCGCGATACCCGTCGAGTCGCGCCCGCGCTGAGGGCCAGTCGAGGGGTCCGGTGATCGTGGCGATGATCCGGTGCTTCTGCGCCGCGAGGTACGCGGTCGCCTCCTGACCACCGCGGCGGTTGTCGATGTCGACGTGGTCCGCACCCGGAAGGTCGATATCCGAGGCGACGAGCACCGTTGGGATCCGCGCGACCGCGTCGGCCAGAAGATCGTCTTCGGCGAGCCGCAGGCGGGGCACCGCGACTATGAGACCCTCGACACGCCGTTCGAGCATGAGCCGGAGGTATGTGCGCTCGTCGTCCTCGGAGCCTTCCTCGATGCTGCCGATGATCAGGAAGTACCCGCGCTTGCGCGCCTCGGCCTCGGCGCCGGCGACAGCCTCGGCGAAGAAGTGGTCGCTCACGTCCGTCGTGACCATGCCGAGGGTGTGGGTGCGCTGCGACGAAAGGCTCCGCGCCACCGCGCTCGGGACGTACTCGAGCTCGCGGATCGCGCCCAGAACGCGGTCGCGCGTCTCGGCAGTCACGCTGTCGTGGCCGTTAATCACGCGCGAGACGGTCTGGTGCGAAACGCGCGCGCGGCGCGCGACATCTCTGATCGTGGCGCCCTTCACGCGCGAACTCTAGTGGCAGCCGCTCGGGGCGCCACTTGACAACCGCGAAAACATGGCTATGTTACCGGTCACATCTGGTCCCAGGCGCCCTGATGCGCCATGGGGAAGGAGGGCCCGATGTCGGGTATCTCACGCCGAAAGGTGCTGATCGGAGCCGGTGCCATTGCCGCCACGGCCGCGGCCGCCCCCATCCTCGCCGCGTGTCAACCCGCGGCCAAGACAGGCGGAAGCGGCAAGGTCGTCGTGATGACCGATCCGAACGAGTTCAACGACGATGACCGCAAGACCCTTGAAACGGCTACAAAGCTGAAGATCGAGGTCGTCGCGAGCAATCTGACGACGCTCTACGCGATGTTCGCAGCAGGGAACCCTCCGGATGTGTTCCGGGTCCAGGCGGCGGGCGTGCCGCAGTACATCTCGAGAAAGATGGTCAAGAACCTCCAGCCGTACTTCTCGAACAGCAAGCTGCTCAAGCCCGATGACCTCGCTCCGGCGAACAACTTCTATAAGTGGGACGGAAAGGGCATCGGTACCGGTGATCTCTACGGCATGGTGAAGGACTGGTCACCAGACTTCACGCTCTACGCATACACGAAGGCATTCGACGACGCGGGCGTGAAGGTGCCGAGCGATACGACGCCGCTCACGTACGACGAGCTCCGTGATGTCGCGAAGAAGGTGAACAAGAAGGACGCTGGGAAGCGGGTGTACTGGGGGTTCGTGCACTCGAACAACGACGGGTGGATCGACCGTACCGCGATGAACATGCTCGCGGAGAAGAACCAGACCCTGTACAGCGCCGACTTTTCGAAGCTTGTGATCGCCGGGAACCCCGAGGCCACGAAGGTCATCCGGTATCTGTACGACCTCGCCGCCGACGGCGTGCAGCAGACGCCGATCGACCCAAGCCCGAACTGGATGGGGGCTGACTTCAACGAGGGCCAGATCGCGATCCTGCAATACGGCTACTGGTTCAGTGCGATGGCCGAGAGCGACAAGACCAAAGGCAAGACCGTCTTCCTTCCTGCGCCCACGTGGGCCGGCGTGCGGCGGGACCCAACAATGACCGCGACCGGCTGGGTCATCTCATCGCAGACGAAGGATGTCGACGCGGCGTGGGCCGTGTTCGAGCAGTACATGGGCGGCAAGCCCGCGCAGGACCGCGCGAAGAGCGGGTGGGGCGTGCCCGGCCTCAAGTCAATGTACCCGCAGATGCCGCAGGAAACGGCATTCCAGAAGCAGGTGCAGAAGGTTCTGCAGGCCGAGCTCACCAAGTCCGACTTCATCCTGCAGTTCAACCCGTACATCGGCGAGGAGACGTTTGCGACGAGCTGGAAGAAGAACCTCGAGCCCGCACTCAAGGGCTCGATCAGCTTCGACAAGTTCGTTCAGAACATCGAGGCGGAGGTCAACACCGCGATCGCGGACGGCAAGCGCATCATCGGCGCCTAATGGCCGAGGCGACGCACGTCCTGCCGCGCGCCTGGCCGCGCTCCGCCACGTGGCGCCGTCGCGGCTTCCGCCGTGGACTGACCTTTTACTTGCTCATCTCACCGTGGCTGCTCGGGTTCGTGTTGCTGGGTGCCCTTCCGCTTGCCGGAGCGTTCCTCATGTCGCTCACGAACTACGACGGCCTGAACCTCGACTACGTCCGCTTCGTCGGGATCGACAACTACCTACGCGCGTTCGGCGATACCGAGGCGCAGCACGCGCTGGGACGCACGCTTCTGCTCATGAGTGTCGTCGTTCCGGTCGCGCTGATCGTCCAGCTCGGCCTCGCGCTCCTCGTTAATCAGCCGATCCGCGGATCGAACCTCTTCCGAACGATTTTCTACCTGCCATCGGTGATTCCGGTCGTGGCCGGGGCGTGGGTGTGGAAGATCTTCGTCGACCCGACCGGCGGACTTTTGAACGCGCTCATCGGCACCGTCGCTCCGGACGCGAACATCCGCTGGCTCGTCGAATACCCCACCGTCGTGCTCGCGCTGTTCACGATCTGGGGCGCGGCCGGCGGCGGGATGGTCATCTTCCTCGCGGGCCTCCAGGGCATCCCGGCCGAGTACCGCGAAGCGGCCATGATCGACGGCGCGAGCCGCTTCCAGGTCAACCGGTACATCACGCTCCCGCTCCTGACCCCGGTGATCTTCTTCAACCTCGTCATGGGACTGATCGGCGGACTCCAGATCCTCGTGCAGCCGATGCTCCTCACGCCGGGCGTGCTGGCCATGAACCCCGGCGTCATTCCGCCACTCGACAACTACCTCTACGTCGTGCACGCCTACACCGAGATTTTCGTGAAGCAGCTCTTCGGATACGGGGCGGCGCTCCTCTGGATCCTCTTCGCCGTCGTTCTCGGCCTCACGCTGCTCCTCTTCAAGACGAGCCGGCGCTGGGTTTTCTACGGGGTCGAGCCATGAGCGTTCTTGCCTTACGGAGAACGAAGCGAGTCTCGGCGGCCGAGACCGGTTTGCGTTACGGGCCGGTGCTCCTCGCCGCGGTCGTGTTCGCGCTCCCGTTGTTCTGGGTGCTCGTCACGTCGCTCAAGAAGCAGTCGGAGTACAACTCGTCGCCCGTCGTGATCATCCCGGCCGAACCGCAGTGGCTGAACTACCAGCTCGCCGTCACCTTGGCGGACTTCTGGCACTTCGCGGGCAACTCCCTCGTCTTGAGCGGCTCGTACGCCCTGATCGTGGTCTTCGTCAGTGCGCTCGTCGGCTATGGCTTCGCGCGACATCGCGCGCCCGGCCGCAATCACCTCTTCATGCTCGTCCTCGCGCTCCTGATCGTTCCGACATTCGTGCAGTTCGTGCCCCAGTTCGTCCTCTTCGCGCGACTTGGCCTCACGAACACGTACTGGCCGTGGATCCTGTGGGCACTCGGAGGCAGCCCGTTCGCGATATTCCTCTTCCGGCAGTTCTTCGCGAGCTTCCCTCGCGAGCTCGACGACGCCGCGGAGGTGGATGGCGCGGGTCCGCTCCGCATCTTCCTCCAGATCTATCTACCGAACGCGGGTCCGGCGATCGCGGCGACCGGGATCTTCATGTTCCTCTGGCCGTGGGGCGATTACCTCTATCCGTCGCTGCTCCTGCACCAGGAGAACACCACGCTCGCGGTCCGCATGGCGAGCGCGTACTCGGATCCACACGGCAACCCATTGCAGACCGTGACGATGGCCGGGGTCGTCCTCTACGTCCTGCCCCTGATCGTGCTCTTCGCCTTCGCGCAGCGCTTCATCATTCGAGGGATCGTCACGACGGGGATCAAGGGATGAAGATCACCGAGGTCCGTCCGCTCGTCCTTGGCGCCGCGTGGCGCAACCTCACGTTCGTCGTCGTGCGCACCGATGACGGCATCGAGGGTGTTGGCGAGGTGCGGATGATCAACCACACCAGCGCGCTCCTCGGATACCTCGACGAGGCCGTGCCGACGCACGTCATCGGTGCCGACCCCTTCGCGTTCGAGGCGCTCGCGCGTCGGATGATCCGCGACGATTACGCGCGCGCCGGGCAGATCGCGATGTCCGCGCTCGCGGTGATCGACATGGCCTGTTGGGACATCGTCGGGAAGGCGCTCGGCCTACCCGTCTATCAGCTTCTCGGTGGCCCGATCCGCGACCGGATCCCCACGTATGCGAACGGCTGGTACACGGTCGAGCGGACGCCCGCCGATATCCGGGACGCCGCACATGCCGTGCTCGCGAAGGGTTATCGCGCCGTGAAGCTCGACCCCTTTGGTACGGCGTGGCAGGAGCTTCCGCACGCGGAGCTTCGGCGCGCGATCGCGCTGGTGGAGGCGGCGCGTGAGGGTGTCGGTCCCGACGGCGAGGTCTTCGTCGAGATGCACGGCCGCTTCACTCCGGCTCAGGCGATCGCTATCGCCCGGGAGCTCGAGCCATACCGTCCGGGATGGATCGAGGAGCCGGTCCCGCCGGACAACATCCGCTCCCTCGCGAAAGTGGCGCGCCACGTGAACATCCCGGTCGCGACCGGCGAGCGCATCCACGTTCGGCATGAATTCCGTGAGCTCTTCGAGCTCCAGGCCGCGGACGTCATCCAGCCCGACCTGACGATGATGGGCGGGATCAGCGAGACGCGGAAGCTCGCGACCTGGGCCGAGTCGTACGACGTGATGCTCGCGCCGCACAACGTCGGCGGGCCGGTGTCGACGGCGGCTGCGCTCCACCTCGCGGCCGCGACCCCGAACTTCAAGATTCTTGAGCACTTCAACGATTTCGTCGATCCATTCGTGAGCGAAGCCGCGCGCGGTGTTCCCGCCGTCACCGATGGCGCTTTCCCGCTGCCTTCCGGGCCCGGTCTTGGCGTCACGCTCGACGAGGACGTGATCGCGGCGCACCCGCGCAAGCCAATCCACCTCAACCTCTTCGGAGACCGGTGGCACATGCGCGGCCGCGAGCGGGAGCGCGTGTGAGCCGTCCGCTTGAGGGGCGCCGCGCGCTCGTGACCGGGGCCGGGACCGGCATCGGCCAGGGCATCGCGCGCGAGCTCGCGCTCCAGGGCGCGTCGGTCGCGATCCACTACGCGCACAGCGGCGAGGGCGCGCGCGAAGTCTGCATGGAGATCACTTCCGCGGGCGGCCGCGCGATGGTCCTGCGCGGGGACCTAGCGCGGGTCGCTGACTGCCGGCGTGTGGTCGACGAGGCCGCGGCCGAGCTTGGTGGCCTTGACGTGCTCGTGAACAACTCCGGAGTGACGAAGTCAGGCGATCCTGTTGCCCTGACCGAACCCGAGTACGACGAGCTCTTCGACGTGAACGTGCGCGCGGCGTACTTCTGCGCGCAGCAGGCCACGCCCCACCTCGAGCGGCGCGGCGGCTCGATCGTCAGCGTGAGCTCGATCCATGGCGGCGCGGGCTCCCCCGGTCATGCCGCGTACGCGGCAACGAAGGGCGCGCTCAACGCATTCACGCGCGCGCTTGCCGTGGACCTCGCTCCAAAGAAGATCCGTGTGAACGCAGTCGCGCCCGGGCTCATCGAGACGCCGCGCTATTTCCTGATGCCCGGCTATTCGAGCGAGCGCACCGCCCGTCGCGTTCCCTGGGGGCGGATGGGGGCACCCGCCGACGTCGCCCGGGTCGTTGCGTTCCTCGTCTCACCAGCCGCCGACTACGTGACCGGGCAGCTTCTGTACGTCGATGGCGGGATCAACGCGCGGATGGGCATCGACCTCGACTGGTCCGGTGCGGAGCCTCGGCGATGACCGATCTGACGGCGCTCGCGGGGCGGTTCCCGCCGGGATTCCTCTTCGGTACAGCGACCGCCGCCTACCAGATCGAGGGCGGACACGACGCGGATGGGAAGGGCCCGTCGATCTGGGACACCTTCTGCCGCGTGCCCGGCGCGATCTCCACCGGCGAGACAGGCGACGTCGCGTGCGACCACTACCACCGCTGGCGCGAGGACACAGCACTTCTGCGCGAGCTCGGATGCAATGCGTATCGGCTCTCGATCAGCTGGCCCCGCGTCGTGCCTTCCGGATCGGGCGCGGTCAACGAGGCAGGGCTCGCCTTCTATGACCGGCTCATCGACGAGCTGCTCAGGAACGACATACGGCCATTCGTCACGCTCTACCACTGGGATCTGCCGCAGGCGCTCCAGGAGCGGGGTGGCTGGGCATCGGCAGACACCGTGACTGCCTTCGGCCGGTACGCGGACGCCGTCGCGCGACGCCTTGGCGACCGCGTCCACGACTGGATGACGCTAAACGAGCCCGAGGTCGTTGCGTTCGCAGGTCACTGGGTCGGCGTGCACGCGCCCGGAATCAAGGACTTCAAGACCGCGGTCGGCGTGAGTCACCACCTCCTGCTCGCGCATCGCAACGCCGCGGACGCGCTCCGCGCCGCGAACCGCGAAGCGCGAGTCGGCATTGCGCTGAACCTCTCGCCAGCCGATCCCGCGACCGACTCGCAGGCAGACGCCGAGGCGGCGACGCGCATGGACGGATACCTCAACCGCTGGTTCCTCGACCCGCTCTTCGGTCGCGGCTATCCGAAGGACATGCTTGAGCTCTACCGGCCCTACTTCGATCGCGGCGCCGAGCTCAGCGGGTATGACGGCGCGCTCGACTTTCTCGGCGTGAACTACTACGCGCGCCGCGTCGTCCGCGCTGGGGGCGGCCCGCTGCGCGCCGACCGCGTCGATCCTGAGGGCGCCGAGCGCACCGCTATCGGCTGGGAGGTGCATCCCGCTTCGTTCCGCAAGCTCCTCGGGAGGATCCACCGCGACTACGCGCCGGGGCACATGTTCGTCACCGAGAACGGCGCGGCGTATGACGACGAGGTCAGGGACGATCGCGTGGACGATCCGGCGCGCGTCGCGTTCCTCGCGCGCCACTTCGACGCGGCAGCCGAAGCGATCGCCGAAGGCGTTCCGCTCCGCGGCTATTTCATCTGGACGCTCATGGACAACTTCGAGTGGGCCCACGGTACGAGCAAGCGCTTCGGAATCGTGCACACCGACTACGCAACGCAGCGCCGGCGCGTGAAGACAAGCGGCGAATGGTATCGCCGGCTCATCGCGGCTCATCGCGGTGCGCGCGCAACAGCGGCGGCGAAATGACCCGGGCCGTCGCTAGCCCGACCGCGGCCCTACGCGGACTCGACCTCGCGCCCGGGACGATCGCCCTGTGGTGGCTGGGGCAGGCAGGTTTCGCGGTCCGCGCCGGGGGTCTTGTCCTTCTGCTCGATCCATTCCTCGCGCCGATGGCCGAGCGCGTCTCCGCGCCGGCATTCGATCCGGAGGATGCGGTCGGCGTCGACGTGGTGACCTGCTCGCATGAGCACTACGACCATCTGGACCTCGCGTCGTTGCCGGCAATCGCGCGCGCCTCGCCGGGTGCGCGCTTCGTCGTTCCCCGTCCACTGGTCGACGCCGTCGCCGCGGCCGGCGTGCCGCGGCAGCGTCTCGTCGGCGCGCAGCCCGACGAGCGCATCCGGCTCGACGGCGTCACGATCCATCCCCTGCCGGCACGCCACGGGGTTGGGATGGCCGATGCCTACACGTTCGGGCGCGAGCTCTCGGGCGGGCTCTATCGATATCTCGGATACGTTCTCGACGATGGCGTCGCGCGTGTTTATCACGCCGGCGACACCATCGTGTACGACGGGCAGGCCGAGCGCCTTCGCGCGCTCGGCGTCGATGTCGCACTCCTTCCGATCAATGGCCGCGATCACTTTCGCGAGGCTGCCGGTGTCGTCGGGAACATGGACCACCGCGAGGCGGCGCGGCTCGCCGACGATGCCGGTGTCGACGTGCTGGTTCCGATGCATTACGACACCTTCCCGCAGAACCTGGGATTTCCGGCCCACCTCGTCGACGTGGTGCGTCGCGAGCACCCCTCGGTGGCCGTTCTCATCCCTTCCCGCGACCGCCCGGTCTTATACGCGAGGGCCCGCAATGGCGCGTAGCCCGACGCGGCGGTTCCTCGCCTCCGTCGGACTCCCGGACCACGACCTCGGCGAGCTGCCCGGCTCGGCGAAGCGCTTTCCGGACGGCGCGCATTACCGAATTGAGATCCCGAGCACCGAAGGGCCACGCGTATTCGAGGCCGTGCTCGAAGAGGCCGACCGTCGCGGCGTCCCGGTCGTCCGCGTCTCGCAGGGAAGTGGCGTCTTCATGCACACCGATGAGGAGCTGGACGAGATGGCCCGTCTCGGGGCGTCCGCCGGCGTCGAGGTCAGCCTCTTCGCGCGGCCGAACGCCGGATGGGACACGTCGGCCATGTCGCGGGCGCCGGTTGGACCGCTCGTCGCGCCGACCGCGCGCGGGACTGAACAGCTCGTCGCGGTCCTCGACGACGTTCGCCGCGCGGCGGCGCATGGGATCCGCAGCGTACTCATCCAGGACCTCGGCGCGCTCTCGATGTTCGCGGCGATGCGCGCGGCGGGCGATCTCCCGGCGGAAATGCAGGCGAAAGTCTCGGTGATGCTGCCGGTCGCGAACCCCGCATCCGCGCGGGTCATCGCCGACCTGGGTGCAAGCACGATCAACCTGCCAACCGATCTGACGCTGGGGCAGATCGCGGCGATCCGAGCCGCGATCGACCTACCGCTCGATATCTATGTCGAGTGCCCGGACAACCTCGGCGGGTTCGTGCGCTTCCACGAGATCGCCGACATCGTGCGCGTTGCGGCGCCCGTTTACTTGAAGTTCGGCCTACGCGGTACGACCGATCCGTACCCCGCCGGGATGCACGTGGAGTCGCAGCTCGTCGCATTCGCGCGCGAGCGTGTGCGTCGCGCTCGTCTCGCCGTCGATCTCCTGAGCCGCCTTGAGAACGACGAGCGTCCATCGGTTACCTCGACGCGGGCCGCTCCTGGCCTCGCCCTACCGCTCGTCGCGAGGGCGGTCATCTCCTAATTCGCCTTCGGCGTTCCGCGGAATAGTCACAACGAAGCGGCTCCCGCCGTCAGCCGGCGTCTCGACGTTGAGCGTTCCTCCGTGCAGCTCCACGATTTGCTTCGCGATGTGGAGTCCGAGCCCTACGCCCGGCACCCCACTCGAAGACGAGCGGTGGAAGGGTTCGAAGATGCGCGTCCGATCCGCGATCTCGATGCCGGGCCCGCGGTCGCGCACCGCGATCCGGATCGCATCGGGAGTGGAGCGGAGCTCGACGTCGACCGGCGTGTCTTTCGGGCTGTACTTCACTGCGTTATCGATGAGGTTGACGACCACCTCCTCGATACGCATGCCGTCGACATCCATGCGATAGCTTTCGGGAGGGTCGGGCGCCAGGACCGTGATCTGGCGAGCCGAGGTCTCGGAGATCATCAGCGCGACCGATTCGATCATCGGCGCGATGTCGATCGAACTCCGCTCGACCTGGAGCTGTCCGGACCGGATGCGCGAGATATCGAGCAGGCGATCGATGAGGACCTTCAGCCGGTCCGCTGCCTGGCGCACAAGTGTGAGGTCCCGAAGGACGATCGCGGGGTCGAGCTCATTTCGCGCGAGCCGGCGTTGGACGAGCTCAAGTCTCGCAAACATGGTCGTGAGAGGCGTACGGAGCTCGTGCGCGGCAACCGAGATGAATTCGTCTCGTATGCGAAGCGCTTCCTTTGTTTCGTACTGTTGCGCTGTGACGTCGCGCGCGATCGCGGAGGCTCCGACGATCTTCCCCGTTGCGACCTGGACCGGGGAGATGGTGACGGAGATATCGAGGACAACCCCGTCTTTCCGGACACGCTTGGTGAGGTAATGGTTGATGCGCTCGCCGCGAGCGATACGCGAGAGGATCGCCGGCAGCTCGTCGGCCCGGTCCGCCGGGATGAGGATCGATATCGGCCGTCCCACGACCTCGTCTGGGGTGTATCCGTAGATGCGCTCGGCGCCCTTGTTCCAGCTGATGATCGTGCCGTCGAGCGTCTTGCCGATCACCGCGTCGTCGGTCGAGTCGACGATCGCCGCCAGGTACTCGGGCGCCCATCCACCAAGCAGCTTCATGTCGATCAACACTACGGCAGGCCACACGGCGATCAGCCGTGGCGATACTCGGTCGGCCGGTTACTTCGGCGAGGTCGCGGGCACTCGCTGGAGCGGCAGGGCCACCCGGAACACGCTGCCGCCGCCGCCACTCGACTCGAGCCGGATGTCTCCACCCATGCGCGTGACGATCTCGCGGCTGATGTACAAGCCGAGACCGACCCCGCCGTACGGCTTCGCCACGCTCGTTCGGAAGAACCGCTCGAAGATCTGACCGCGCTCTGACTCCGGAACCCCAAGGCCCTCGTCCCGAACGCGCACGAACGCCTCGTCCTTCTCGCGCCCGATCTCCACCGTGACCGCCCCGCCGTCGGGGCTGTACTTGACCGCGTTGCTCAGGAGATTCTCGAGCACCTCGACGAGCCGACGGGTGTCCCCGCGGACCGGCAGCGACCCGCCGCTCGAGATCACACGGATCGGGTGAACGTCGTCGCTGGGATAGTCCTCGACCGCGCGGCGGGAGACCTCGGCGAGATCGATGTCGGCCACGTCGAGCGCGAACTTGCCCACGTCGAGACGCGAGACGTCGAGAAGATCGTTGATCAACGCGGTCAGCGCCTTGGTGCGCTGCCTCGCTTTGCGGAGCATCTCCTCGGTGTTGGACTTGTCGCCGCGCGAGATCTGCCGCAGCGCGAGATCGAGCTGCAGGAGGATCGCGGTCACCGGGGTCCGGATCTCGTGACTCGCCATGCTGAAGAACTCGGTTCGCTGACGCTCGAACGCGCGCAGCTGACTGATGTCCTGAAACACCGAGACTGCTGCAACGATCTCGCCATCGCGACGCACCGGCGCGGCGCTCACGAGGATGTTCAGATCCTCCCCGCGCGCAGCGTTGTGAATGAGCATCTCCTCGCCGTGCACGTCCTCGCCCTCGAGCGCGCGCCTGATCGGGAAGTCCCGGCTCTCGTACGGCGTCCCGTTCGGGTGGCGCGGGACGTAATCGCCTTGGGACGCGTCCTGATCCGCGGTGAATGGCCGGCCGAGAAGCGTGTCGGCGACGCGGTTTCGCGTGACCGGACCGTCGCGACGCATCACGACAACGCCCTCGGGAAGCTCGTTGAGGATGTGCTGGACCTCGTCGCGCTCTCCGGCGACGACCGCGGCGAGCTCTTCGACGCGCTGGCGTCCCTGGACGAGGTCCGTCACGTCCGCGGCGAAGTAGATGACGCCGTCGATCGCGCCTGACGCGTCGCGCGTCGCCACGATGGTGCTGTTGAAGTAGCCGTCGACGATCGCGCCCGTCGACAGGCGCGCGCGGGTCGGCGCTTCCCGAGAGACGCGCGGCTCGCCGGTCCGGTAGACCTGTTCGAAGATTGCGCGATGGGCGGGGTCGGGGTCGAGCTCGCTGTACGGACGGCCGATGACCTGCTTTTCCGTCAGTCCCATCTCCGAGAGCTGCGCCGGACTCACGATCGCGAAGCGAAGCTCCGGACCGAGGAGCATCCCGACGCGCGCGGGCGCGCTGCGCAGCGCTTCGTAGAGCCGGAAGCGCTCGGTCTCCGTTTCCGTGCGCGCGGCGTCGAGCGCGACGTACGAGCGCGCCACGCGACCGCCGAAGTACCAGGCGATCCCGAGGGCTGCGAGCAGTCCGACGACCGTGAGCAGAACGGCGGTGCGGGTCAGCCCAGCGGGGAGCGCGAACGCGGAGGTCGTTGGCTCGGAGAGGACGACGACCCACCCGGCCCGTGGTGCCGGCGCGAAGGCGATGAGATTCTCGCCGCCGGCCTGGTCGTTCGACAGGGTCGCGCTCGAAAGGCCGGCGAGGCCCTGTGTGACCTCGGGGAGCGCGTTTTGATCGGGAAGCGTGTCGGCGTCGCTCCCGGGCCCGATGAACTGATGCCCGAGCCGATCGATGACCCGCAGATCGATCGCGGTGCCGGGTACGACGTCGTTCAGCTGCTTCTCGATGTTCGCGAGGGAAAGCGCGCCGGAGAGCACGCCCTTCGTTCCGTCGTCGAAGGCGACCGGGACCGCGAGGACGATCGTCTTCGCCCGCAGCGTCCCGCGTGTGACGAGCACCGACCCAACGCCATCTTTGCCGGCGATCGCGGCTTGGAAGTAGTCGCGGTCAGCGATGTTCACGCTGTGCGCGGCCGTCGTGAGGCTCGAGAGGTTCCAACCGTCCGCGGCCGACAGGCCGATGGTCAGCCAGTTCGAGTCGTTCTGGATGATCGGGCGGAGGATGGTGTTGACGGTGGCGACGTCCGCGTCGCGGATCGAGCGGGTCTGGGTCAGGGCATGGAGGGTCGCGATGTTTCCGGTCACGAAGCCGTCGGCGGCGCCCGCCGCCGAGCGCACGAGTGCCAGCCGCCCGGCTTGGATACTCTCGCGCCCCGCCTGCGCCTGTTGGCCGATGATGGCGGTCTCTATGAGGACGAGAGGGAGGAACGCGAGGGCGATGACCGCGATGACGCGCAGGCGCTCTCGGGCGAGCGTCCGCGTGGGGGAAGGCACCACGTGACACTAAGGGCAGTTGCGCCGCTGCTGCACGGTCGGTTTGGACGCGTCCTGATTGAGCGTTGGCTACGCTCCCGCCCGTGAACTCCGTAACGGAGCTGCGCCAGAAGCGGCTGCACGACTGCCGCTTGAATGCCGATCGCAAGCTCGAGACGCTTGATGAGGCCGAGGCCTTTCTCGTCGACCGGGGTGTGCTGACCCTGACGCAGGATTCGGCGCTGCCGAGCCTCTTCGCGGCGACGCACGAGGAGCCGTACAAGCGCGGGTCGGCGGGGTTCGGATCGTGGCCGAAGACGAAGTGGCCATGGGGCGCCGAGCTCGCGCTCCGGCCCGGCGTGCATGCGCTCAAGGTGCATCGCGGGAAGGTGCTGCTCTGCCATCAGGCCGCGATGCGCGCGATCGATCCGCTCGCCCGCGCCGCCCTTATCGAAGCGGACAGCGCGGGCGACGACGGATCGCGTCTCCTTCGACACCTGAAGTCCGCGGGTCCGTCGAAGCTCGACGACGTGAAGGCCGAGCTTGGCCTCGAGGCGCCCGCGCTGCGCAAAGTGCGCGAGAAGCTCGAGACGGTCGGCGCGGTCGTGTCGCGCGATGTCCCGATCGACGACACGAAGGGCGGGCATCGCCACACGAGCGAGCTGGCGCGATGGGACCAGGTCTGGAACAAGCCCTGGAAGGCGAATCAGGAGCAGGCCCTCGCCGAGCTCGTCCTCATCGGCGTTCGCGCCGCGGTGCTCGCGCACCAGGACGAGGTGGGGAAGTGGTTCAGCTGGCCGGTCGAGTGGCCGCTCCTCTCCGAATTGATCTCGGCTC
>Ga0307312_10000651_pt1 | contig 16813 bp, 14 predicted proteins | sample ER_DNA_202_FD_194489 | JGI IMG/M metagenome (GOLD analysis project Ga0307312, IMG submission 194489) | Bulk soil microbial communities from the East River watershed near Crested Butte, Colorado, United States - ER_DNA_202 | ecosystem: Environmental > Terrestrial > Soil > Floodplain | place... | reverse complement strand
GTGGTTTTCGATCGATTTGACTCGGGCAACAAGACCATTGAAATCGCAGTTCCGCAGTCTGCACTGCGTCGCATTCCATCACGGAGCGATCATTTTGCATTGGCAGCTCTCTTCCCCGCGATGCGTTCATTTGATGCTTGTATTATTCATGGGAAGGTCAGTCGTTCGCTGCTGGCGAACCTTTCTGAGCTGAACGCATTTTGGCAGTTCTGGCGGCCTGAGATATATCGTCCGGTGCGATGGGAAACAGATGAGGTTGCAGAAGAGGCTCTCGGATCAGAGCAACGCTCGGGCCATATATTCGCTTTTTCTGGTGGGGTGGATAGTTCTGCAACGCTGAGGCGGCACGCCGGCGAAAGTCTAGGGTGGAGAAACCTGCACGTTGGAGCTGCTTTAATTGTTCACGGATTCGATATCCCTACCTCAGACACAGAGGGTTTCAAAAGTGCTTACCAAAAGGCAGAGCGGATCACTTCAAGCGTTGGAGTACCGTTGACCAGCGCTCGCACTAGCTTGAGAGAATTACCGGACGATTGGGAAGATGCCTTTGCCACGAAGCTGGCTTCCGTATTGCATGTCTTTAACGAAACATTTGAAGGCGCGGTTTTTGCTGCAGATGAACCTTATGCCTTTCCTACTCTGCCGTGGGGATCAAACCCGGTTTCCAATCAGTGGCTTGGGACGTGTAGTTTTCCAGTGCGAGCAGATGGCGCCGAACTGAGTCGTTTGGAAAAGGTCAGGCTTATCAGCGAGTGGGAGGCGGCCGTAGACAACATTAGGGTATGTTGGGAGGGCGCTGTTCCTGGGGAAAACTGCGGCATTTGTGAAAAATGTGTTCGGACTCAATTACAGCTGTTTGCGCTTGGAAAAACTCCGCGTGAAAATTTCAAAGCACGCTTGCGCCCAGGTATGGTGATCAGGATTCGGCCTCCGAACAAAAAGGTACTACATTTTCTCTCGGAGCTACTCGATTACTGTAACCAGAACAATTTATCAACGTGGTGGACGGATGAATTGAGAAAAGTGGTCCGGCGAGGATGCAATTCTCCCGTCCGATTTCAGGCATTGAGGCAAACCATTCTGTGGAGAGGGCTGCGAAAGATGATAAAACCTAAGAGGTTCAGTCCTTCATGAGGCAGATTAAGCGATCGAACCTACAAATCACTTGAGCCGACCCATTCGTAACGTGTATCGAGCCGCCGAGATCAAGATGGTCTGCAGGGCCCACTGGTGAGTAGGATGAAAACAGCAACCGCGATGAATCAATCGACAGAGTGGCCAAAATGTATCCTTTGGGGTGGCTATGCGCACGGGAATGCGGGCGACGAACTAATGTTGGCTATTGCGTTGCGAGATATGAGTAAACGTTACGGTCCATCTGCGGTGGCCGTTCTCAGTCCTTATCCTGGCTACACAAAGGCGTTGTTTCCAGAAAGCGAAGTCATTCCATATGTGCCGGCGAGCACTTCAAAACGAAATACGCAAGTTGCGAGCGTTTTTCGGTTTTTTAAAAAACGTTACGCCTTTAGCCAGAACCGGTACGAGGTGAGTATCCATTTTAGTTACGACACCGCAAATGGATGGGCAGGAGTGATCAAGCAATGTGAACTGCTTTACTTGGTAGGCGGCGGCTATTTGACAGATCTATTTGATCTAGAGTCGTTACTCTTGCCGGTTGAAGCTGCTCGTTTTCATGGTGTAGAGGTTGAAACCGCACCGCTTGGAGTTGGACCATTTAAGTGCGCTTGGAACGCGGGAAAATTACAAAGCGCATTGCGCGATGCACACATTCGGGTCAGAGACGTTGATTCTCAGATTATTTGTAACAATCTTGGAATCACCGCCGAATTGCAACGGGACGATGGCTTCCGGGTTCGAGAAGTCATCGCCTTTGATGCAGCGGTGGGTATTGGTGACTGTCCAATAGGAATCAATTTTTACATGCAGCCTGGCAGTGCCAACGGAGAAACCGTAATCAATTGGTGGAGAGAAATCTTGATTCTGTTGAAATCGAGTGGTCTGCCAGTTGAAGGATTTTGTTTTCATAATTCGCCTCAGAGCGATTTTTCTGAAACCGTCCAGTTATTTCTCGATGCCGGGCTTCCTAGAAAATTGGTCCGTGCCCCAGATTTTGACTTTCGGGATGCGTGCGCCCAAGTAGCTAAGTATCGAGCCATCCTAACGGCGCGCTTTCATGCAGCCGTTGTCGCGGGTGTGGCCGGTATTCCCGCTATAGCTATAGCAGATGGGCAGTATTACCGCTCGAAAATGATCTCTGCCTGCCACGGGTATCCAGCGAGTCAGTTAGTTGATGTCTCAGTAACGGAGCCGACGGAAATACTGGAGGCCTTGCAACGAGCTGCTTCGCCTGAGTCACAGAGAAATTAATCGTCGTTTTGCGAATCCTCCGGCTTTTTTTGATTGATAACACCTCGGTACGGTGGCCAGCTGCGACAAACTGAGTGATCTGAGTAACCAACCGTCGCTATTGCGAAGACTGCAAATGAAAGCTGAAATAAACTCACCGAGCAAATGACGGAGACTCCGACAGGCCAAGGTAAGGTTTCAATTGTCATCCCGTGCTACAACCACGGGGCGATGCTGCGCGAAGCGCTGGCCAGCGTGGAAGAGGTGCGCAACGGAAATGTGGTCGAGGTGATCATTGTCGATGACGGATCGTCCGACCCCGAAACCACCCGGATTCTCAACGAAGTCGTGGAGGCAGGCCACTGCGTCGTGCCTCAGCCAAACCGGGGGGTGAGCGCTGCTCGGAACGCAGGCATCCGGTTGGCCAAAGGTGAATTCATTTTGCCATTGGATAGCGACAATCGTCTTCGAGAGATCTACTTAAATGAGGGAGTGTCCCTACTAAAGAGCAATCCAGGTATAGGAGTAATTTACGCGGACGCTGAGTACTTCGGTGAGAGGAGTGGCCGGTGGTATGTATCGAACTTCAATTTATTGTCATTGACCCGGATGAACTTCATAGATGCCTGTGCTCTTTACCGAAAGAAGTTGTGGGAAGAAGTTGGCGGATACGATGAGCACATGTTTTTGATGGGATTGGAGGATTGGGATTTTTGGCTGCGTGTGGCCTTGCACGGTGGTAGCTTTGTCCATCTTCCTGAGATCGGGTTCGATTACCGTGTGCGGAGTGATTCTATGGTAGCGAGGGCCCGTCCGCGTGCGGCAGAAATTGCAAACTATATTTTCGGTAAGCCCGAAATGGCTTGTTACAAGCTGCTTCGTGAAACAGATGAGGAAGTGCAGAATCTGAGTGCGCGAATCCGAGCCATGGAAGGTTCACGCAGCTATCGTTTAGGGCGCGGATTACTTGCCCCAGCGCGACTATCTCGGAAACTGTGGCGCTGTTTTCATTGAGAAGATCTTCTACCCCTCCGTTGACTCCAGATACAAAGGGTTCTGGTGCGCGTCGCTCGATCCATGCGGTCTCCGCTGAATCAAGGGAACTTCTTTATCGCTCGCCGTTAGGTCCGTCGATCCGGGCTATGAGATCACCCTAATGTTCGGCTTTCTTAAGAAGACTAATCCCGCATCTGGAGCTTCTGTCGCCGACCCGACATCCCTTGCCGAAATCCGCTCACTCATCGAAAAATCCAAAATTGTCGAAGCCCTACGCCGCCTCAGTTACATCAAAGCCCAGCACCAGCCCGTCCGCGACGTGGATTACCTGCGGGCACTCTGCTTCGTGAATGAGAAACAACCCATAGGCGCGATTGAGGCGCTCAAAGAGGAGTTGCGCTACTTTGCGGACAACCAGCCTGCCGCGCAACTGCTGAAAGAACTCGCCGCCAAACATCAAGCCCAATGTTCCATTGAGGACCGCGAGTTCCAGGAAATCCTTAACATCGTTCGCCCTTACACTATGGTCGAGGAGGCTCGGCTCTACTCTTTGTTCAGCTTGGCGAAATACGTTTGTGCGCAGGATATTCGCGGCAATTTCGTTGAGTGCGGCGTGGCGGCGGGCGGCTCCTCGGCCCTGCTCGCCTGGGTCATGGCCCGCTACAGCCAGCAACCGCGACGGCTGTTTTGTTTCGACACATTCGAAGGGATGCCGGCCGCTTCGGTCTTGGACGTCTCCTATGGAAAGCCCGCCGACGCCATAGGCTGGGGTGCGGGCACCTGCGCCGCGCCGGAAGCGTCTTTGCGCGAAGCCTGCCAAAAGCTCAGCGTGGAAGAACTGGTTGAACCGATCAAAGGACTTTTCGCCGATACGCTGCCGGTGAACCGCGAGCGCATTGGCTCGATTGCGCTCCTACACATGGATGGCGATTGGTATTCTTCAACGCGCGCCATTTTGGAGAACCTGTTCGATCAAGTTGTCACCGGTGGACGGATTCAAATCGATGACTACGGCTTCTGGGAAGGCTGCAAGCGTGCCGTGTGCGAATTCGAAAATGCGCGCGGCCTTAAATTTGAAATCACCCTAATCGATGAAACCGGCATCTGGCTTCCTCGGTAAACTTCGTTCGATGGTCTCCGGCGCCAGGTCCGATCCGTATTTTGTGAACCTCGGTTGCGGCGGGTGTTTTCATTCCGACTGGGTCAACTTCGATTTCGTTTCGCAAAGCCCCGACGTCATTCAGCACGACTTGCGTACGCGACTGCCGTTAAATGATGGTAGTTGCGCAGTGGTTTATCACTCGCATGTTCTGGAACATTTGCCTCGTGCCTTTGCGCCGCTCTTTTTGCAGGAATGCTATCGCGTGCTCATCCCCGGCGGTCTTCTGCGCGTTGTGGTACCCGACCTCGAAACGATCGCACGCCTCTATCTGAAAAACCTCGAAGGTGCGCTTGCCGGCGATGCTCAGGCGGCGCGCCGCTACGAGTGGCTGACGCTCGAATTGATGGACCAAATGGTGCGTGAGGAGAGCGGTGGCGAAATGTTAAAGTATTGGCAGCTGAATCCGATGCCCGCTGAGGAGTTTGTCATCGAGCGAGCGGGTGGGGAGGTGTTGCAGTTCATCGAATCCTACCGTGCCAACGCGCTGTTCGGTGCGCCCGAGCCGCCGGCACCGCATCAGCCGCCGAACCTCGAGGAAGTGGCAAAATTTCGGGCCAGCGGCGAAGTTCACAAGTGGATGTACGATCGCTGGTCGCTGCGCGCGCTGTTGGAAAGGACCGGCTTCCATGAAATCAAAGTCTGCACCGCCAGCGAGTCGCAGATCTCCGGTTTCGCCCGCTATCGTCTCGATTTGAACGTGGACGGCTCCGTGCGCAAACCGGATTCGCTCTTCATGGAAGCCCGAAAACCTTAGCCTGCGTCTCATGAAAGTCTTGGTAACGGGTGCGGCCGGTCGACTCGGCTCGGTGGTGTGTCAGGAGCTGGTGCGGAGGGGACACGAGGTGCTTGCGACTGACCAACGCTTCATCAGCGGTTTGCCAGCGCCGTTGCGTCTTGCCGATTTGCGCCTGGCCCTCGCCGTCTATCCGCTGCTCGAGAGCAAGGATGCGGTCGTGCATCTGGGCAACCATCCGAGCCTGGACGCTGGTCCGTCGCCGCAAGCGGTGCTGGCCGACAACGTCGCCATGAATGCCAACGTGTTTCGTACGGCCGCGGAGCTCGGCGTCGGTCGCATCGTGTTCGCGAGCTCGCTGCAAGCCATGGTGCGGCTCGATCAAGGGCGCCCGACCGAAGCCCCGTACACGCTTCCGTACTTCCCGCTCGATGGGCAGGCGCCGCTGAACCCCGGCTCGAATTTCTATGGCTTGAGCAAGGAGTTCGGCGAGCGCACGTTGCAGGTGCTGGCGCAGTGCCGGCCGGAACTCTGCTGCACCGCGCTGCGCTTTCCGAAGCTGGTGAACGAGTCGTTTCTGCAGCGCATCAAGCAGAGCCAGGCTCCCAGCGCGCTCAATTGGGGGGAAGGGCTCACCTACTTGGCGCTTCCGGATGCCGCGATGCTGGTGGCGCTCGTGCTCGAGCGGCAGCGGCCGGGGTACCACCAGTACTTTCCGGCCCAAGCCTTGCGCATCGCTGGTTACTCGGCTGCCGCGACTCTCGCCGCCTTTTTCCCGGCGACGCCGCTCCGCCGCCTGCCGTCCGACATCGAGGGATTGGTGGATCTGGGCGCCCTGGAGACCGACGTCGGATTTCAGCCATCACCCCCGCTGACGGTCGAGCTCGAGCGGACGTAGCAACGGCTGACGGGTTGCGCGGCGCCCCCGGACGGCTATCCTCCGGTTCACCGTGAAAAAGCAAATTCCTATCAATGATCAGCCGGCGGCCGGTCGTTCGGTGGAGGGTGGTTCGGCGGACGATGGTTCAGCTCGGGGGCGCTCTCTGTTGGTCATGGTGGCCGGCAAGGACCCACTCGACGAGCCCGGCGGTGGCCATTCCAGCTACGTGCGCGCTCACGCCCGAGCCGCGGTGGCCGCTGGCTGGTGGCCGCAGATCCTGTGCGTGGGAACTACACCGAGGAGGGTCGAGACCGAGTTCGGCAGCATTCGTCGGTATCGCACGCCGTACCGACCGATCCGTCAGCTCATGATCCCCGGTCACGCCCGCGTGCTGGCGCGTGCGCTGGTCCAAGTGGCGGGCGAGGTCGATGGGCCGGTGCTGGCCCACGGGTTTGGCGTGTGGGGGGCGGCCGCGGTAGACGGTGTGGCGCGCCTGCGGGCGTCGGGCCGCGTCGCGTCTGCAGCGATCAGCTCGTACACCACCTATCGCGTGGAGACCGATTCGCTGGTGCGTGGCGCGGGCGACGAGCCGTGGCGGCAGCGCGCGATCTACCGAGCTCAGGCGCTGTGGGTGGCCGCAGTCGTCGAACGGTGGGAGCGACGGGCCTATCACCGGGCCAACCGGGTCTGGGCGAACTACGACGCCGTGCGCCGCATCATCGCCGAGCGCCATGGCGACGAGTTGCGCGTCGACCTCATCCCCTATGGGCCCGAGTCGGGCTTCGAGCCTCTCCCCCCACCGATTCCCGTCCCCGACGAGATCTCGGCCTTGAACCATGCCCGCGCGCCCCTCGTGGTCTGCGTCGCCCGCCATCACTCGCGGAAGGGGGTCGACGTCCTAATTGAGGCGCTGGCCCACCTGCGTGACGAGGGCGTCGGCTTCCGGGCCTGCCTCGTCGGCGACGGACCGCTGCTCGAGGCTCATCGCCAACGCGTTGGTCACCTCCGGCTTCAACACCGGGTTGCGGTCCCCGGTCGCGTGCCGTCGGTGGACCCCTACCTCCAAGCCGCTGATGTGTTCGTGCTTCCGTCGCGAGAGGAGCAGAGCGGCGCGTTGGCGTTGCTCGAAGCTCAGCGGTTGGGCCTGCCCGTGGTGGCGAGCGCCGTCGATGGCATCCCCGAGGACGTGATCGACGGGGAGACCGGCCTGCTCGTTCCGCCTGGCGATCCGGCTGCGCTGGCCACCACGCTGGCCCGCCTGCTCGCCGACCCTGAACGCCGACATGAGTTGGCCGTCGCCGGCCGGGAGCGTTTCGAAGAGCGGTTCGCGCCAGGCCCGTTCACCGCCGGCCTCGCCGCCGTCTACGCGGACCTCGGCTTCTACCCCCAGCGCCAAGGAATCTCGCCAGTGGTGGGCCGCCGTAATCAAGCAGGTGTATGAGTGGACCCATTGGCTCTGTCTCCTTGTGCGACCGGAGATGAAGATTATCAGCTTCACCGAACGGCATCAACGCGAGGTGATCCAGAAGATTCTCCGGCACTGCACCCTTTGGGAAGAAACCTCGGTCCACGCGCTGCCGGTGACAGGGGCTGGGCGCTTAGCTGAAGAGGGCCTTGGGCAACGTTGAAGAGCACCCGCCGCGGATTTGCGGAACCTATCAATTATCAATTTCTTTTCCTTGTCCCGCTCTTCCCTGGGCGGCTATCCTCCAGTTTATCGTGGATATTCCAAGACATTGCGCGCAACGCTGCTTCCCTTCCTTTTGTGTGCTTGCCGGACACTCGTGGACAGCTGTCTTGCCGAACCCCAATGGTTGCGTCAACCTGAGAAACGAAGGATGAACAGAATGGCCGGGACCTGGACCTGTTTCGTGATTGGGCCAATCCGGGCGCGCGTCGCATTCGAGACGCGCTTCTCGGCGGCGGCGTTCAGCGCGAGCCTGTCTGAGGTTTATCGAGAATTGGGGTTCGTTCCTTGAAGGCTAAAACCGCTGTTCGGCAGCGAAAGAAAGGTCTCGATCTCCGCGAGGGTTCGAATCGACGGGCAACGCCCTTGGCCGCGTGTCGCCGAGCGATCCAAGAGCACGCCGGTGAGCCCCGCCCGTTCGGCGCCAACTACATCCACGTGGTAGAAGTCGCCGACGTGCACGACCCGCTCCGACGGAACACCAAGGGGATCGAGCGCCCGTGCGAAGATTCGAGGGTCGGGTTTCTCGACGCCGACCAGAAACGAATCGACGATAACCTCGAACGCTCCGGCCAGCCCGCGCGACTCGAGAAAGGACCGTACGCCGCCACCACCGTTCGAGACGACCACGAGACGGTATCCCGCTGCGAGAAGACGGTCGAGAAGCGGCGGCACCTCGGGCGGCACGTGCGCCCAGAGCCGATGGTCCTCGTTCTCCTGCTCGACCAAGTCCGCGAGCGCGCGGCGCCACGGGCCCGGCGGCACGCCGATCCCCGCGAGCAGCGCGTCGAGGAAGAAACACCAGAGCTCGTCGCTCGTGCGCCCGGCGATCAGGTCGGGGTGGTCGATCACCCCACATGCCGCCTGCTCGCTGGTCAGCAGAGAGGCGAGACTGGTCTCGACGCCGTGACTGGCGAGAAGCGCTGCCAGTCGCGTCGGGTCCAGGTATACGAGCGTGCTGCCGAGGTCGAAGCTGACCACGTCGTAGCGGCGGGGTGTCATCCCTGTCATACCCGTCCTAGTAGACACGCTCCTATGGCGCTGGGCAAGCCTCCGCGCGAGCGAGGGAGGGGTCAGTGGCCATCGCGCTGACGCGGATCGGCATCCACGCCCCGGAGGTCAGGGGTCAGACCGTCACCTTCCGGTGGACAGTCGACCCGCCTACGCCTCTCTACCAGAGGCCGGCCTTCACCCTCCGGTTTCCAGCCAGCGTTGACCTCGGCCGCGTGCCCGAGCACATCTGGTGGGTAGTGGCCCTTGCATGCCTGCACCCACACTGGGCGCTCTTGCGCCCGTGTCGCATCGAGCTGCCGGTCGCCATCGGCGCAAGCGAGGCCGAGACGTGGCTCAGGCTCACCGACGCGGCGGTAGCCACGCTCGAGTCCCTCCGAGGCACCACCCACCTCGGCCGCGAGATCGAAATCGTCGAGGGCGGAACCCGGCTGGTGCCCGTCCGCGTGGCGGATGGAGAGCGTTGCGCCACCGCGTTCAGCGGCGGCAAGGACAGCCTCGTCCAAGCCGGGCTCCTAGCTGAGCTGACGGCGAAGCCGCTGCTCGTCACCACGACCTCGCCCCTGCCCAAGATGCACGACCACCTCACCCCACGCCGCCGCCACGTGCTGGCCGAGATCGTGCGCCGTCGCGACGTCGCCCACGTCGAAGTAGAGTCCGATTTCCGCGCGTGCTGGGCCAACGGGTATCCATACGACCTTGGTTACAAGGTGACGGTCAACGAGCTTACCGACACGCTGCTCTACTTCGGCACGACGCTGGCGACCGCAGTGGCCCTCGGCGTCTCTCATCTTTTCCTCGCCTCCGAGACCGAGGTGCAGCAGAACGGCGAGTGGGCGGGGCGCGTGGTGCAGCACCCGCACTTCATGTACTCGACGGTGACCCAGCGGGTGCTCCAGGCGCTGCTGAAGTCGGCGGGCGTCCGCTACGGCTCGCTCACGTCGCCACTTCACAGCTACCAAGTGCAGGGACTCCTGTGGACGCGGTACAAGGATCTCCGCGACCTCCAGTACTCGTGCTGGCAGGTGGGCCCGGGCCAGAGCGCGTGCAGCGCGTGCCAGCAGTGCCTCCGGCTCGCACTGTGTGCGCTCGCGCTCGGCGACACCCCCCGGCTCATGGGCGTCGACCTGACGCGGCTCTTGTGGGCACAGCGAGGTTGGCATCCGCCGTGCCTCGAGGACGAAACCGAGGCTCCCTTGCCCGGTCGGCTCGTCGAGATATCCCTCGAGAGCCAGACGTGCCGCTTCCTCCAGGCGACGCCGCTGAGTCGGGTTGCGCGCGTCCTCGCTGCGGAGGGGGCCGCCCGGCTCGCCCACCCGCGAGCGTGGCTCGCGCTACTTTCCTATGCCCGGCTCCGGCGTCGCGCCGCCGGCGTCGGCCCAGCGCCCGGCTTCCGCGAGGGATTCCTCCCTCTGATCGACCCGCTGCTGCGGGACCGGATCGCGTCGATTTTTCGCGAGCACTACCCGGCGGAGCCACACGTCGCGTACGCGGCCATGCTCGAACGGAGTCATCGGTTGGTAAGCTGGATCACTGAACCGCTAGGCGGCGAGACCTGACCGAGCGAAAGCATAGAGAGGAGCCCAATGCGAGACGAGACGAACCTGAGCGACGAGGAGCTCGCGCAGATCCGCCACCTCATCCCGGGGCCCGAACCCACCCTCGTGCCGATCGCCGAGCGGATGAAGGGCGGGCGGGCGGGGCGCACCCTTCCCGTCGCGGATACTCTGCTCGCCGGCAACGAGCTGCGCTACCTGACGGCTTGCGTCGAGACGAACTGGATCTCATCAGCCGGCAGCTTCGTCAAGCAATTCGAGAGCCAGTTCGCCGCGGCGATGGGATGCGAGTTCGGGGTTGCCTGCTCGAGCGGCACCGCGGCGCTGCATCTGGCGCTGGCCGCGCTCGGCGTTGGGCCAGACGACGAGGTCATCATCCCGACCTTCACGATGATCGCCACCGCCAACGCCGTCGCCTATACCGGTGCCACGCCCGTGCTCGTCGACTCCGAGCCCATCAATTGGAATATGGATCCAGCCCTGGTGGCGGCCCGCATCACCCCGCGGACGCGAGGCATCGTCGTCATGCACACCTACGGCAATCCCGTCGACATGGACGCCATCGGCCGGCTGACCGATGCGCGGGACCTCTGGATGCTGGAGGACGCCGCCGAGGCCCACGGCGCCCGGTATCAGGGCCGAGCCGTTGGCAGCCTCGGCATCGCAGCATGCTTCTCCTTCTACGCGAACAAGATCGTCACCACCGGCGAGGGCGGCATGGTCACCACCAACGACGAGAAGCTCGCGCGGGTGGTGCGCCGGCTGCGGGACCATGCGTTCTCGGACGAGCGCCACTTCTGGCACAAGTGCCTCGGCTTCAACTACCGGATGACCAATCTGCAGGCGGCCGTTGGCGTGGCCCAGACCGAGCGCCTCGCCGACCTAGTGGAGACCCGGCGTGTCAATGCTCGTCGCTACGGCGAGCGCCTGCGCAGCATCCGGGGGCTCACGCTGCCTGTCGAGACCCCGGGTACCACGAACGTGTTCTGGATGTACGGCGTCCTCGTGGAGGAGGCGTTCGGCTGCTCGCGCGACGAGCTCCGCGAGCGGCTCGCGCGCCGGGGAATCGAGACGCGCACGTTCTTCATTCCCATCCATCTGCAGCCGATCTACTACCGCGCCCATCGCGGCCAGCCCTACCCGGTGGCGGAGGCCCTTTGCCAGAAGGGTATGTACCTCCCATCGGGGGCGACGCTGTCGGAGGCCGACGTGGACTACGTGGCGGAGAGCCTCGCTCGCGCCCAGCGCGGCTCCGCCTGAGCCGGTGTCCGACGCGCGAGCTGATCGCGACACTCAGCCGCGCCATCGACGTCGCGCTGGATCCCCCTGGTCCCGGAGCCGGCGTCGGTGCCAGCGCCAAGGAAACTCGCCGACGGTAGGCCGTCCTGATCAAGCAGGTGTACGAGGTGGACCGGTTGCTCTGCCCCAAATGCGGCGGAAAGATGAAGATTATGAGCTTCACCGAACGGCATCAGTGCGAGGTGATCGAGAAGATTCTACGTCTTGATCTCATCGCCGCGGTTCATAATCGCCAGTGGCTTTTCGAACCAGGCGCCGCTGATCCGTCTGTTTTCCCTCGATTTGCGGCGAGGTTTAAGCGATTCTCGCTTGCGAAACGTGAAACGCCGCGGCTTGCTTGCGCCTATTGTGGGATGCGAACTATGCGAAGAGGCCTAAAAAGTCTTCGGCTTTCTGCCCGTTCCTCCATCGGGGCGGTTTTTGTTGTCTTGGAAAGATGGAAGTGTTGCGACCTCAAGCCGTACTTAGTGGCGTGATGTGATGTTGCGCGTAGGTGTTATGGCGATGGGCGGATCCAGTTGGATCGCCGGTGTGCAAGACATTCACAGCTTGCTCTACGGAAACAGCCTGTTGCCAGTAGAAGAACGAGGCTCACTGCGCGTTTACCTCGATTTCGAACATCATTGCATCTCCGATTATCGGGATGTGCGGATGTTTTCAGATGGGGTATATGTGACCGATTTTCTTCCGAAAGCGTCGCGTCGGCTCTACCGAAAACTCCGCCGGATCGCGTCCACCGTTGTGCGCCAGCGCCGTTTGTCGGCACTGCCCTGGCTGGATTTGCCCCGGTTATTACACAGGCATCGCACCGATGTGCTCTTTGCCGGGACATCCGTCGAGCGCGACATTGGCATCCCGCAAATCTGCTGGATACCCGACTTCCAACACGTTCATCGACCGGACTTCTTTTCGGTCGAGGAGCGGCAGCTTCGCGATCAGCACTTTGCGCGAGTTATGGCGGAGGCGGATCGCGTGGTCGTGAGCAATCAGTGCAGCTACGACGATGCCGTACGGCTCTATCCCGAGAGCCAACAAAAGTTGGCAGTATTGGCTTTCAGCATGTATCTGGGACGCGGTTGGCGGATGGCTGACGCCCAGCGAGTGGTGCTGAAATACGAACTCCCGAAGAAGTTCCTGCTCTTCCCTTGTCAATTTTGGAAGCACAAGAACCATGCCACGGTGTTCCGGGCCATCCATCTACTGCGCGAGCGCGGCATTGATGATGCCGTTTTGGTGTGCACTGGGTTTCCGCACGACTACCGGTTTCCCAATTACGCAGCAGAGCTCCGGGAGTTTCTTACCACACACGGGCTCGCGACCGCTGTGCGTGTGCTTGGACTGCTCCCGCGTCACGATCAAGTGCAGCTCATGCGGACGGCGGCGGCGATCGTCCAGTCCTCCCTGTTTGAAGGACGGAGTGCGGTGCTCGAGGAATGTGAATCACTCGGGAAGCTCGTGTTCGCCTCCGACATCCCAATGCATCGTGAACAGCTGACTGAGCGCGTACACCTTTTCACGCCAACCTCGGCGGAGGAGCTCGCCGATTTGCTTGCCCAGCATTGGCCAGGGCTAATCGCTGGTCCGGACCCGGAGTTGGAAGCTGCGGCCGAAGCGAGGTATCGTATTCGCATCCGCGAATTCGCCCGGGAATTCATCGCGCTTTGTCGCGGCGTGGTGGAACAGAGGAGCCCCGCATGAATTATGCCCCGTTATCGTTAGGCGATCTGCAACGCGGTCAGTGAATATAGATGAAACTGAGTGTGTTCGGAATCGGTTATGTGGGTTGTGTGTCGGCGGCGTGCTTCGCAAAAGAAGGACATGATGTCATAAGCGTTGACGCGAACCCTGTTAAAGTCGAGATCATCAATAGCGGCAAGAGTCCGATTGTGGAGGCGGACATTGACCAGTTCATAGGCAAAATGGTACGCAAAGGTCGCTTGCGCGCCGTGACCGACGCGATCGAAGCGGTGAGAGGATCAGAGATGTCACTCGTCTGCGTCGGCACCCCGAGTCACCCGAACGGCAGTCTTGACCTTTCGCACATCGAGCGCGTCTGTACAGAGATAGGCGCCGGCGTGCAGGCCAAGCGCGAGCGGCACACGGTGGTTATCAGAAGCACGATGCTGCCGGGGGCGATGGAGGACGTAGTTGTGCCCGCGCTCGAATCGGGCTCGGGAAAGAAGGTTGGGCGCGATTTCGGCATCGCTATAAACCCGGAATTCCTTCGCGAAGGGACATCGCTCAAGGATTTCTACGCGCCGCCTTTTACTTTGATCGGCGCGGAGGAAGAAGACGCGATGCTCGTGCGCCGTCTTTACCAAAATGTTCACGCTCCCATTTTTGTCATGGGTATTGCCGCCGCCGTAATGGTTAAATACGCGTGCAATTGCTTTCATGCGCTCAAGGTTTCGTTCGGCAACGAGATCGGCAACATCTGCAAGGCGCTCTCGATTGACAGTCACGAAGTGATGGACGTGTTTTGCCAGGACACGAAGCTCAATCTCTCTCCTTACTACTTGAGGCCTGGCTTCGCCTTTGGCGGCTCGTGTCTACCGAAAGATTTGAGAGCCATCACCTACAAGGCTAAGGAACTGGACGTTGACGTGCCGGTTCTCTTGTCCGTCCTACACAGCAACCACTTGCAGATCGAACGTGCTCTCGAGATGGTCTTGCGCGCGAACACCTGCCGCATCGGTCTTTTGGGCTTGAGCTTCAAGGCTGGCACGGACGACGTGCGCGAATCGCCTATCGTCCGCTTGGCCGAACGTCTCATTGGCAAAGGCATGCAACTCGCCATCTACGACCGACAAGTTTCGCTCGCGCATCTTTTGGGCGCAAACAAAGAGTACATAGAGGGGGAAATCCCGCACATCTCTCAACTGATGCGCTCCAGTTTGAAGGAGGTCTTAGATGCTTCGGATGTTTTAATTATCGGGAACAATTCCGAAGAATTCCGTGAGATTGAATCTGAGCTGCGGCCCAACCATTTGGTAATTGATCTGGCTAGATTATGGACGGGGCGCACAACGGGCAGACAGTACGAAGGCATCTGCTGGTAAAGCTCTGGACATCGACAGGACGTGTGGTCGGTGCATCTGCCGCAGGATTGGAAGAAACGTATTTGGCGTTGCTTGCGTCTCGTCACGAATTCACCCGGCCATTTGTCACGCCTTCGCAGCGTGGTAGCACCTGACGGGCGAGGTCAGGGGTGACACGGCAAGAAAGTCAAAGAGAAGATCCAATACTCCAGCCGCGTGGGGAGATCGCTAGATCTTGATACGCCCGGCGATGAACAACCGACATCGCGGAAACCTCGATGGCCTTCAAAAATCGTGTGTCTGTCACGGAAGAAAGTTTAATCTCCACCGCGCGCTGGATCGAACTTCGCCCGCCACACACTGTTCATGACTTGACCAGGACTCAAGTCATTTCGGCTTTTGCTTCGCTGACCCGTGACCAAGTAGAGCCAGCCTTCGTAATAGACTGCTGTCGTTTTCATACAGTACGGCAGCCGACCCGCAATCCTCCAGCGATTGGCTCGTGAGTCGTACACTTGAACCAGATCTGACAAGCGAAGACGTCCTTCGTTACCCCCCGCCATGACCGCGTACTGATCAATCGTGACTTCACTTTCTGTATGGGTCCGGGCCGCAGGCATTGGGGATACCGGTTTCCATGTCTCGGTTCCAAATTCCATCACGAATGAATCAGCATAGAGAGTTTCCAACGGAGTGTCGTAATCGCACCTGTATTGAGGATCGGCCGCGACGGGTTTGATGTCTCCGTCCTGTCCGCCGAACACATAGAGTCTGTCATTAAGAACGGCGCTTGTACGATGCGGACCTCCTCTCGGGATTGGCACTTCAACTCGCCACCGGTCCTCCAGCGCTTTTCCCCCGGTTACAGTGATGCTCCAGTGATCAGAGGCTGAGGTCCAGCGGTCGGGCTTGGCACCTGAGATGACATGCAGCCTTCCACGCCACAGTTTCACCGTAGAGCTGTAGCGCGGCTCTGGCAGCGACGGCAGCCTGCCCCACAACTTGGTTTGAACGTCCAACGCAAAACAGTCGGCAACGGCAGGATGACATCGCGGCCCGACCTGACCACCCACCAGGTAGATGAACCGCTCTTCGCCACAAGCTATCCCGAAGTGTGTTTGCGGTATATTCGGCGGCATCGTGATCCGGTCGGTCCATCTTCTCTTCTTCAGGTCGAACACATCAACCACGCTGAGAACTCGGTCGAGGGTTTGGTAGCCGCCGATGATGAAAAACTGATGGCCGATCTTCGCACCATGCGCTTCCGCTCTCCTCTCGGGACAGCCCGCACACGCCTTCCACATGAGTTCCGGCGGTTTGCGGCGCAGTCGGTTAAATTCTATCGGTTCACGGACCCGCGCGACCGAGACACGCATTGAACGAAGAATTCTTTTGACTGTTTTCCTAGTCATCTTTTCAATGGCGTCTGATTAAGTCCGACTTGACGACCGATTTTTTGTCGTACTTTCGAAGGAGCAAAAAGTCGGCTCTGTGGGGGGACGCATCGGCTGTGCGGCCTCGACTCCCCAGAGAAACGAGCCGATTGCCGACGCTTCGGAAAATCTTGAGGCTCCCGCATCAAATCATCGCCCAACAGAGGAAATTCGTCCATAATCATTCTTTTTCTACGAATTCAATTTTGAGTAGAGCTGTTCCGGTTATGGGAAAATTCAACTACCAGAATTTTGAATTCGATTACGAACCTTATCCGCTAGGCGTTGCCCGGGACTTCATTGAGCCAGAATTTTATCGGCGACTGGTTGAAAGTTTTCCTCCCATTGAACTCTTCGCCACCTTTCCCGACGCCGGCTCGAACAAAAAAGCTCTCGCAGAACTTTATCGGCCGGATATTTATCATCGTTTCATTCGCGAAACCCCGGCTTATCTGGAGTTTTACAAATACATCAAAAGTTCCGAGTTCATTCACGACGTGCTTAATTGTTTTGAGAAAAATTTTGTTCGTCTCAACTTGTTTGATTCGAAAATAACGTCTTCTACGCTGCCCCTGGCCGGGCCCGTGTTTCATAAAATTGACACAGCCATTCGGCGGCGACGAAAAAAAAAGCAGTTGAGAGCGCGCTTTG
>Ga0307312_10000650_pt1 | contig 16816 bp, 17 predicted proteins | sample ER_DNA_202_FD_194489 | JGI IMG/M metagenome (GOLD analysis project Ga0307312, IMG submission 194489) | Bulk soil microbial communities from the East River watershed near Crested Butte, Colorado, United States - ER_DNA_202 | ecosystem: Environmental > Terrestrial > Soil > Floodplain | place... | reverse complement strand
GCTTGAGGCGCAAAACGTGCCGGTCGCGCTGCTGGTGACGCTTGCTCCATACAGGCAGGATCCCGTGCCGGCTAACGTCATGCGGGCGATCAACTATTACCAATCTGGGGGTTGGGGAGCTCCACTTACGGCGGGACCTGGTTTCCGGGGCAAGCTGTCGAATGTCGATGTCGCGGAGGACTCGAGCGTTTCCCACATCAACATCGACAAGAGCGCCCGCATCCAGGCCGAGATCGCCCGTGAGATCGGGGCGATCGCCAGGGCTAAATAAAGCTGCGGACGCGAAGTAAGGCACGGCTTCCGCGTGGTATTTCGGCCACACAAGCCCAGAAAATCGCCTGCGATCCTGTTGATTGCCGCCAGTTAATTGCCGGGGAACGTTGAGCAGACTACTACTCGAATCAAGTTTTGTCCCTCGTGATTAGGAGAATGCTCATGTTGAAGTTCCTGGTAGTGACCGGCACCTCGCTCGGTATGTTGACCGCCGCCGTCGCTGCAGACTTGCCTCGCGCCCAACCGGTTTACCAGCAGGCGCAGGTTGGCAAGGCTCCGATCGGCAAGGCCCCGGTGGGCAAGTACCCTGTTGGCAAGGCGCCGGCCCCGATCGTAACGAAGGGCTAACTCGACAATTCAATCGCAAGGGGAGCAATGCATCTCATTGCTCCCCTTTGGCCTGTCGCGAGTCTGGTGGTCGGCTGAAGCTGCCCCTTTTGGAGCTTGCCGGATTGCATTGGCATCGAACAGTCCCGAGAATTTATCGAACACCGCTCGCGATCACTGGTGGGGCACCGCACCACCAGCTTTGGGGCGCGTCCGCAAAATGGAACGAAGCTCAGTGGATGACGTTGACCCGGTAACCAAGGGTATGCCGTCATGCAACGCATCAAACATCCGCCGATCCGCAATAAAATCGACCTGGCAGAACCCGTTCAGCTTCGTGCCTGGACCCGGCGGCTTGATATATCCCCTGATGCATTGAAGGCGGTCGTCGACAAGGTGGGCAATTCCGTTGCGGCCGTGACCAAAGAAGTTGAACTGCAGCGGACAACCCGCAAAGCCTCGCCTGCGCCGGTTCAGAGCCAGCCAGCAGATGGCGATCTGCCAACGCCAGTTTGACCGCGTCAAGCGCTGGTCAAGCCGGTGAGTTCGAGGCTCAGCGTGCGCAACCGTTCGCGGGCGGCCTCATCATAGGCCTGCGGATTGGCTTGCGATTGCTGCATGCCGTTGAAGAACAGCCCGGTTTTGCCTGCGACATCGTCGCCTGCCGCAAGATGCAGGATCGCTTCGCCGCCCTGCTCGACCGTGGAGATCGGCGTGATGCCGCCTTCGCGCACCATCGTGGTATTCATGTAGGTGGCGGGATGCAGCGCATTCACGGTCACGCCCGACCCCTTGAGTTCTGCGGCGAGATCGATGGTGAACATGATCTGCGCCAGCTTGCTCTGCGCGTAGGCGCGCGTGCCGTTGTAGCCTTTGGTCAGCATCACGTCGTTGAAGTCGAGCGGGTGCTGGCCGAGCGAGGCGACATTGACGATGCGCGACGGCGCACCGGCCTTTAGCAAGGGCAGCAAGAGGTAAGCGAGCAGGAAACCGGAAAGGTAATTCACGGCAAACCGCAGTTCGTGTCCGTCAGCGCTGGTTCGTCGCTCGGTCCCGAGCGTCCGAGACCCGATTCCGGCATTGCTGATGAAGACGTCGAGCCGCTTGTGGTCGGCAGTCACCGCCTTCGCGAGCTGTCGCGCATCGGCAAGGGACGAAAGATCGGCTTGATAGAAGACCGGCGCGCCGTGCCCCTGGCTGCGGATCTCGTCGGCTAGCGTTTTCGCCCGGGCCTTGTCGCGGCCGTGGATCAACACTTTGGCGCCATCAGCGGCAAGCCTTGCGGCGACGTAACGGCCGACGCCGTCGGTCGAGCCGGTGATCAACACGGTTTTGCCGCCCATCTTCATGTCGAAAGCACTTCCATCTCACTGCGCCTGCGCGCCGATACCGGCAGACTTGATGATCGGCCACCATTTGTCGATCTCGGTTTTCTGGAACGCGGCCAGCCCTTCCGGCGTCTGCTGTTCGCGCGGAGCGACGTCGAGCCCCAGCTCCGTAAACCGCTTCTGTATAGCCGGATCGGCCAGCGCCTCGACGGTCGCGGCGTTGAGCTTGGCGATGACGTCTTTCGGTGTCCCTTTTGGCGCGAAGAAGCCGAACCAGCCCGACATGTAAAGTCCGGGCACGCCGGTCTCGTCCGCGGTCGGAATGTCCGGCATCGAGGCCGAGCGTTTCGCCGAAAGGTTGGCGAGCGCCTTGATCTTGCCGGCACGGATTTGCGGCAGCGCTACCGCACCCTGAACGACAAGCAGGTCCACGGTCCCGGAGATCAGGTCGGTCATTGCGGGGCCCGCGCCGCGATAAGGAATGAACTGCACTTTTTGCTGGGTCAGGTTCTCGAACAGCACGCCGGTGACATTCGCCGCCGCGTTCTGGTTGACGAAATTGATCTTGCCGGGGTTTGCCTTCATCCACGTCACGAGCTCGGCAAGGTTGTTGGCCGGGAGATCATTCTTGGCGACCATGAGCTGGGGATTGTTGGAGATCAGGCCGATCGGCTCGAAATCCTTTTCCAGATCGTAGTCGAGTTTGTAGATGATGCTGCCGACATGGGTGTCCCATTGGCCGATGTCGAAGGTGTAGCCGTCCGGCGCCGCACGGGCGACGCGCCCGACCCCGATGCTGCCGCCAGCACCGCCGACATTTTCGACCACGATCGGCTGCCCAAGCGTGGCCCGCATCCGCTCCGCCATGATCCGGGCGGCGGTATCGGTCGATCCGCCCGGCGGGAACGGAACCACGATCGTTATTGAGCGCGATGGAAAGGTTTGCGCGTCCACAGCCACGATGCCGGAGAAAATTGCCAGCACCAGCGCAACCAAAAACCTTCTCATGACAGTCCCCCACATCCCGAAGCGATCAGATCGTTAGTGAATTTCAGCCGAACGCTTCAGCGCCTCTTTCAGCTTTTCAAGCGTAAAATCCCTGCTGCGTGCGATCTCAAGGATGGGCGTCTCGCGGCGGCCGCAGAGCTCGGCCGCGTCCGGCAGCTTCGCGGCGACATCGAGCGGAATGACCACGGCGCCGTGACGGTCGGCGTGAATGAGATCGCCGGAGCGCACTGTCATTCCGGCCACGCGGACTTCGCCGCCGAAATTCTCGGCGTGAACATAGGCGTGAGACGGTCCGACCGAGCCCGCCAGCGCCTGGAAGCCGGGCGCCCATTGCCCGATGTCGCGGATCGAACCGTCGGTGATGACGCCGAGCGAGCCGAGCGCCTTGTGCACCGAGCTTTGAACCTCGCCCCAGAACGCGCCAAAACCCGCATCGTGGCCGTCGATATCCTGGATCACGTTGATGCGCGGCCCCGGTCCGGTGCCGACATATTCGTAATAGGCGATACGCCGCTGCTGCTGTTCGGCGGCCGGCAGGCCGGAGGCGAGCACCGAGCGGATCGTCGTGGTGCGCGCATATCCGACCATCGGCGGCAGATCGGGAAACGGGCACACCAGCGGCTTCGTCGTATAGCCGACGAGACGGCGTGCCGGCGCGACGATTTCCAACGCGTTGCAGATTGTGGGCGTGTCGTAGCGCGCCAAAGCTTCAAGAAGTGCAGCAGGCAGCGGTGGGGTCGCGGTGTCAGTCACGGCGTTCTCCAGAATTCATGGGTCGGCCCTTTTTTGTGGGCGCGTAGGATCAGCCATATAACCGAGATTGGGATCGAACCCAACTCGGCGATCGTTCATGGCAGATATCTGGGGCGAACGCTCAATTCAGCCGAGCCGGCCGATTGTCCTGTTCTGCTTCGGTCGCCGTCGGAGCGTAGGGCGGCGCTGGACTCGATGGCGTGGCATCGGCGGGCACAGCGGCCTGCGCGGCGAAAGCGCGCTGCTGGTCGCGATAAGACTTCCACCCGGCCGGCAGGCTCAGGAGAAAGAGCACCGAACCCGCCGACAGAATGTGCCAGGGATACCCGATCAAGAGCGCTATGAAGAAAATGACCGAGACGAAAACCGGCAGCACCATTTCCGGCGGGACACGCATGCGAATGGTCTTGCCCGAAAACACCGGCAGGCGCGAGACCATCAGGAACGCAATCAACAGCGTATAGAGCGCGGTCAGCGTCGGATGAGGTTTCGGCAGGCCAAGGAATGCGAGATAGATCGGAAGCAGCACGGTGATCGCGCCGGCGGGCGCCGGAACACCGGTGAAGAAATTCGTGGCAAACGCCGGCTTGTTCGGATCGTCCATGGTCGCGTTGAAGCGTGCAAGCCGCAAGCCGCCGCTGATCGCAAACACCATCGCCGCGATCCAGCCGCCATTGTGGATCTCGTGCAACTGCCAGAAATACAGGATCAGGCCCGGCGCGACGCCGAAATTGACGAAGTCCGCGAGGCTGTCGAGTTCCGCCCCGAATTTCGACTGGCCCTTGATCATGCGCGCGACACGGCCGTCGATGCCGTCGAGCACGGCTGCGAACACGATCGCGGCCACCGCCAGTTCCATCCGCCCTTCCGTCGACAGCCGGATCGCCGTCAGCCCCGCGCAGATCGCAAGCAGAGTGATGACGTTGGGGACCAGCATCCGCACCGGGATCGGGCGAAACCGGCGCCGGCGCATTTCGGTAGATTTGGGATCGAAGGGCATCTGCATGGCTCGCATAGATATAGCAAGCGCCGGCGGACTCCGCCATGTGGCGGTCAGCCGCCCGTTTCACGGCCGAAATGGTTAATCGGGGCGGAAAGTCCGACCGTCGTCGGCAAGCCTGAAATCGGCCAAAATGGTCTCGCCTGCGACCGCGGTCTGACCTTCAGAGACCAGCGCCTTGGTGCCTTCGGGCAGGTAGACGTCAAGCCGCGACCCGAAGCGGATCAGCCCGAAGCGCTCTCCCGCGGCAATCGCCTGTCCTTCGCGAACGAACGACACGATCCGCCGCGCCACCAGGCCTGCGATCTGGATCACGCCGATGCGTCCGTTCGGCGTCGATATGACGAGCGAATTGCGCTCATTGTCCTCGCTCGCCTTGTCAAGCTCGGCGTTGACAAAGGTGCCCGGCCGATACGCGATCCGGTCGATCCGTCCCGCCGCCGGACTGCGGTTCACATGGCAGTTGAACACGCTCATGAATATCGAGATGCGCGGCAGCGGCCTGTCGCCTAGACCGAGCTCGGCCGGCGGCAACACCTGCGTCACCATCGAGATGCGTCCGTCGGCCGGCGCCACGACGATGCCCTCGCGCACCGGTGTCACCCGCACCGGATCGCGGAAAAACAGCGCGCACCAGACGGTCAGCAATGTGCCGATCCAGCCAAGCGGCGTCCAGATCCAGAACAGAATCAGGCTGACAAGCGCAAAGCCGCCGATGAACGGATAGCCCTCGGGGTGAACAGGCGGAATTTGCGCGCGGATGGAGTTGGTGATCGACATCGATATCACTGATCTGTTGTCCCATCTCTCCAGCGTGGAGAGACGGGATGCGCTTCGGTCATTCGGCGGCGGCTGGCGTCACCAGCGCATCGTCGACCGGCGGCGGTTCCCGGTTCGGCGCTTCGTTCTCATCGGCAATCCGCGCCAGCTTCTCCCGCGCCTCCTGAGCCTCGCGCTGCCGGTTCCACATACTGGCATAAAGTCCGCCGCTTGCCAAAAGCTCCGGGTGAGTTCCGCGCTCGACGATACGGCCCTGATCCAGCACAATGATCTCGTCGGCGCCCACGATCGTAGACAGCCGATGCGCGATCACCACAGACGTGCGGTTGCGCGACACCCGCTCCAGCGCATCCTGAATTTCCCGTTCGGTATGGCTGTCGAGTGCTGAAGTGGCCTCGTCGAGCACCAGGATCGGCGGGCCTTTCAGAACCGTGCGCGCGATCGCGACGCGTTGCTTCTCGCCGCCTGACAATTTCAATCCGCGTTCGCCGACCTGGGTCTCATAACCCTTCGGCGACATCCGGATGAAGCCGTCGATTTGCGCCAGCTGCGCCGCCTGTTCCACTTCGGCATCGGTGGCATCCCAGCGGCCGTAGCGAATGTTGTAGCGGATGGTATCGTTGAACAACACGGTGTCCTGCGGCACCATGCCGATCGAGGCCCGCAGCGACGACTGCGTGACGTTCCGGATATCCTGGCCATCGATCAGGATTTTGCCGCTCGAGACGTCATAGAGTCGAAACAAGAGGCGCGAGATGGTCGATTTGCCGGCGCCGGATGGTCCGACGATCGCGACGGTCTTGCCGGCCGGCACCTCGAAACTGAGACCTTTGAGAATCGGACGCTCGGGATCGTACGAGAACCGCACATCCTCGAAACGCAGATTGCCTGATGTCACGATCAGGGGCCTGGCGCCGGGAGCATCCTTGATCTCGGGATTGCGCGCCAGAACGTTGAACATCTTCTCGATATCGATGATCGCCTGCTTGATCTCGCGATACACCATGCCCATGAAATTCAGCGGCTGGTAAAGTTGGATCATCATGGCGTTGACCAGCACAAAATCGCCGACAGTATGGGTGCCGTTGCGCACCCCGGCCGCGCACATCAGCATGATCGACGTCAGACCGGCGGTGAAAATGATGGCCTGCCCGGTATTGAGAACCGCAAGCGAGGTATAGGTTTTGATGCTGGCCCGCTCGTAACGTTCCACCGAACGGTCGTAGCGCTGCGCTTCCCGCTTCTCGGCCCCGAAATATTTGACCGTCTCGTAATTCAACAGCGAGTCGATCGCCTTGGTGTTCGCCTCGGTATCGGAGTCATTCATCCTGCGCCGAATTTCGATCCGCCATTCGGTCGCGACGTAGGTGAAGTACATGAACACCACGACCGTGATCATGGTGGCCAGCACATAGCGCCAGTCGAACTGCCACAGCAGCACCGCCATCAGCAGCGTAACCTCGACGATGGTCGGCGCCAGTTGCAGGATCACCATCCGCACGATGACTTCGATGCCGGCCCGGCCGCGCTCCAGCACGCGCGTCAATCCGCCGGTCTTGCGCTCGAGGTGAAAGCGCAGCGACAATTCATGCATGTGGACAAAGGTGAGGTAGGCGAGCTTGCGCACCGCGTGCATCGCCACGCGAGCGAAAATTCCGTCGCGCCACTGCGTCAGGACTGCCATCAGCACGCGCAGGCCGCCATAGCCCAAGGTCATGATCAGGGGCGAGGCGATCAGCCACAGTTGCCAGTTCGACGACTGCACCGGAGCGGTGTTCGCGCCGGTCAATGCGTCGATCGCCCATTTGAAGGTGAACGGCACCGCGAGCGTCGCCAGTTTGGCGAGCAGCAGCAGCAGCATCGACCAGACCACGCGCATCTTCAGATCGGCGCGATCGCTGGGCCAGATGTAGGGCCACAAATGCACCAGCGTCCCCATCAGGGTCGCCTGATCGATGGATCTGCTGGAGGCAGGCAGCGCTTCGCCGGCGCCCCCGGACGAATCAGTGTGAGCCATCAATAGGAGCCTGGAACGAAACGGTGCGCGTGTCAGTTGTCGCGCGGGTTATTCTATTTATCTTCATTGTTTCCGTCATATAGAGCGTTTGAACGCCGCGTGCACCCTCACGGGAGGCAATTCTTGCGCGATTTGCTGCATTTGGGCATAGATTCTGCTGGCTTCATGAATCCGATAGCCTTGACGCCTTTACGCTGCAGTGCCACATGCCCGGAATGAGCAAGATCAAAACTATCTGTGTTTATTGCGGCTCCGGCCCCGGTTCAAACCACCGCTTTATCGAAGCAGCCATCGCATTAGGAAAGATTCTCGCGGAGAACCGTATCCGCCTCGTCTATGGCGGCGGCTCGATCGGGCTGATGGGTGCCCTGGCCACGTCGGTACTCGATCACGGCGGCACCGTCACCGGCATTATTCCGGATTTTCTCACTTCCCGCGAGAACGCGTTGACGCGCGTTCAGGAACTGATCGTCACCCCGGACATGCATGAGCGCAAGCGGTTGATGTTCGAGCGCTCCGACGCGTTCGTTGCGCTGCCCGGCGGTGTTGGCACACTGGAGGAACTGGTGGAACAACTGACCTGGAAGCAACTTGGCCGCCATACCAAGCCGATCCTGCTCGCAAATGTCGACGGTTTCTGGGAGCCATTGCTTGCGCTGCTTGCGCACATGCGGGCGACGCAGTTCATTCGACCCAGCCTGGCGGTCGATGTTCTGAAAGCCGAACGGGTCGAAGACATCCTGCCGCGGTTGCGCGCGGCCGCAGCGCGCGCGCCTGTTGGCACCGAGGAACTGGCGCCCGAACTGGCCCGCCGGCTCTAGAACCATCGCGACCTCTCCGCATCATCCCTCAGGGAACGTGACGGCCTCGATGCGGTTGCCGTCGGGATCGACGATGAACGCCGCGTAGTAACGGACGCGATCATGCGGGCGCAGGCCCGGCGCGCCGTCGGAGCGGCCGCCGGCCTTCAGCGCCGCCGCATGGAACGCGTCGACCTCGCCGGGTGATTTCGCCCGAAGGCAGATATGGACGCCAGTGTCCGGTGCGACCTGCGCCATCTCGGCGCGCAAATTGATCCAGAACTCCGGATACTTCTTGCCGAACCCGACCGTCGCCGGCCGCGTCACGAGGCGAGACAGACCCAGCGGTGTTAGCGTTGCTTCGTAGAACCGCGCGGAGCGTTCCAGGTCACTGACGCCGACAGAAACGTGGTCGATCATTTGAAATGCACCGCCAGCGATGAGAGTCGCACCAAACTAACACGTCATTCCGGGGCGACGCGCAGCGTCGAACCCGGAATCTCGAGATTCCGGGTCTGGTCCTTCGGACCATCCCGGAATGACGGCCCAATATCACGCCGGCGCGCCGGACTTCACCAGCTTGTAGATCACCGAATCCATCAGCGCCTGGAACGACGCGTCGATGATGTTGGGCGACACGCCGATCGTGGTCCAGCGCTCGCCCTCCTCGTCTTCGCTCTCGATCAGCACCCGCGTCACCGCTTCGGTGCCGCCATTGAGGATACGCACGCGGTAGTCGACCAGCCTCAGGCCTTCGATGTACTTCTGATATTTGCCGAGATCCTTGCGCAGCGCGACGTCGAGCGCATTGACCGGACCGTTGCCCTCGGCCGCCGAAATCAGCCTCTCGCCGGCGACATCGACCTTCACCACCGCCATCGCCACGGTGACGCGCCGGCCGTTGGCGTTGTAGCGCTGCTCGACATTGACGTCGAATTGCTCGACCCGGAAATATTCCGGCACCCGGCCGAGCGTGCGCCGCGCCAGCAGGTCGAAGGACGCGTTGGCGGACTCGTAGGCGTAACCTGCGGCCTCGCGTTCCTTCAATTCCTCGACCAGACGAGGAAGCTTCGGGTCGTTCTTGTCGTAGGGAATGCCTGCGCGCTCCAGTTCGGCGATGACGTTGGAGCGGCCGGCCTGATCGGACACCAGGACCTTGCGATGATTTCCGACCGCCTCCGGCGGCACATGTTCATAGGTCTGCGGGTCCTTGAGCACCGCGGAGGCATGAATGCCGGTTTTTGTCACAAACGCGCTTTCGCCGACATAGGGCGCGTGGCGATCGGGCGCGCGATTGAGCATATCGTCCAGCGTCCGCGAAACCTTCATCAAGGTCGCCATCTTTTCCGGCGAGACCCCGATCTCGAAGCGATCGGCAAATTCGCTCTTGAGCCGCAGCGTCGGGATCAGCGAACACAGATTGGCATTGCCGCAGCGTTCGCCAAGCCCGTTCAGCGTGCCCTGAATCTGGCGAGCGCCGGCGCGCACCGCGGCCAGCGAATTGGCGACGGCCTGCTCGGTGTCGTTATGGGCGTGAATGCCGACGTGATCGCCGGGAATATGTTTTGTCACCTCGGTGACGATGCTCTCGACCTCGTGCGGCATCGTGCCGCCATTGGTGTCGCACAGCACCACCCAGCGCGCGCCGGAATCATAGGCGGCCTTGGCGCAGGCCAGCGCGAACTCCGGATTTTCCTTATAGCCGTCGAAGAAATGCTCGCAGTCGAGCATGACCTCGCGGCCCGCCGATTTCGCGGCCTTCACGCTGTCGCGGATCGAGGCGAGATTTTCCTCGTTGGTGGTCTCCAGCGCAACCCGCACCTGATAGGGCGAGGATTTTGCGACAAAGCAGATCGCGTCGGCCTTGGCTTGCAACAGCCCTGCAAGGCCGGTGTCGTTCGAGACCGAGCGGCCAGGCCGCCGCGTCATGCCGAATGCCGTGAAGCGGGCGTGACCGAGTTTTGGCTTGGTGGCAAAGAATTCGGTGTCGGCCGGGTTGGCGCCGGGATAGCCGCCCTCGACATAATCGATGCCGAGTTCGTCGAGCATCCCGGCGATCCGCTGCTTGTCGCGCAGCGTGAAATCAACGCCGTTGGTCTGCGCGCCGTCGCGCAGCGTGGTGTCGAACAGATAGAGACGCTCTTTGGTAGGTGCGGCGCTCATGACGGGCACTCGGTCTTGTTACCTCCCCCCTTGTGGGGGAGCAAAAGGCGGCTTCCAGCCGCCATCTTGAAGAACGCCAAGGCGAAGCCTTGGCTATTCGCGAAGCGTTCGGGAGCGGGGTAAGCCACAAACACCGAACTCGCGGCTACCCCCCTCCCCAACCCTCCCCCGCAAGGGGCGAGGGAGTACGAGAGAGCGTGCCATCGCAACGCGAAGAGGCGGCTCATTTGGAATCTCCCGGCGATGCGCCGTTGGCAAGCGTTTTCTGCATCGTGGTGTTGGCGAGCCACTCGCCGTTAACAGTCACGGTGTTGCGCTGTTTTGCCAGGTAACCGCGCTTTGCGAAAAACTCCTGCGCGTTGTCGCTGGCATCGACCGTGAGGCTCTTCGCGCCGCGGCCGCCGGCGAGTTTTTCCAGCGCATCGGCCAGCATTGAGCCCACGCCCTGCCCGGTCGCGCCCGGGTGAACATAGAGCATGTCGATATGATCGGCGCCTTTCAGCGCGGCAAACCCGACAGGAGAATTCTGCAGCGTTGCGACCAAAGTGAGCTCCGAGGCCAGGCGCTTGCCGAATTGGTCTTCGTCATCGGCGGCGCTCGCCCACGCTTCCTGCTGCGCCTTGTTGTAATCGTCGCCGGTCAATTCCTCGATGCTGGCTGCAAAGATCGCCGCCAGCACGGGGGTATCCTCCGCGAGAAGCGGCCGTAGCGCGTAGTTTGGCAGCGGCTGTCCCATGGCCTCTAAAGCAGCTCGATCAGGAGTTTCAGGGCGAGCAGTATCGCGCCGACGATCACCGCCCATTTGATGAAGATGTAATAGCGCCAGTGCTTTGGGAAAGGCGTCTCTGGATCTCTCATCGCGCGATCTCCCAGGTGGTCACAGGCTTGCCGTCGGCGTCCTTGCCGTCCTTCAACACTACGCCCATGGCGGCGAGTTCGTCGCGGATGCGATCGGATTCCTTGAAATCCTTTCGGGCACGAGCGGCAGCACGATCTGCGATCAAAGGTTCGACTTTCGTAACGTCGATGCCCACAGTGGAACGCATCTGTGCAGAGCGATCTGTCGCTTTTTGCGGCAGCAATCCGAGCAACATGGCTGCTGATTTTTTGTGACGTTGAGCAGATTCTCCGCCCCAATCGTCCATCCTGGATTGGCTTAGACGAAGCACCGGAGATATTTCGTGCAGCCTGGTGATGGCGCCGTGGGTATTCAAATCATCCAAGAGAGCGCCGAGGAATTCAGGATCAATGTCGTCGGATGGTTCGACGTCTGCGACGTCTTTGTACCAATCCTCGATAACTCGGCTACTTTCCTCCAATCCCTTCAACGTCCAATCGATGGGCGACCGGTAATGCGACTTCAACATATTCAGGCGCAGCACCTCACCCGGCCAGTCCGCCAGCAGCTCCCTGATGGTGACAAAATTGCCTGTTGACTTCGACATCTTCTCGCTTTCGACCTGCAGGAAGCCGTTGTGCATCCAGACGTTGGCCATGCGGTCTTCGTGGAAGGCGCAGCAGGTTTGTGCGAGTTCGTTCTCGTGATGCGGAAACACCAGATCGATGCCGCCGCCGTGGATGTCGAACTGCTCGCCGAGATGCTTCCAGGCCATCGCCGAGCACTCGATATGCCAGCCAGGGCGACCCTCCGCCTTGATGCCTGCCGGCGACGGCCATGACGGCTCGCCCGGTTTTGACGGCTTCCACAGCACGAAGTCGGCGGGGTCGCGCTTGTAGGGCGCGACATCGACACGCGCGCCCGCGATCATCTCGTCCAGCGTGCGTTTGGCCAGCGCTCCATAGCGCGGCAAAATCGAATTCGCCGCATTCATCGCCTGCGGCGAGAACAGCACGTGGTCTTCCGCGACATAGGCGAAACCGCCCTGCACCAGTTTTTCGATAAGCGTACGCATCTCCGAGATGTGTTCAGTGGCGCGCGGCTCAACGAACCGCGGCGGTTTGCCGGGCAGATTCACATCCTCCGGCATCAAAACACCTAGGGGGCGAATGTCGTCGCGGAAGTTATTGTAGGTCTCTTCGGTCAGCGCTCGGATCGAAATGCCGCGCTCCGCCGCTCGCGCGTTGATCTTGTCATCGACGTCGGTGATGTTGCGGACATATTTGACATGCTCGGCGCCGTAGAGGTGGCGCAGCAGCCGGAACAGCACATCGAACACGATGACCGGGCGCGCGTTGCCGATATGGGCGAAGTCATAGACCGTCGGCCCGCAGACATACATGCGCACGTTGTGGGGATCGAGCGGCACAAAGGGCCGCTTCTCCCGGGTCAACGTATCGTAAAGGCGCAATTGCATGGATATCCCGTCCCTTGCGGCCGGGCGTCCAGTGATCTCGTGTGAGAAAAGACGGCCTCAGCCAGCGAATCGCTAGCTCATAATCTCGCGGCAAATGCCACAAATGGCGAGGAAACCGTTCATGCAGACTACCATGGGCCAGCCCGGGGGATGGCGTCAAGTGCCCTCAAAAAGCCGGTTTGGGGCATGAAACGGCCCGGGCCGCTAACGCTATGATTAATCATTGTTAACGTTTTCGAGGTTATCGAGTGCGGGCGATCCTCTCATTTATCGGTGCAGCATGCGATCCCTTCCCGCGCTTTTGGCCTGTGTGTTCCTATGTGCCGCCTCGGTGGCATCGGCCGACAGCCGCGTCTTCATCATTGCCAACCAGGCGGATGGCTACGGCGTCGACCAGTGCCTCGCCAGGGGCGAAAAATGCGGCGCCTATGCCGCCCGCTCCTATTGCCAGTCGCGGGATTTCGCCCAGGCCTCGTCCTACCGGCGCGTCGACCCCGATGAAATCACCGGCTCGGTGCCCAAGGCGGCCGAGAGCTGCAGCCATGGCCGTTGCAGCGAATATGTTGCCATTACCTGCCAGCGCTGACGGTCTGCCGCGGCAGGATTGCGGGGCCGTCCGGCCATACCGGCGCCCCGGAAACGACGTGACGCTGCCCCGAGAAGCGGGTATGGGAGGCCGCGTTGGCTGCGCCTCTCGGCTTTCGGTAGCCTGCGCGAAAACCGTTCTAATGGCCGGATATGCCTAAAACGCTGATTGCTCGCTTCTCCCGACGAATCCTGGCCTGCGCTGTGCTGCTCGGCGTCTTCCTGCTGAGCGCAGACGCCTGGGCACAAATGAATCCGGCGACGCCGCCCCCGCAGGGCGCGCCGGTCAATCCGATGTGCCCGCGGCTGGAAGCGCAATTGGCGGCCCTCGACCGCGGCGGCGGCACCGGCGACCCGGCCAGGGACGAGCAAATCCGCCGCTACCAGGAAGCCGCCGGCAAGCAGCAGGGCGAACTCGATCGCGTCACGTCGCAGGCCAAGCGGATGGGCTGCGACAGCTCGGGATTTTTCTCGCTGTTCTCTGGCCAGTCGGCGCAATGCGGTCCGGTCAACAACCAGATCCAGCAGATGCGGGCCAATCTGGAGCAGATCACCACCAGCCTCGAGCGGCTGCGCGGCGGCTTCGGCGCCGACCGGGAAAATCAGCGCCGCTCGATCCTGCTTGCGCTCGCCCAAAGCAACTGCGGGCCGCAATATGCCAACGCCGTGCGAGGCCCTGGCAATTTTCTCGACAATCTGTTCGGCAACAACAACTATCCAGGTGCGCCAAGCGCCGATCTCGGTCCGCAATCCGGCACCTTCCGCACCGTCTGCGTCCGCACCTGCGACGGCGCTTATTTTCCGATCTCGTTCGCCACCGTGCCCGCCCGCTTCCCCGACGACGAAAAGACCTGCAAGGCTCTCTGCCCGGCGGCGGAGGCCAGCCTCTTCACCTATCGCAATCCCGGCGAAGACATCAATCAGGCGGTATCGATCAACGGTCAGCCGTACACGTCGTCCCCCAATGCGTTCCGCTACCGTCAGGAGTTCAATCCATCGTGCGCGTGCAAGGCCGCCGGCCAGACATGGTCCGATGCACTGAAGAGCATCGACGATAGAGCCGCCACCGAACAGCAGGGCGACATCATCGTCACCGAAGAGAGCGCGAAGAAGATGTCGCGGGTCCCGACCAAGCCGGCTCCGCCCGCAGCCAAGAAGGGGGCGACAGTCGCCGTTCCCGATGCAGCGCCGGCTCCTGACGCTCCGGCAAGCACCGCGGCGCCGGCCCCCGGCACCCCATCGGAAAACAAGCCGATCCGGTCGGTGGGTCCGACCTTTATCCCCGCGCGCTAGATTCAGCCGTCGAACACTTCCGAGGAGGCCTGACCGGCGCGCGACACCAGTTTCTCGTCGGGTCCCGGCAGCCCTTCGCCCATATCGCGAAAGCGATTGGTGATGGGATAGCGGCGGTCGCGCCCGAAATTCTTCTCGGTGACCTTGACGCCCGGCGCCGCCTGGCGCCGCTTGTATTCGGCGATGTTGAGCAGGCGGTCGATCCGCGCCACCGTCTCGCGATCAAAACCCTCGGCGATGATCGACGCCAGCGGCTCTTCGCGCTCGACCAGCCGTTCCAGGATCGCATCAAGCACCTCGTAAGGCGGCAACGAATCCTGGTCGGTCTGGTCTTCGCGCAATTCCGCCGTCGGCGGCCGCGCGATGATATCAGGCGGAATGACTTCGCCCGATGGCCCGAGCGCGCCGTCCGGCTTCCATGAGTTACGCAGGCTCGACAGGCGGAACACTTCGGTCTTGTAGATATCCTTGATCGGATTGAAGCCGCCGTTCATGTCGCCATAGAGCGTCGCGTAGCCGACCGACATTTCCGACTTGTTGCCGGTCGTGACCACCATCGCGCCGGTTTTATTCGAGATTGCCATCAGCAGCGTGCCGCGCGCGCGCGCCTGCAAATTCTCTTCAGTGATATCGCGCGGCAGGCCGGCGAATACCGGCGACAGGATCTCCTCAAAGCCGTTGACCGCCGGCACAATCGGCAGCACCTCGTAGCGAATGCCGAGTGCTTTCGAAAGCTTTGCCGCGTCATCGAGCGACACCTGCGCGGTGAAACGGAACGGCAGCATGACGCCGCGAACGCGCTTCGCGCCCAGCGCATCGACCGCGATCGCCGCGCATAGCGCGGAATCGATGCCGCCGGATATGCCCAGCAGCACGCCGGGAAATCTGTTTTTCTCGACGTAATCGCGCAGTCCCAGCACGCATGCCGCGTAGTCGGCCTCGTCGCCTGTGACCACCGGCGCTATCGGGCCGTTGCAGCGCCAACCGGCCCCGGTCTTGCTCCAGCGCAACGTCGCGATGTTTTCTCCGAAGGCCGGCAATTGCGCCGCCACCGAGAGGTCTGCATTCAATGCAAACGATGCACCGTCGAATACAAGCTCGTCCTGTCCGCCGACCTGGTTGAGATAGATCAGCGGCAGCCCGCTCTCGGTGACGCGCGCCACGGCGACCGACAGCCGCAAATCGTTCTTGTTGCGCGCGTAAGGCGAGCCGTTCGGCACCACCAGAATTTCCGCGCCGGTCTCGGCGAGGCATTCGACGACGTTCTCGTAGTCCTCCGACTCCTCCAGCCAGATGTCCTCGCAAATCGGCACGCCGACCCGGATGCCGCGGACGGTCACGGGGCCGGCGGCAGGACCGCGCGCGAACAGGCGCTTCTCATCGAACACACCATAATTCGGCAGATTGGCCTTGAAGCGAAGCGCCGCGATCCGCCCTTCATCCAGCAAGGCGCAGGCATTGTAGAGCTTGCCGTCCTCGACCCAGGGACTGCCGATCAGCATCGCCGGGCCGCCGTCGGCGGTCTCGCGCGCCAGCTCCTCGATGGCGGCGCGGCATGCCGACTGAAACGCCGGTTTCAGAACCAGGTCTTCCGGCGGATAGCCGGCAATGAACAATTCCGGGAACAGGATCAGATCGGCGCCGTCAGCGCGCGCCTGCGCCCGCGCGCGCCGGGCCCTGGCGGCGTTCCCCGCGACGTCGCCGACCGTCGGGTTCAACTGGGCCAGCGCGATCGTGAACTGTTCGCTCATGGGGCGATGGTGCCTTGCGCAGCGACAAACCGCAATTGCAAGCTTTAGATCGCGCCTATGCGTTCGGCGATGGCAAACAACCAGAACAAGCCTGCCATGACCAATGCGACGCCGACGGCTGCGGAACCCATATCCTTGACACGGCCGATCTGCGGATCATGGTCGGTGGTCAGGCGGTCGGCGAGCTTCTCGATCGCGGTGTTGAGCAATTCGACGACCAGGACCAGGACCACGACGGCGATCAGCTCGATCCGGCGCATCGTGGTCGTGCCGATCAGCCACGCCAGCGGCAGCGACAGTGCCAGCGCGGCGATCTCTTCGCGAACGGCCTGCTCCGAGCGGATAGCAAAGATCAGGCCGTTGCGCGTATTGATCGTGGCCCGCCAGAACCGCAGCAACTCAAAGTCCCGCCGCAACCGGCAT
>Ga0307312_10000649_pt1 | contig 16817 bp, 13 predicted proteins | sample ER_DNA_202_FD_194489 | JGI IMG/M metagenome (GOLD analysis project Ga0307312, IMG submission 194489) | Bulk soil microbial communities from the East River watershed near Crested Butte, Colorado, United States - ER_DNA_202 | ecosystem: Environmental > Terrestrial > Soil > Floodplain | place... | reverse complement strand
CATCTCGCGTGAATTCGGCATCGTATCGATTCGCGCCGTCGTCGGGCCCGAGATGGCGAAGAGTACCGGTCTCGTCGCGCGCGACGAGCCGCCAGCGGCCGGATTCGGAAACGCTGGCAACGATCGTCTTCCCGTCGGGCGAGAATCGCGGGCGATAGTACGCCGTGACCGGCGATCCCGACACGAGCCGTTCGACCGCGCCTGTCTCGAGCGAAACGCGCACGAGGTCGCAGCTGCCGCCGGAACAGCGCGTGGCGACAGCGAACCGGCCGTCCGGTGACGGATCGGCCATTCGAATCCCCGCCGCGCGCGTCAGGCGCCTAACGGTTGCGCGCTTCGAATCCCAGACGTACAGGTCGGGCCGCAGGCTTCCGTCGGCGAGCGTTTCGAAGCGCGTGACGAGGAGGCGAACGCCATCGGAAAGAAAACGCGGATTGTCGAACGCGCGGCCGTCGCGCGCACGCAGGGTCGCGAGGGGCCGCTTGGGCGGAGGATAGAAGGCGATCGACGGGACGTCTTCCGGGTCGCGCTTCTGGGCGCGCTCGCGGCGCCGCACGGCCGCGGTATCCTCTGGCTCGTCGGCGGTTTTCCAGATGACGATCCGGCCGGGCAGGTCCCGCGAGCGCAGCACTACCGCCACGCGCTCGCCGTCAGGCGACACGGCAGGATCGCCGGTCGTCCACGACAGCCGCTGCACCATCGTGCCGTCGACGAGTCCCGAGTCACGAAGCGTACGCTCGGCTTCGAGCGCGCGTCCGGTGAGCTCCGCCGTGAAGCGACCATACAACTCGCGCGGCGTTCCGCCGTAGACACCGGCGAACGCCTGATCGAAGGTCCGGTCGGTGCGGGCCGTCATCCGGCGCCAGAGGTGAACGAGCGTCGAATCGCCACGCCGTGCGGCCAGCCATTCGAGGAACGCCGAGCCGCCGAAGTAGGCGAACGAACCCCCGTAGTACTCGCCCGAGCCGCTGAGCTGTTCGTACGTCGGTAGCCGTCCCTCGATCGCCCACTGGCGGAGCGTGGCCGGCCGCCACACGCCGTGCGGACGGCCACTGCCGGTCAACCGGCCCTCGACGTATGTCGCGTAGCCCTCGATCACCCAGCGCGGCGACTTGAGCGTGATCGGGCCCGCGCCTAACGGCAGCAGGCGGGCGAGAAACCGGTCGCGCGGGCTGCGGCCCGGCCGCATCAGGTGGGCGAGATGCGCGAACTCGTGAACCGAGAGCACCTCCGGCCAGCTGCGCGTGTCGCCGACCGTGGAGCGCGGGTCCGGTGGGGTCGGCCAGACGATGATCGCCGGCGCCTCGCGAAACGGCCACGCAGAGCCGTTCGACACATTCAGCGGGTCGGTGACGAGCACCGTCACGCGCCGTTTGGGCAGGCTCCCGACTTCACGTCCGACGGCGGCGCGCACCGACTCCAGTCGCTCGGCCATCGCCAGACTCCACGGCTCGAACTCGCGCGGGTAGTGCACCTCGAAGTGATCCGTGCGGACCGTGCGCCACTCAGCGTCCGGTCGCCAGATCTCCTGGGCATGTGTCGAGCCGGCCAGACTCGCGAGCGCCGCGGCAAGCGCGACGCCGCGGACGAGCGCAGCGGTAGGCGCCCGTCGATACGGCTGATGTGAGAGGTTCACGCCCGCGCCGATTGTGCGTCGAGGACCTTCAGCATCGCGATCGCGAACGCCGGAAGATCGGCCGGGACGCGAGCGCTGACGATGTTGCCGTCGATTACCGATGGCGCGTCGACCCAGGTCGCACCGGCATTGACGACGTCATCACGGATGCCGACGGTCGACGTTAGGCGCCGGCCGCTCAGAATGCCGGCGGAGATGAGGATCCACGGTCCGTGACAGATCGTTGCGACGAGCTTGCCCTGTTCGTGGACCTCGCGCACGCGTTGGAGAATGGCTGGATCGCGGCGCAGCTTGTCCGGCGCCCAGCCGCCGGGGGCGAGAATACCAGTGAGCTCGGACGCGGGATAGTCGGCGACCGTGCCCTCGACCTTGCACGGATAGCCGTGTTTTCCAGTGTACGACGGCGCTCCCATGCCGACGAGGGGCGTGTCGTAGCCCGCTTCCTCGAGGCGAAGTTTGGGGTACCACACTTCGAGGTCCTCGTACTCGGGCCCGACGAGGATCAGAATTTGGCCCTTCGACATGCGCTCTCCATCGGTGTGCGATGATTGCGCAAGTTACCGGGCGGAGCGCGCGGGGCGCCAGCGTGAACATCGGCGCCGACGCGACGGCGACACGGTGACGTTGAAGAGAGGAACGACGACCGGCGTACAGTGCTACCGCCTACCGCCCACCGCCTGCAGTCAAGGCTACTAGCTGGCGGCGGGCACGAACGTTCCGCGCGCCTTCATCTCCTGATAGCCCATCGCCCGTAGCCGGGCGACGCGCATCGAGAGCGGCGGGTGTGTCCCGAAGAAGTCGGCCAGCCTGCCCTCGCGCGAATTGACGCTCCGGCCAAGCGGATCCTCGATACAGAGGTGCGCACACGACTGCTTGATCGATTTCGTCGGCGCCGATGCCGCGCCTATCTTCTCGAGCGCACTGGCCAGCGCGAGCGGATTTCGCGTGAACTGCGCGCTCATGCTGTCGGCCAGGTACTCCCGTCCTCGACTAACGCCCGTTGCAAGAAGACGAGTGAGGAGCGGCGCGAGCAGCCAGCTGATCACCCAGACAGCGAGAAGAATCGCCGCCAACGGTCCAGCGTCGCCGCGCTTCTTGCCGCCACCGCCGCCGCCGAACGAGCGCCCGTTGCCGGTGCGAAGCATGCGCGAAGTGCCGTCCGACACAATCATGATCGCACCGATCAAACCCGCCAACAGCGTCATCAAGCTCACGTCGTGGTTCTTGATGTGACCGAGCTCGTGCCCGATCACGGCCTGAAGCTCGTCGCGGTTGCAGGTCGTGAGCATGCCGCGCGTGACGGCGATGCGCGCATCGCGCTCATCGTGGCCGGTCGCGAACGCGTTCGGATCGTCGTCCGGCACGAGATAGATCCGCGGCCTGGGAAGCCCAGCGGCGATTGCCATCTCCTCGACGCAGTTGACGAGAACGCGCTCCTCGTCAGTCTGCGCGACGAGGAGCTCCTCGGCGCCTGACGCCCAGATCACGCGGTCCGGACCGTTCCGCCAGGCACTGCGCGCCATCGCAACGGCAACGACCGTCAGGAGCACGCCAAGCCAGGGGAAGACGTGATGATACTCGTTAGGCGTCGCCGATCGGGTATAGAGGTACGCGATGTAGTCGCCGCCGAATCCGAGCCACATGAAGAACAGCACGAACAGGACGACGACCCATTGGGATCGCCGCCTGTTCGCAGCTTGCTGCGAGAAAAGGTCTATCGCCTCGGACACGGAAACCTCGCGCGCGTCAGCGCGCGGGAGGCGCAAGCGTCAGATCGACCTTCGGGTTCAGGCGCTCGCCTGCGTCCTCGATCTCCCAGAGGTCGGCGCGCGAGGCGCCAGCGACGCCGGCGACGAGGCTGGTCGGGAATTGCGCCTGCTTCGTGTTGTACTGTGTCGCCGTGTCGTTATACAGCTGCCGCGCAAAGCCGATCTTGTTTTCGGTCGACGACAGCTCTTCCTGCAACCGCGAGACGTTCGTGTTCGCCTTCAGGTCCGGATACGCCTCGACGACGGCAAGCAGGCCACGGAGCGCGCCGCCCAGCTGTCCTTCGGCGGCCGCCGTCGCAGCGACGCCACCGCTCTGGGCGGCGATCGCCTGGTTGCGAGCGGTGATCACACGCTCGAGCGTGTCGCGCTCGTGTTGCATCGATCCCTTGACGCTGGCCACGAGGTTGGGGATGAGATCATGACGGCGCTTGAGCTGCACGTCGATCTGATGCCAGGCGTTGGCAACCTGATTCTTCAGCGCGATGATGCCGTTGTACGACATGATGCCCCATCCGACCACGGCGACCATGAGCAGCACGACGACGATCAACATTTCCATTCTCCGGGCGAAACGAGAGACTTCGTGAGCGGCGGCGACGCCACCGCAGAAAAGACGAGCGGGACGAAGGTGTGTCACCCTCGTCCCGCTGCAATAGTACGTTCGATTTGCCCGCTTGTTTCTCCGCTAGCGCCTGGCACCGGCCGGCTGTGTTGCCGGTGAGCTCGGAGAGCCCGCTCGGCGCGCCTTCCGAGCCTGCCACCAGTCGATGAACCAGGTGATCGGGATAAGGCCGAGCGGCGTCAGTAAATGCGGAAGAAGCACCAGGTTGATCCAGACGAGCGCCAGGTAGAAGGCGATCAATCCGAAGCCCACCCAGAGCGTGCCCAGCGGACCGTGCGTTTCCAAGTGCGGACCTCGACGTAAGAGTTCGACCGGCCGAAAAGATACAAGAAGCAGGCGGTGGGCGGTAGGCGGTGGGCGGTAGCATAGTGCGGTAGAAGGGCAAACCAGCACTAGATTATGAGTATGGCCGCCGATGAGATCGAACGCGCAACGAGGTCTCTCGGCGCGAACGGACGCGTCGTTCTCGCCGTGTCTGGTGGCCGCGACTCGATGGTGCTGCTTGACGCCGCGGCACGCTTGTCACGTGCGGCGATCGCCGCCGTCGCGACGTTCGACCATGCGACGGGACCTTCCGCCACACGCGCCGCCTCGCTGGTCCGCGGCCGCGCGCGCGCGTTAGGGTTACCGGTCAGGTCCGCGCGCGCACGAACAGCCGGGCGCAGTGAGGCCGCGCTTCGCGCGGCGCGTTGGGATTTTCTGGATCACGTCGCCGCAGAGTTCGGCGCGCACGTCGCGACCGCCCACACGCGCGACGATCAGCTGGAGACGGTGGTGATGCGCGTCCTTCGTGGGGCCGGCGCTCGTGGGCTGGCCGGTTTGTGCGCGCCATCACCAATCCTCCGCCCGTTGCTTGGTGTGTCACGCGCGACCGTCGCCCGCTACGCGGCGGAACGGGGCGTTGAGTTTATCGAGGATCCGAGCAACCAATCGCCCGCCTTCCTCCGCAACCGCGTCCGCCGCGATCTGCTGCCCGCCTTGCTCGCGGTGAGACCTGAGCTCGCGCGCGACGTGATCGCGATCGGCGAGCGTGCGGCGGAGCTGCGGCGATCGATCGATTTCGTGGTCGCCGGGATGCAACTTTCGCGCGACGAGGAGGACGCGTTCAGCGTTGCCACGGCATCGCTCTCCGGCTATGATCCAACAGAACTTCGTGCGTTGTGGCCAGCGGTTGCCGCACGTGCCGGCGTAAGGCTCGACCGCCGTGGAACCGAGCGGCTTGCCAGGTTTACGAATGAGGCGGCAGTCGGCGATCGCATGCAGCTGTCCGGCCCTGTCGACGTCGTACGGCGGAGAGAAACGATCGCGCTGTTGCGCGCTCGGCGTGGGATTGCGCAGCCGGCATCGTTGACCGACGGAACGGTTTGGGGACGCTGGCGCTTTCACATCGAGATCGCGGCGTCGACTGCGGTGAGCAAGGGCGGCGCATTCGCGCCCTGGTCGGCACTGCTGGACGTAGAGTCAGGGCTGCGTATTCGCGCCTGGACACCGGGCGACAGAATGCGGGCTGCGGGAGACGCGGTACCGCGACGCGTGAAGCGGTTTCTGCGCGACGCGGGGCTGGCGGGACCTGATCGGCATGGTTGGCCGGTCGTACTCGCTGGTGACGAGATCGTGTGGATCCCGGGAGTTCGCCGCAGCGACGCGGCAACCGTCCGGCCGGGAAGGCCGGGAGTACTGTACGTCTGTGACCGCATCCAACAGCACGGCGACTCGTAAGGCGGTAGACGACCCGCGCCTGGACGGACGGGCTGTGAAGCGCGTTCTGTTCGACGAGCGCACAATTGCCGCGCGCGTCGCCGAATTGGGCGCGGAGATCACGCGATCCTATCCCGAGGGCGATCTGCTCGTCCTTGGTTTGTTGAAGGGAAGCTTCATCTTCCTGAGCGACCTCGTGCGGCAGGTGCAGCGACCGCTGCAAGTCGATTTCCTGGTTGCATCGAGCTACGGAGATGGCACGGTGTCGAGCGGCGACGTCAATCTGGTGTACGATCCGGAAACAAAGCTCGAGGGCAAGGACATTCTTCTCGTGGAAGACATCGTCGACACGGGACGCACATTGAACCGGTTGATGGGTCTCCTTGCGGCACGAAATCCGCGATCGCTCGAGATCTGCGCATTGCTCGACAAGAAGCTCAAGAACGAGTTGCGGTACCCGGTGAAGTTCACCGGTTTTGATTGTCCGAATGAATTCGTCGTCGGTTACGGGCTGGATCATGCGGAAAACTTCCGGCACGTGCCATACATCGTGAGCTTGCAGTAAACCATGGCTGATAGAGTTCCTCCCCCTCCGAAGAAAGAATCCTCCTGGGCACGCCGCGCACGCGCGGCGTCGTTCTGGGTCCTCTGCATTCTCGTCGTCCTGCTCGTGCTCCAGGTGCGTTCTGGCGGCAGCGAGCCGACGGCGCAGATCAACTATTCGCAGTACGACACGCAGCTCCAGGCTGGAAACGTCGCCAAGGTGACGATCCAGTCCGGCAAGGACGTCGTCGGCGAATTCAAGCGCAGCGTCACGATCGACAACAAGCAGGCGCGGCGCTTCATCATGCGCTATCCGATCGCCAACTCACAGGCGGAGATCGACCGGCTGAAGGCGGGCAACGTCGAGATCGAGGCCCAGGATGCGAGCAAGCCCGCGCTGGAGATGATCATCGGCTTCCTGCCGTGGCTCGTGCTGATCGGGCTCTGGGTGTTTTTCCTGAAGCAGATGCAGCAGGGCGGCGCGAAGGCATTCTCGTTCGGCAAGTCGAAGGCGAAGCTGCTCTCCGGCGACACGCCGAAGATCACCTTCGCCGATGTCGCCGGCGCCGACGAGGCCAAGGTCGAGCTGCAGGAGATCATCGAGTTCCTGAAGGATCCAGCGAAGTTCACGCGCCTCGGCGGTCGCCTGCCGAAGGGCGCGTTGCTCGTTGGTCCGCCGGGCACGGGCAAGACGCTGCTCGCGAAGGCGGTCGCCGGCGAAGCCGGTCGTCCGTTCTTCTCGATGTCGGGCTCCGACTTTGTCGAGATGTTCGTCGGTGTCGGCGCGAGCCGCGTCCGCGACCTCTTCGAGCAGGGCAAGGCGCACGCGCCATGCATCATCTTCATCGACGAGATCGATGCCGTCGGCCGTCACCGCGGTGCAGGCCTGGGCGGTGGACACGACGAGCGGGAGCAGACGCTCAATCAGCTGCTCGTCGAGATGGACGGCTTCGAGAGCAACGATGGCGTGATCCTCATCGCCGCGACGAACCGCCCTGACGTGCTCGATCCGGCGCTCCTTCGCCCGGGTCGCTTCGACCGGCTGATCGTCGTCGATGCGCCGGATCTGCGCGGCCGAGAAGGGATCCTGCAGGTGCATCTGCGCAAGGTGCCCGTCGCTGAAGACGTGAACGTCACCGTGCTCGCCCGCGGAACGCCGGGAATGTCCGGCGCCGACCTCGCCAATCTTGTCAACGAAGGTGCATTGCTCGCCGCGCGCCGCAATCGGGACAAGGTCTACATGGCCGATCTCGACGACGCGAAGGACAAGGTCATGCTCGGCACCGAGCGGAAGTCGATGGTCATGAAGGACGAGGAGCGCCGCCTGACGGCGTTCCACGAAGCTGGCCACGCCGTTTGCGCGATCAAGGTTGCAGGCAACGATCCGCTGCACAAAGTCACGATCGTTCCGCGTGGGCGCGCGCTCGGTCTCGCGTTCACGCTCCCCGAGGACGATCGCGTGTCGGTGACGCGCCAGCAGCTCGAGGCGCGCCTCGTGATGGCCTACGGTGGACGGACGGCGGAGGAGCTCGTGTTCGGACGCGAGCGCGTCACCACCGGCGCATCGAGCGACATTCAGATGGCGACCGCGCTCGCGCGGCGCTACGTGTCACAATGGGGACTGTCCGACGTGATCGGACCGATTCTCGTCGGCGACAACGAGCAGGAGCTCTTCCTCGGGCGCGAGCTACAGCATCGCCGCGAGGTGTCGGAGAAGACGGCGCAGCTAGTGGATGCCGAAGTCTCCCGGCTGATCACGGACTGCTACAACCGCGCGCGGCAGACGCTGATCGACAACCGCCCGCTGCTCGATTCGCTGGCGACATCGCTGCTCGAGCGCGAGACGCTGACGCGCGAGGACATCGAGATGCTCGTCCGCGGTGAGCAGCTGCCGCCACGCGTGACGGACGTGCCGCCCGCTCCGCCGCTCCCGCAACAGGCGGGTTCGACGGAGCCACGGCGGGCTTCGAATCCGAAGTTGTTCGGTGGACCGGAGGTCTTACCGGCGTGACGCCCCCCGCCCCCTCGTCCCGCGGCGTCGCCGCGGCCCAACGGCTCCCTCACGGGGGCCGTTGGCGTGTTCGAGGGCGTGAGCTCGCGCTCGATCATCCGATCGTCGTTGGGATCCTGAACGTCACTCCAGACAGCTTCAGCGACGGTGGCCATTTCGTACACGCTGATGCGGCGGTCGAGCATGGGCTGCGGATGGTCGCCGAGGGCGCCGACGTGATCGACATTGGCGGCGAATCGACGCGGCCACAGGGGGCGCGCCCGGTGTCGGCCGCCGAAGAAGGGCAGCGCGTGCTGCCCGTCATCCGTGAGCTGGCCGCACGGGCGCCGGGCGTCGTGCTCTCGATCGACACGGTAAAGGGCGACGTCGCGGAGGCGGCGTTGGACGCCGGAGCACATGTCGTGAACGACGTCTCGGGCTTCCGCTTGGATCGTCGCATGGCGCAGATTTGCGCGACGACGAAGTGCGGCGTGGTGTTGATGCACTCGCGCGGTGGCGTGAGCGACATGGCAACGTACGAGTTCGCCGTCTACGAGCAGGGCGTCGTGGAGGCGATTCGCGGCGAGCTCGAGACGTCGCTGCTCGTCGCCCGCGAGGCGGGAATAGACCAGGCGGCGATCGTGCTCGATCCGGGAATCGGATTCGCGAAACGCAGCGAGCATTCACTGGCCGCGTTGGCGGGACTGCCAACCCTGACGGCGCTTGGCCATCCGGTGCTCGTCGGCGTGTCGCGCAAGCGCTTCATCGGTGAGCTGACGAACGAGTCTGATCCGGCGGAGCGCATCCACGGCACGACGGGCGCCAACGTGGCGGCGCTGCTGCTGGGCGCGCAGCTGTTTCGGGTGCACGATGTACGAGCGGCACGACAGAGCCTGGACGTAGCCTTCGCTATTCGGGCTATGACACTGCGGGGATCGATGTAACCGACGGACCGGAGACGAGGGACGAAAGGGGAGTGATGAGGCCACTGGCGTGAGTTTCTTCGAGCATCTGCGGCTGCTGCGGCCGGATTGGCGGGACGCGATCGAGATCGCCGTCGTGTCGATCGCGCTCTATCGCGTGATGCTGCTCTTTCACGGCACGCGTGCCGCCCAGATGCTGATCGGAATCGTCGTCCTCGTCTTTGCGTATGCGCTGGCGCTCGTGCTGAAGCTGACGATGATCACGTATCTGCTCGGCATCGTCTTCACCTACGGCGCGTTCGCCGCATTGGTCGTCTTCCAGCCCGAGCTCCGCGCTGCGCTCGCGCATCTCGGTCAGGCGCCGGTGTCGCGTCTCTTTCGCCACCTCCATGCGCAGGAAGTCGCCGACGCGGTTGCGGAGGCGGTCGAGCGCTTGCACCAGAACGGCACGGGCGCGATCATCGCGCTCGAGCGTGACGTCTCGCTCGGTGACTACATCGAGAGTGGCAGCCCAATGGAGGCGAAGGTGTCCGCCGACCTCCTGACGACGATCTTCACGCCGTACACGCCGCTGCACGACGGAGCGGTGATCATTCGCGGCGACATGATCGTCGGCGCCGGGTGTATTCTGCCGCTGTCGCAGGCACCGCTGGCCGACCGCTCCCTGGGCACGCGGCACCGTGCCGCGTTAGGCCTGAGCGAGGAGACCGACGCACTCGTGCTCGTCGTGTCGGAGGAGACGGGAACGGTGTCCGCGGCTTCCGGCGGCAGGCTCACGCGCGGGCTCGACGAGCTGCAGGTGCGCGAGCTGCTGACCGGCCGCGCGTCCCGAAACACGGTCGAGCTGCGGGCGATCGAGGGGTGACGGCCGCGCACGGCCGCGCGAACGGCGTCGCCCGACGCGCGCCGGCGCTTGCCGGCGTGTTGCTCTTCCTCGTCTACGTGGTGACACTCGCGCCCGGCGTCACGTTCTGGGATGCGGGAGAGTTCATCGCGGCAATCGATTCATTCGGGATCCCGCATCCGCCCGGCACGCCGTTCTTCGTGCTCACTGGGCGCGCGTGGCGCCTGCTGCTCGGGTTTTTCCCCGCCGCGCTGGCGACGAATCTGTTCTCGGCGGCATGCACGGCGGCCGCGTGCGCGCTCGGCGGATCGGTCATCGCCCGTCGGACGCGGCGCCCATTCGCCGCGGCGGCAGGAGCGCTCTGCGCGGGGACCATGTCGACGGTCTGGCTGAACGCGACGGAGACCGAGGTCTATTCGTCGTCGCTGCTGCTCGCCGCGCTCATGCTCTGGGCCGCAGCACGCGCCGAAGAGAGCGGAGAGACCAGGTGGCGCGTTTTCCTCGCGTTCCTCATCGCGCTCGCCGCGCCGCTCCATGCGAGCGCGCTCGTCGCCGCGCCCGCCGCCATCGCGCTTGTTACGGGTTGGGCGCCAAGGATGCCTGACGATCGGCTTCGCGCGCATGGCCTGGATCTCATCCTGGTCTTCATTGCGGCGGCCGGTCTTGCGACCGGACGCTGGATCGTCGCCGGTTGTGGAGTGACGTGTCTGCTCATTCGTACCGCGTACCGGACCGACGCGCGACGGCTTTTGCCCGCATTGCTGCTCGGCGTGTCGCCGCTCGTCGTGATGCTCCTTCGCGCCCGGCTCGATCCGGCGATCAACCAGGGCAATCCGGCAGACCTCGAGGCGCTGCTCGGAGTCGTCGCACGGCGACAGTACGCGGTCGCGGCAACGTGGCCGCGACAGGCGCCGCTCTGGCTGCAGTTCGGCAATCTGCTGGAGTACGTGGACTGGCAGGCGGCACTCGGGATGGCGCCCAGACCGGCGCCGCACCTGTTGCGCACGCCGCTGACCATTCTCTTCCTCGCGTTAGGCTGGCACGGTGCGCGGCGGCTGAGGCTGGACGACGCGGCGACATGGCGCACGGTGCTCGTGCTGCTAGGCTGTGCGTCACTCGGCGTCATGCTCTACCTGAACCTGAAGGCCGGACCGTCGCTTGGCTGGGGCATCCTGCCGGAGAGCGCGCCACACGAGGCCCGAGAGCGCGACTATTTCTTCGTCCTCGCGTTCTGGGCGTGGGGTCTGCTCGCCGGTTACGGTGCGGTGAGGATGGCCGACGAGGCTCGCCGCATGCCGGCGTTTCTGTCCTCTCGACCGACGCGCGCGCTGCTCGGCGGGGTGCTCGTCATGCTTCCGTTGCTGCTCAACTGGCGCGCGGTGGATCGCCGGCGTGAGCCGGACGCGTCCGCTCCCGAGCTTCTCGCCCGCGCGCTTCTCGGCGGCTCACCCGACCGGGCGGTGCTCTTCGTGTGGGGTGACAACGACACGTATCCGCTCTGGTTCGCGCAGCGCGCGTTAGGCATGAGGCGCGACGTGCGGGTGATAACGATCTCGCTCCTTTCCTCGCCATGGTATCGCGCGGAGCTGGAGCGCCGGGACTCGCTCGTCGTCGGTCCATGGCGCGGCGAATCAGCGACCGTCGCGAGCGTCGTGGCCGCGGCGCGTGCTCGCGGCCGGCCGGTGGCCTTCGCCGCGACCGTGCCGGCAACGATGCGGAGGACGTCGGACGGATCGTGGCTGCTGTGCGGATCGGTGTGGACGGAGGCGGGGACTCACTGCGCATTCGGCGCTACTCACCAGATCGACGCCTGGCTCGCGGCGAACCCTCCGTCCGACGTCACCGATCCGACGACGAGGGCGAATTTGCAGCCGCTTCGTTGCCCCGGTCTGGCGGCTCGATCGGAGACCATGCCGGCAGCGGCCGATTCACTTGATTCGGTATGTAACGCCAAGTAATTTCCCATGTTATGCCATTTCCCAGCCTCGCGGATCGGTTGGCTGAGGTACGCGGGAAGATCGCGGACGCGGTGGTGCGTGGCGGGCATGGACAGCGGGTGATGCTCGTCGCGGTGACGAAGACACATGGTCCGGACGCGGCGCGCGCTGTGAAGGCGCTCGGCATCGACGACGTCGGAGAAAACAAGGTGCAGGAAGCGTTGCCCAAGATGGACGCGGCCGGTGTATCACTGCGCTGGCATCTGATCGGTCACCTGCAACGAAACAAGGCGAAGGCGGTAGATCGGTTCGACCTCGTGCACTCGATCGACAGCGAGCGTATCGGTGAGGCGGTCGCCGTGGTGGGGCGATCGCGCGGGAGGCCGGTGGACGTGCTGGTGCAGGTGAACGTGTCGGGTGAGGAATCGAAGAGCGGGGTCGGTGCAGTCGAGATTCAACGGCTCGCGTACGCGCTCGTCGCGCAAGACGGACTGCGCGTGCGCGGCGTCATGACGATGGCGCCGGTCGACGCCGACGAGCGCGTGTTGCGATCGACGTTTGCCGGTGCGCGTGCAGCGCTGGCGGCGGTCCGCGCGGCAGGCCATGCCGACGCGAGCGAGTTGTCGATGGGGATGTCTGGAGACTACGAGATCGCGGTGGAGGAGGGCGCGACGATCGTCCGCCTGGGAACCGTCCTGTTTGGAGCGAGGGCCACATGATCGACGAGACCTTTCATCTCACGCCGCTGGACGCACGACGATTCGAGTTCGGTCGCTCGATGCGCGGATACGACAAGGCGCGCGTCGAGGAATTTCGCCAGCAGGTCGCCGACGAGCTGGAGCGGCTGACCCGCGTGAACCAGGAGCTGGAGTCCAAGTCGAAGGGCTTCACCGAGCAGCTGCGATCGTTTCGCGAGCGCGACAAGGCGCTCAACGACGCTCTGATCTCCGCGCAGCAGTTACGCGCCGAGATCCGCGAACAGGCAGAGCGCGAAGCGCAGCTCATCCTCCGTGAGGCGCGCGCGGAAGCGGAGCGGCTGCAGGACAAGATGAAGCAGGATCTGCGGGCGCTCCAGGACCAGGTTGCGGCGCTCGAGCGCGCGCGCCGCTCGTACCTCGCTCAGCTGCGGCTCCTCGTCGAGCGGCAGCTCGCCGAGATCGACGCGTCGGAGAATGCCACTCAACGCGCGCCGCAAGGCGGGGAGGCGGACGGCGGCGATTCCCAGCGGAGCGTCGCATCAGCCACGCCGTCCTGGCTGGATTCACTGATGAAGGAGTGATTGGCAACGTGCTTCGAACAGGCCGAGTTAGGTGACGACCGCTTCGACCGCCGAGCATACTCGCGAGCGTACACACGCCGGCGCGCACACCGTCGAGATGATCGGCGCCGCGGCCGACCGCGTACGCGCGCGATTCTCGACGACGCCCGACGTCGCGCTGATCCTCGGCACCGGACTCGGCGCGCTCGGTCGTGAGATCGCCGTACGCTCGACGATCGAGTACACGGACATTCCGGGGTTTCCGCTGTCGACGGTCGAGTCCCATGCCGGCCGCCTTCTCTGCGGAACTCTTGGCGGCAAGACGGTCATCGCGATGCAGGGCCGGTTTCACCGCTACGAAGGCTACACGCTGCAGCAGGTGACCTTTCCGGTTCGCGTGTTGCAGGCGCTCGGCGCGCGCACGCTCGTCGTCAGCAATGCCTGTGGCGGGATGAACCCGCTCTGGGCGGCCGGCGATCTGATGCTGATCGCCGATCACATCAACATGCTCGGCGACAATCCACTGGTCGGTGAGAACGACGACCGGCTGGGGCCTCGTTTCCCGGACATGTCGGCGCCGTACGATGCGGCGCTGCGCGCGCTCGCTCGTACGGTGGCGGTCGAGCAGCGCCTAACGCTGCGCGAGGGTGTGTACGTCGCGGTCGCCGGGCCGAACCTCGAGACACGCGCCGAGTATCGGATGCTGCGCGAGCTCGGTGCCGACGTCGTCGGGATGTCGACCGTGCCGGAAGTGATCGTCGCCGTCCACGGCGGCATGCGCGTGCTCGGTGTCTCGATCGTCACCGACCAGTGCCTCCCCGACGCGCTCGAGCCGGCGAGCCTGGAGAAGATTCTCGCCGTCGCCGGAGACGCCGAGCCGAAGCTGACAGCGCTCGTACGCGGCGTGTTGGAGCGTCTGTGAGCGCGAGCGAGACCGACGTTCGTTACGGGGATCTGCCGGCGTCGCGCTCAGCGGACGATCTCGAGCGCGAGGTGATCGAGCGTTGGCGGGAGGAGAATCTCTTCGCCCGATCAGTGACGGCGCGCGAGGGCAACGAACCGTTCGTGTTCTTCGAGGGTCCGCCGACGGCGAACGGTCGGCCGGGCCTCCATCACGTGTTCTCACGCACGATCAAGGATCTCTTCTGCCGCCACCGCGCGATGAAGGGGCACTACGTCGCGCGCAAAGCGGGATGGGACACGCACGGCCTTCCGGTCGAGATCGAGGTCGAGAAGGCGCTCGGTATCAACGGCAAGCCGGAGATCGAGAAGTTCGGCGTCGAGAAGTTCAATCAGTTGTGCCGCGACAGCGTGTGGAAGTATCGTGGCGAGTGGGAGAAGCTGAGTGAGCGCATCGCCTACTGGCTCGACTACGACAACCCGTACGTCACGTACTCGACCGACTACGTGGAGAGTGTGTGGTGGGCGCTGGCGACGCTGCACGCGCGGGACTTTCTCTATCGTGGGCACAAGGTTCTTCCATATTGCCCGCGCTGCGGCACCGCGCTCTCGAGCCACGAGGTGGCGCAGGGATACAAGGACGTCAGCGACCCGAGCGTCTATGTCGCGTTCGATCTGATCGACACCGATGGCACGCCGGTGCCGCGCCGCGCCGACGGCCGAGCACTGCGCCGTACCCTCGTCTGGACGACGACGCCGTGGACGCTCGTCTCGAACACGGCGCTCGCTGTCAATCCGGACATCGACTACGTCGAGCTGCGGCGGAAGACCGGCGACGAGCGAACGGTGATTCTCGCCAACGCACGCGTTGCCGCGGTTCTCGGTGAGGATCACGCCGATCGGTGGGTCGTGGTGGCCACCTTTCGCGGCGTCGAGATGGCCGGTTGGCGCTACCAGCGCCCGCTGGATTGGGTCGACTACCCGCCGGACGGCGCACACGAGGTGGTCGTTGCCGAGTCGTTCGTGTCGGCGGGAGATGGCACTGGCATCGTCCACATGGCTCCGGCGTTCGGCGCCGACGACTATGCCGCCGCACAGCGCAATCGCCTCGCCTTCCTTCAGGCCGTCGACACCCGCGGGCAATTCCCCGAGGGAACGCCGGTCGTCGGCGGGCTCGGTGTGAAGGCTGCCGATCCGCTCATCATCGATGAGCTGAAGCGGCGCGACGTCCTCTGGAAGGCGGGAACCGCCGTGCACTCGTACCCGCACTGCTGGCGCTGCGGGACGCCGCTCCTCCAGTATGCGCGCACGTCGTGGTTCGTGCGCACGACCGGCTTCCGCGACGCGATGCTCGCGCGCAACGCCCGCGTCGACTGGCATCCGGAGGAAATGGGGCGCGGCCGATTCGGCGAGTGGCTCACGAACAACGTCGACTGGGCGATCTCGCGCGACCGGTACTGGGGTACGCCGCTGCCGGTCTGGCTCTGCGATGCCGATCCGACGCACGTCGACGTCCTCGGCAGCTACAAGGCGTTAGGCGAACGGACAGGAAAGGCGTTGCCGCCGGATTTCGACCCGCACAAGCCATTCATCGATCGCTATTCGTGGCCCTGCCGAACGGCGGGTTGCAAGGGGACGATGCGGCGCACGGCGGAAGTCATCGACGCGTGGTTCGACTCGGGGTCGATGCCGTTCGCGCAGTGGCACTATCCGTTCGAGCACGGCGCGCAGTTCGCGCGCAGCTACCCGGCCGACTTCATCGCCGAGGGCATCGACCAGACGCGCGGATGGTTCTACTCGCTGATTGCGATCGCGACCGGCCTCGGCGACGCCCTCCCGAACAATGGCGTCGTGTCGGGGACGCGAAACACCGCGACCGAGGCGGCGCCCTACCGCGCAGTGGTCGTGAACGACCTCCTGCTCGACGCGACCGGCAAGAAGATGTCGAAGACCGTCGGCAACGTCGTCGACCCGTGGGAAGTCATCGATCGCCACGGCGCCGACGCGGTGCGACTGTTTCTCGTCGCGGCGAGCCAGGTCTCACTGCCGCGGGCGTTCGACGAGGCGCAGTTGCGCGCCGTGGCGGGAAGCTTTCTACTGACGCTGCGGAACGTGTACTCGGGAATCTTCGCGCAGTATGCGAACTTCGGCTGGGAGCCGTCGCCGGCTGATCCTGCACCCGCGTCGCGTCCAGTGCTCGACCGCTGGATTTTATCCCGTTTGGAAACTGTCACTCGGCGGGTCGACGAACGCCTGATGAAGTTCGAGGCGACCGACGCGGCGCGTCTCGTGATGACATTCGTCGACGAGGATGTCTCGAAGTGGTACGTGAGGCAGAGCCGCGCGCGCTTCTACGACGTCGAGTCTGCCGACAACCGTGCCGCCTTCGCCACGCTGCACGCCGTTCTCGTCGGCGCGTGCCGGCTGCTCGCGCCCTTTGCGCCGTTCACGAGCGATTGGATCCACCGCGAGCTGACCGGTGAGTCGGTGCATCTCGCGCAGTTCGTGTCGCCGGCGGTCCTGTCACCCGATCCGGGTCTCGAGGCAGGGATGGACGCCATCCGCACGCTCTCGACGCTCGGACGGGCCGCGCGCGAAGAGGCAGGTGCCAAGACCGGCCAGCCCCTCGTCCGAAAGGTGCGCCAGCCGTTGGCGCGCGTCGTCTGCGTGGTTCCACCCCAATCGGCCGGCAGCAGC
>Ga0307312_10000642_pt1 | contig 16872 bp, 17 predicted proteins | sample ER_DNA_202_FD_194489 | JGI IMG/M metagenome (GOLD analysis project Ga0307312, IMG submission 194489) | Bulk soil microbial communities from the East River watershed near Crested Butte, Colorado, United States - ER_DNA_202 | ecosystem: Environmental > Terrestrial > Soil > Floodplain | place... | reverse complement strand
ACGTACTCGTCGCCATGGCGGAAGACGTTCATCGGCGTCCGATACGTTCGGCCCGACCGGCGCCCGACGTACACGAGGATCGCGAAGCCCGGCAGGTGACCGGCGAATCTCCGGCTGACTGGGTTGAAGAAACGCGTCGTGTAGGGTCGCAGGAAGCTGAGAGCCGTCATGGGTGATCTCGTCGCGACGGTCGGGCTGCGAGGTTCGCCGAGAGAAAATGTGGAGCGGGAGACGGGATTCGAACCCGCGACATTCTGCTTGGGAAGCAGACACTCTGCCAGCTGAGTTACTCCCGCCCAGCTACACGCTCAGCTAGACCATCTGCTTGAGCGCGAACGCCATTCTAGCGCCACCCAACCGACCCTACAGCGCTCGTACAGCGTCTGCTTGATGACTTTCGCCATCGGCCGCTGGGCCGCTCTATGCGCCTCCCAACCGACCATCAGCGCTGGCGCAGCGTCTGCTTGACTAGTCTGCTTGAACGCGGCCACCTTGAGCCTCAGCCTGCGCAAGTCGCTGGCCGATCTGCCGGGCATCGCTGTCATCGTCCGGCGATTCGCGGACCGCGGTCTCGTCTTCCGGGCGACCCGGCAGGCGATTTTATCGCGATGCTCCAGCGGCCTCCCAGGCCAGCGCGGCGGCCAGCACCACCTGGTCATTTCGGCCCGCGATCTGCAGGTTGCCGATCGCGATCGCGGGCCAGCCAAGATAGTTGAACGGCCGGGTGTTCCGCCCCAGCTGGTCGCGAATCGAAGGCTCATAGGCATCCGCCGCAGGCACGGGAATCCCGAGGGTTGGGCTAACGAGCAGATCGACGTCGATCTCGGTTTGAGTCCGTCGCCGCCAACGCCTGAGGGCGAGCTTTGCCTCGTGATAGTCAATTGCCGAAATTGCGCGCCCGGCATCCAGTTTCGCGCGTACATCCTCGCCGTAGCCATCGCGCAGACGCGGGTAGAGGTTTCGGTGCGTGATCGCCGATTCGACCTGCATGACGATGGAGAGGTCCGCGTCCGGTTCGGGAAGCCGGCAATCGACCAGTCGCGCGCCGAGCGATTCAAGGCGATCCTGTTCTGGCAGGAGCTCGAGGAGTCCCACCGTCAGGCCGCGAAGCCGCGGCTCCGGAACCGGCTGGTCGACAAGCACCGAGAATGCGAGCGCGCAGTCCCGAACCGTGCGGGCCATCGGCCCGATGGTGTCGAACGATGGCGCGAGGGGAAAGCAACCGGCGACGTCGACGCTTCCCCATGAGGGCTTGAAGCCCACGGTCTCACAGCACGCGGAGGGCAAGCGGATCGATCCGCCGGTGTCAGTGGCGAGGCCCAGCGCACACAGCCGCGCGGCAAGGGCGGCGGCATCGCCTCCGCTGGAGCCCCCAGGGGTGAGATCGGGGTGGACAGGGTTCACCACGTTGCCGTAATGCGGGTTCTGGCTCGTGACGCCCCATGCGAATTCGTGCTGGTTGGCTTTGCCGATCACAACTGCGCCCGCCGCCTCGAGCCGTTCCACGGCCCAGGCGGTCCGGTGGGGAACGCGGTCCCGGAACACACCGGACCCACGCGTGGTTCGAACGCCAGCCGTGTCGAACATGTCCTTCGGCAGAAGCGGGACGCCAGCGAGAGGTCCCGACAGACCTTGCCGCGCACGGTCGATCGCACGCTCAGGACACAGGGTGATGAAGACGTGCAGATGCTCCGCAGCGTCGGCGGCGGCGGCAAGGTGCGATTCGACGACTTCGAGGGCACTGACCTCCCCTGCGTTGACCCTCGCCGAGATCTCGGCGGCCGACAAGCTCCGAAGGCCGTCGCGGTCGGGCGGGGAGGCCGATATCGTCGGTGGTCCTGCCAATTGGAACCCTCGTTCTGTGATCTGATCCGGGTCTGATCTTGGTAGGTCAGGCCATCGATGGAAACGCCTGTATTTCCAGGTGCACTACTCAGGCGGCTGCGGATTGAGGACATGCGCGGGCAATCGCCCCGCCAGCGCGTCGAGGACATTGCGGACGGCCAGTTCCGCCATCCGAGATCGCGTTGCTACGGTCGCGGATCCCACATGCGGGAGGATGACGCAGTTACGAAGCTCGAGAAGCGGATCGTCCGCCGGAAGGGGCTCGACAGCAGTCACGTCCAGGCCGGCGCCGTAGATCCACTCTTCCATCAGGGCTCGCGCGAGGGCGGGCTGGTCGATGACCGCGCCTCGGGACGTGTTCACGAGAATCGCGGTCGGCTTCATCAATCGGAGTTCGCCTTCACCGATCAGACCTCGTGTCTCGGCGTTGAGCGCCACATTCACGCTGACGACGTCCGCCTCCCGGAGCAGCTCAGCGAGGGTGACCGGAGTCGAGAGCTCATTTGGTCGACCGGACCGGGAATGGTGGATGACATGCATGCCGAAGCCGACTGCGCGTCGCGCCACTGCCTGTCCCACCGATCCGAAGCCAATGATTCCGAGGGTGCCGCCGTTTACGTCAATGCCTGGAACGAGGTCGTATCCGTCTCCCACCCACTCGTGGTCATGGACGATGCGGTCGGCTTCGACCAGGCGCCGCGCGACCGCAAGGATGAGAGCCCACGTCAGATCTGCAGTGGATTCGGTTAGCACCCCCGGCGTGTTCGTGGCGATGATCCCGAGCGCGTCGAGCGCCGCGAGATCGATGTGATCGAATCCTACGCTGACTGTCGAAACGGCGACGAGGCGCGAGCTGGCCGCAATCAAGTCTGCGTCGATGCGGTCGGAGCTCTGGCAAACGATTGCGTCGACCTCCCGGACGAGCGCGACGATCTCTGGGTGGTCGGGGCGCTTGGCGTCAGGCCAGACCCGGACCCGCGCCTCCTTGCGCAGTTGCTCGAGGGCACGACCTGGGAGCGCCGGCCGGGTTACGGCGACAACTGGGTTGGCGACGGCGCGGCCTGCTTGCCAACGCTTACTCACGACGTCCACCTCTCGGTTTCGGTCCGGTGAAGAAGGGGCGATTGGTCCGGAGATCCCCCCCCGGCGATGTCATCGTCTCTTCACGGGGGTTCAAGGACAGCCGGCCCAGCTTGTCCGGGCCGGCTGTCGAAGGCTGCCGGTCGAGGCAATGGTCGGCCAGTGGCTCTGGCCTAGACGCCCCAGATCTTCTTGTACTGGTCCCGATAGCCATTGTCAGGGTCGTATTGGTTATTCGGGCCGCCGTCGAACTGGATGTTGTCCTTCGTGACGATATGAACTGGCGCGACGTACCCGCTCGGGGTCTGGCCAGCAAACGAACGATTGAGCTCATCAACGAGCTGCCAGCCAGCCTCGTTCAGCGGCTCGGCGACCGTGGCGATCTGATACTGCCCGGTGCGTACCCGCTGGAACGCGGCAACACTGCCGTCACCGGCCGAGATGAACTGTGGCGGACCGGAGCTCGGAACGCCAGCAGACTGGAGCGCGGGCCCGGCGAAGTCGAAATACAGGTCATTGATGCCCAGGCCGATCGTCCACTTCGAGCTGAACCGCTGCAGCAGAGAAGTAGTCTCCGAGGGCATCCGCGTCGAAGTATCGGCAAGGGGAGTGTTGACGTAGTCGAGTACCGAGCAGCCGCTGCAGGCCTGGATGACGGACCGCATCGTTTCGGCCTTCTTGATGCCGATGGCGTCGCCGGACTGCCAGAAGATGACGGCGCCCGCCGTGCCGCTTGTCGTCTGGACGGCGTAAGCGCCGGCGACCTTGGCGACGCTTGTTGCATCTGTTGTGACGTTTGTGATAATCGGCGGATCGGCCACCGGGCCCGCGGCAGCGGCTGAATGCCACCCGGCGATCTTGATCCCCTGGCCGGCAGCAGCCTTGATCGCCGCCGCCTCCTCCTGGGCATCGACGGACCCGAGGACGATCCCGTCGGGCTTGAGGGCCACGGCTTGGTTGATGGCCGCGACGCGGCCCGCGACGGTGCCCAGCCCGTCGATGATCGTGACCTTCCACCCGATTGCCGCACCAGCCTCTTTGACGCCCTGACTGACTCCCAGGACGCCGCCATTCCGCATGTCCTGGGCGACATACACGATGCTTTTGCCTGTTTGGGCGGTCGCACCGGTGGTCGGTCCGTCCCAAGTGGTCGTGTGAGTCTGGGCCGTCTGCAAAAGGGCGTTGGCTTCATCGAGCAGGCTGCCGGACGCGCCTGGACTTGGGGCCGAGCTCGGGCTTGCCCCGGCCGGCGGCGATTCAGCGCTTGCTGCTGCTGCGGCGGACGGTGCCGGCGACGGCGATGCCGCGCTGTTGCATGCACCGACCACGAAGGCCGCGCTGACGAGCACAGCCAGAGGGGTTGCCCGCCGCCCACGAATCACGTCCACCAAGATCGCGCTCATGTCATCTCTCCTCCGCAACAGACTAATGTATTCATACGCTCAGGAACCAATTCAGCCTGCGCCTGCCCTCCCTGCTCCTAGGGGATCATCACGTCCCCGCCCGTCACGAACAATGTCTGGCCGACAACGTATTCGCTGAGAGGGCTGACGAGATACAAGACCGCCCGGGCGACGTCCTCGACGGCACCAATCCGGCCGCTTGGGTTCTCTCGGCCTCGGCGGGCGATCGCGGATTCGCTGTAGCCAGCCCTGGGCTGGGCGGTGTCGGTCATGCCGGGCGCGACGGCATTCACTCGGATGCCCGACGGCGCAAGGGCCTTCGCCATTGACTTTGTGATGGCGACCAGCCCCGCTTTGCTCGCGCAGTAATGCGCGCCCATCGCATCCGGGACGATCGCGGACTCAGATGTAATAGTCACGATCGCCCCCGTCCCTTGGCCGACCATGATCCGAGCGGCGGCTTGTGCGCAGAAGAACGATCCCTTGAGGTTGACGTCGAGCACGCGGTCCCACGTCGATTCATCGAGATCGAGTACCGATGCGCGGGGGAAGATCCCTGCGTTGTTAACGAGGATGTCTAGTCTCCCGAACGCACCATGTACCTCCTCGAACATCCGCACGATGTCCGCGACCGATGCGACGTCGGCCCGGACCGCGATCGCGCCCCCGTCCTCGAGATCCAGGGGACGCGCCGCATCGTCCGGATAATTCACGGCGACACGGGCGCCGTGCTGGGCCAGGGTTTGCGCGACGGCCCGCCCGATTCCCTGACTCGCTCCCGTCACCAGGGCCGTCTTTCCAGTCAGGTCCAAGGAATCCGTCGGCATGGTCAGCGGTCCCGCGCCGGCGATCATCGCGGATGTGCTCATCTGCTTAGGCGGGAGGCGCCGGCTCGACCGCCGACGCGTGCAGAATGCGGGCCACAACCGCCTGGCCCACTTCGTTGGTGGATGCCCTGCCTCCCAGGTCGGGTGTCACGCAGCCGCTCGCGACGACGTCTTCGATCGCACCAAGCACAAGGTCACCGAGCTCTCGCCGCCCAATCTGGTCGAGGAGCAATTTCGCCGACCACATGGCCCCGATAGGGTTGGCGAGGCCCAGTCCGGCGATGTCCGGGGCCGACCCGTGGACGGGCTCGAACATCGAGGGCACGCCACCGTCCGGGTTGAGGTTTGCGGAGGCCGCCATTCCGATGCCGCCTTGGATGGCGGCCCCGATTTCGCTGAGGAGATCGCCCAGCAGGTTGGACGCGACGATCACGTCGAACGACTCGGGCTCAAGGACGAGCTTCGCTGCGAGGGCGTCAGCATGCATCAACGACGCCGTGACGTCTGGATACTCGGTCCCGATGCGCCGAAACACCTCGTCCCAATACGGCATCACATAGTTGATCCCGTTGGACTTCGTGGCGCCCACCAGTCGCTGCCGCGAATGGCGGGCCACCTCGTACCCCTGGCGGATGATCCGTTCCGTCCCCGTTCGAGTGAATACCGTCGTCTGGACGACGACCTCGTGCGGTTGGTCGGTGTGCAGGCGGCCACCGATGTTCGAGTACTCTCCCTCGGTGTTTTCACGCAGGATGACGAAATCGAATCCGGCATTCGTCCTGGCGAGCGGCGAGCGAGCACCCCGGAGGAGGCGCGTCGGACGTAGGTTGACGTACTGCTGAAAGCCGCGCCGAATCGGCAAGAGGAGGCCCCAGAGCGATATGTGATCGGGAACGGTAGGCCAGCCCACGGCACCGAGAACGATCTGGTCGAAGTCTCGCAGTAGCGTGAGACCGTCGGCCGGCATCATCTCGTCGTGCTCGAGGTAATACCCGCAACCCCATGGAAACTCCTCGAACTCGAACCGCAGTCCCCCGTCCACCTGCGCGGCGGCGCGGAGGATCTCCACGGCGTGCGGCACCACCTCGGGTCCGACTCCGTCGCCTGGGATGACGGCGACGCGATAGTCATCCATCGGCACTCTGCCCACTGTCGCCGGCGCGGTCCGTCCCGTTCTCGCGCGCGAGCAATCGCCGGAGGAGGTCGAGCGCGAAGGCGTTGTGCGCGACGATGGCGTCCGTCGTGGCGGGGAGGTCCCGAGCCTTGATAGCCGCGAGGATCCGGCTGTGCTGCCCAACGAGGTCCTCGTCAAGCTCGTCCGGAACCATGACGGCGAGCGCCGGCCGGACCGGACCGGTCACCAGGCCGTACACCTTGATCAGGACTTGATTCTCTGATCCCACGGCGATCGCGCGATGGAATGCCAGGTCTGCCTCGATGACGCCGTCGACGTCGCGTGCGGCAACGGCGGCCCCTAGGTCGTGTAGACGCCCGGCGATCGAGTCCGTGGTCGCGCTGATGTCGCGGTGCCGGAGCAACTGCTCGATTGCCAAGCGATCGAGGGCAAGCCGGGTGGCGTATATGTCCTCGACCTCGGCCAGCGTTAGCGCATTGACCCGGTACCCCCGGCGCGGGTGGTAAACAACGAGGCCGCGCTCCGACAGCTCGCGGAGCGCCTCCCTCACCGGCACCCGACTGGTACCCAGGAGCTGCGACAGCTCCACCTGCTTGATCCGGGCACCAGGCGCGAGCGCCCGTGTGCTGATCATTCGCGACAACTCGGTCCCGACCTCATCGACGAGCGACTTCTGAGAGATCCTGCCCATTAGGTCCTTCGTCCCTCCTGAGCGCCACGCGTCATCGCGAATCGGGACCCTGGCCCCGGCGTCTTGGCAGCAATTCAAGGAATGTATACAATCGCCAGAATTCGGTCAAGCATTGGCCGGCCGCCCCGGAGGTGAGGTGATCGAGGCGCCAGGTACGGTCCTGGAGTTCCAAGGGATCTCGAAGCGATTCGGTGGGACGCTGGCCGTCGACAACGTAAACCTGACCCTCGAGTCTGGAACCGTTCTTGCACTTCTCGGCGAGAACGGTGCTGGGAAGTCGACGCTGATCAAGCTTCTTGCCGGCGTGCACCGGCCCGACGCTGGCGAGATCCGGTTCGGCAAGGCTCGGCTCGACGAAGCCGCACGCGCACGGATCGCCTTCATCCATCAGGACCTCGGCCTCATCGACACGATGACCGTCTCGGAGAACTTCGCTCTCGTTCGCGGATACCCTCGATCAAGAGGGCTGATTTCCTGGCGGGCCGTGGAAGCTGCCGCGGTCGATGCGCTGCGAATCGTTGGTGGCGATCTCGATCCCCATGCCATCGTCGGCAGCCTATCGCGGACGGAGAAGTCGATCTTGGCGATCGCCCGCGCGCTGGCTGTGCAGGCCGATGTGATCGTTCTCGACGAGCCGTCCGCGAGCCTGCCCGAGGCCGATGTCGAGCGCCTGTTCGCGGTGCTCCGCAAGCTCCGACAGCGCGGAGTCGCGATGATTTACGTGACCCATCGGATCGACGAGGTGTTCCGGATCGCCGATCGCGTCGCGGTGATGCGCGATGGGCGCCTCGTCGGGCTGCGGACCGTGCACGAAACTAACTCGGCGGAGCTGATCCTCCTGATCGTCGGGCGGCCGCCGTCCGAAGTGTTCATCCAACCCCCACATCCATCGGCCGCCCCACTCCTGCGGCTCGAAGGCATCCGGGTCGGCGCCGTCGGGCCCGTGTCCATGGCCGTGATGGCTGGCGAGCTCGTCGGTTTCGCCGGGCTGCGTGGTGCTGGCCACGAGCTACTCGGGCGTGCGCTGGGCGGGATCCGGCCCTTCACTGACGGGCGAGCGCTGTTCCGGGACGTACCTCTTGCCCCGACCTCGCCCGCCGAAGCCATCCACGCAGGCATCGCGTTTGTGACCAGCAATCGGCAGGAGGAAAGCCTCGCGATGAGCTTGACCGTCCGCGAGAACCTGTTCCTGAACCCCGCGGTTCGCGGCCGGGGCCTCTTGGCGCCGATGCTTCCGCGTACCGAGCGCGGGCAGGCGATGGGCCTGATCGACCGGTTCAACATCCGTCCCCGTGAGACCGATAAGGTCGTCGGAACGCTGAGTGGAGGTAACCAACAGAAAGCAGTGCTCGCGCGTTGGTTGGGCACGAACTCACGACTATTAGTGCTCGAGGAGCCCACGATGGGGGTCGACGTGGGCGCGAAAGCGGAGATATACGCGCTAATCGATCAGGCCCTTCGAGCGGGTCTCGGCATGATCATCCTCTCGAGTGATTTCGAAGAAGTGGCGCACATCTGCAACCGCGCGTTCGTCTTCGATCGCGGCCGTGTGGTCGCCGAGGTACCACGATCTAAGCTTTCCGTTGCTAGCCTGATCGATGCAGCCTCGGGGGGCCGGCACCGTGGTTTACCGCAAGCCGTCGGCGGGATCACCTGAGATGGCAGCCACGCCGCTCCGTTCACGAGTGCCGACAGGACGGCTCTCCCGCGCGATCGGGGTCTATGGGTTGCTGCTGCTCACGGTCTTGCTCATCGTGTTCTTCAGCCTCCTGCTCCCCTCAACCTTCCCGACTTCTCTGAACTTCCGGGCCATCCTGAGCGACAAGGCCGAGGTGGCATTCGTCTCGCTCGCGGCCATGATCCCCTTGGCGACCAACAAGTTCGACCTGTCGATCGGATACGGGCTGGGGCTTTCCCACATCCTGGTGATCGGGTTGCAAGTGCAGCAGGGCCTGCCGTGGCCGTTGGCGGTCCTCGCGGTTTGTTGCATCGGCCTGGCCGTCGGGACCATCAACGGGCTCCTGGTCGAGGCAGCACAGATTGACTCGTTCATCGCAACCCTTGGCACTGGCTCCGTCCTCTACGCGATCTCGTTCGCCTACACCGGCGGACAGCAGATCGTCGGGAACCTTCCGTCGGCCTTCGTGGAGATCAACAACGCTGCGCCGCTGGGCATCCCCGCGCCTGCCATCTACGTCGTCCTGCTCGCCATCGGGATGTGGCTCGCATTCGAGTACCTGCCCGTTGGGCGATATCTCTATGCGATCGGGGCCAATCCGAGAGCGGCCGAGCTGACAGGCATTCCAAAGCGTCGTTACGTCGTCCTCGCATTCGCCGGTTCGGGTCTTATCACGGCCTTTGCGGGCGTGGTGCTTGGAGCAAAGCTACAAATCGGCCAGAGCAACGTTGGGAACGAGTTCCTATTGCCTGCCTTCGTTGGAGCGCTCCTCGGCTCGACGGCGATCAAGCTGGGACGTGTGAACGTCTGGGGGACGATCACGGCTGTCCTCGTGCTCGCCATCGGTATCTCGGGCATCGAGCAGCTCGGCAGCTCCTTCTTCGTGGAGCCGTTGTTCAACGGCACGACCCTGTTGATCGCGGTCGGCCTGGCCGGCTACGCAGCGCGTCGGCGGGTGCGAACGGCGGTGATTGAGGAGGAGCGGGCGATGGCGATGGCGGTGCCCAGCCAGGAAGATCCGCCTGCCGTAGACCCGGCAGCAGGCGTCAAGTCGTGACCCGAGTGTGCTTCGAAGGTACGCCAACGCCACAGGACGAAGGCAGCGAAGAAGGAGGCAAGCCATGACCAGGGAGGAGGTAGAAGGAGCTGGAGAGGCGCGTCTGACGCCAGAGGAGTTCGACTCCATCGCCAGCACCGTCAGCAACTGGGGCCGATGGGGCAAGCAGGATGAGCGCGGCGCGATGAACCACCTCCGCCCCGAGCACATCATTGCGGCCGCACGTCTCGTCCGCAGCGGACGGACGGTTTCGATGGCACTCGAGTGGAACACGATCGCGGGCCCGGATAATCCCCGCCCGGCTCTTCACTACATGACGCAGCTCGGCGATCGCGATCCTGGCGAGCCACAGACGAATGCGGACTTCCTCGGCAGTGACTTCCATGGCAAGGCGTGTTCACACATCGATGCGCTCTGCCACTGCGACTTCCGCGGCCAGCTGTACAACGGCGTTCCACAGAGCACCGTCGGTTCCGCAGGCGCCTCGTTCGGATCGATCCTGACGCTCGCGCACGGGGTCATCGGTCGCGGTGTCCTGCTCGACGTGCCCCGCCACCGGGGACTTGACTGGCTCGAACCTGGGACGGCGGTGATGGCGGACGAGCTCGAGGCTGTGGAGGCATCGCAGGGAGTTCGGGTGGGCCCGGGAGATATCGTGCTGCTGCGAAGTGGTCACTTCTTGCGCCGGACCCGTCTGGGAGCGTGGCCGCCGTTCTTCCTGAGCGCGGGCCTTCATCCAACTGCGATGCCCTGGCTTCACGCGCGCGAGATCAGCGTCCTCGGAGCCGACGGGGACAGCGACGCCCGGCCGTCGCCGGTCGACGAGATGCTTTCTCCGATCCATGCGCTGGCTCTCAACTTGATGGGCGTTCATCTCCTTGACAATCTGCAGTTGGAGGACGTGGCTGCGGCCTGCGCCGAGGAGCAGCGATGGGAGTTTCTGTTTGTCGTGGCGCCCCTCCGGGTGCCGCGCGGGACCGGGTCCCCGATCAATCCCATCGCAATCTTCTGAGCGAGGTCACGATGGAGGGCGAGGCGTCCGACCTACGGGTAGGTTTCGTTGGCTTGGGGGCGATGGGGAAACCGATCGCCGGACACATCCTTTCCCACGGGCTGACACTGGCAGTTCACTCACGGTCTCCTGGCCCGGTGGATGAGCTGGTAGCTGCTGGAGCGCTCCGGGCGGCGTCGCCGGCGGAGGCAGCGTCCGACGCCGATGTCATCCTCACATCGCTGCCCGGCGCCCAGGAGGTCATGGACGTTGTCCTCGGCGGCTCCGGGATCACCTCTGCGATCCGTCCCGGCGCGGTCGTCGTCGACTTGAGCACGATCGCTCCGCAGACGGCTCGCGAGGTCGCGCGCGCCGTGGAATCCGCCGGCGGATCCTTTCTCGACGCTCCAGTATCAGGCGGGACTCGAGGGGCGATGGAAGGCACGCTTTCGATCATGGTTGGCGGGCGGGCAGACGCGCTCGCGGTGGCGATTCCAGTCCTCACGGCCTTTGGCCGGACCATCGTGCATGTCGGAGCCTCGGGGGCCGGACAGATAGCTAAGGCGTGCAACCAGCTCGTCGTCCTGTCGGCGATTCAAGCCGTGTCCGAGGCGCTCGTGCTCGCGCGAGCCGCCGACGTGGATCCGGGCCGCGTCCGTGAAGCACTGCTTGGAGGCTTCGCTGGAAGCAGGGTGCTAGACGCTCATGGGCTGCGCATGCTTGCACGCAACTTCCAGGCTGGCGGGACGGTCAAGCAGAATCGGCGCGACGCGGACATCGTGATCGAGACGGCCTCGCTCTTGGGCGTGCCGTTGGATGGATTCCGCGCGGCCGCGAACAGCCTCCAGGCGCTTGTAGACCAGGGCCGCGAAGGACTCGACCACTCGGCGATCTACCTCGTCGTTGAGGAGGCTGCCGCCGCGCAACACACGAAGCCTCGGTAACCGGGGAACGGCAGGGCCCGCGGCGTTTGGCTTCCCGGCGAAACGCCGCCGCGACGCCGTCGCATCAGCGCAGGAGGGCGACGTCAAGAACATCTGCGCTGGCGGGGCCGACAGGAGTTGAGCGCGCCGATGCGAGAATTATCCGGATCCCGATCGAGATGCGAGAAGACCTCGTAGGCCTGGTGCGTAACCCTTGGGAATCGTGCCGCGGAACATCTCGATGGCCGGGGTCCGGGCGTGAGATCGTCGTCGCCTAGACGCCCTTGAGGAAGATGCCCAGCAGCAGGATCACGAAGGCGGCGACAGCCGCGTAGAGCGCCAGGGTGCCGGCGGCGAAGCCAGCGATCGTGCCTGGGAGCAGGCTCGTGAAGAAGACGAGCGCCGCGAAGACGGTCAACACGGCGGCGACCACGATGGTGCCGGCCCTTGGCGCCCAACGGCTGCGACGACGCATCAGATCCCTCGCACCAGCGAGCCGATGATCAGCAGTGTCGGCGAGGCGATGATCAGGATCCGCGCGAGCTCCAGGGTGGCCTTGACGCCGACCACCGCGAGCGCATCCCCGAGCACCTGGTTGAGCGTCGCGATGGAGAAGAGGCTGCCCTCCAGCGAGAGCCCGATCACCATCAGCACGACCGCGATCACGATCGTGGCGAAGTAGGGCGGGTTCGGGTTCATGCCGGCGAGTATAGGCCCGTCAGTTGAGGCGAGGCCCCCGCCCGCGGGGTCTCCACGAGGACAGCGCCTGCGCATCTAGTCGAGCCAGATGACCTCATTAGCGGCGAGGAGCCGTCGCACCAATCCAGGACCAATGAGGCAGTTGGGCGGGCTTCGACGACCAACTCAGGATGACCATCGAAGCCGGGTTCGGCCGCGGTCTGGGCCCTCCCGCTCGGGACGCATCAAAGTTTTTCGTAAAGGCGGTTGCCTTCAACGCGTTGATCGCGGACTGGCCTATCGCCGGCGGGAGATGCTCGTCTCCGGGACGAGGAATGAGCCGGCGAAGAACGCCAGCCCGAGCGTGACGAGCGAGATCCCGCGGACATCGACCCCGAGCGCCGCAACAATGAACAAGATCACGGCTATCAGCAGGCAGAGCGTCCGAAGCGTCAGTTGCATCAGTGGCCTCCATCGCGTCCGTTGAGGAACTGATCATCTTGCATGGAGGCAGCACGCGTCAGTCTCGGAGCGATGCAAATTGATTGAGTGTCGGCGCACGAACATCTCAACAACTCTCTGGCCGGAGTCGTAGGCCCTTCGCTGACCGTGGTTGACTTCGTCTGCCGTAATCTCGCCCCATGACGACGGTCGACGACACCCGGATCCGGCCGTGACCCAACGGGTGGGGATCGGCGTCGTCGGGGCCGGCCGAATGGGGTCGATCCACGCGCGGCTGATCGCGCGGACCGTGCCCGAGGCTCACCTCGTCGGGATCGCCGACGTGAATCTCCCGGCAGCGCAGCGACTCGCCGGAGAGCTCGGCGGCCCGCCCGCGTTCGGTTCGCTCGATGAGCTACTGGCAGCGCCCGGGCTCCAGGCCGTCCTCATCGCGACCTCCTCGAACCGGCATCTCGAAGCGATCAGGGCAGCCGCGGCCGCCGGCAGGGACATCCTCTGCGAGAAACCCATCGCGCTGACGATGGAAGACACCGTCGCAGCGATCGCCGCGGCCGATGCTGCCGGCGTCCGGCTCCAGGTCGGGTTCATGCGCCGCTGGGATCCGGACTATGCACGCGCGAGGACCCGTCTCGCATCCGGCGCTCTCGGTCGGCCGATGCTGTTCAAGTCGCTCCAGTTCGACGCGGAGCCACCGCTGCCGGCCTTCGCAGACCCGGAGGTCAGCGGCGGCATCATGGTCGACATGGGCATCCACGAGTTCGACCTGGCCCGCTGGCTCATGGACGACGAGGTCGTCGAGGTCCACGCCTTCGGCTCGAGCGTTGCGCACCCGGGCCTCGCGAAGGTCGGCGACGTCGACAGTGCGGTCGTCAACCTTCGCTTCGCTGGTGGAACCATCGGGACAGTCGAGCTGGCACGGAACACGACCTACGGCGAGGATGTGCGCACGGAGGTCCTGGCGACGGCGGGCTCTGTCTGGGTCGGGCATTTGCCGGTCTCCCACGGCGCGTGGAGTGGCGGCGACGCCGCCGGGGCGATGGCCGCCGATGGCGCAGATCCATCCGTGCCAAGGTTCGAAGCCGCCTACGCGGCACAGACGGGCGGGTTCGCGCGGGCGATCCTCGAAGACCGACCGGTCGACGTTCCGGGATCGGCCGGCGCGGCGGCGCTTGCGATCGCGCTGGCCGCGGGTCGATCGATGCGCGAGGGTCGCCCAGTCGCGGTCTGAGGCTTCTCGCGACGGCCCGCGGAGCACCCGGAACCGACCTAGCAATGCCCGTTGACACGTCGATGGAATCGATTACACTGGCGCCTTCAAATCGGGCGTCTCGACCTCGCGACTCGCATTCCGCCGGCATTCAGGGAGCTCGGCTCCGGGCTCATCGAGGGTGCGCCGCATGCCATCGGCAACAATGCAGGGATCCCGGTGAGCCAGCCGGCGCGGCTTCGCGTCGCGCTCTTCGGGGCGGGCCTCGTCGGGCAGGCCGCGCACGCGCCGACCCTGTGGGACGAACGTGATCGCTTCGATTTCGTCGCCGTCGCAGATCCCTCGGCTTCTGTTCGCAAGGCGGTCGCGGAGCGCTACGGCATCCCCAATGCCTGCGCCTCGTTCGAAGACGCACTCTCGCTCGGCCTCGACGCAGTCGTCATCGCCGTCCCAGATCCGGCCCACCGCACAGCCGTCGTGACCGCGCTGCGCGCCGGCGTCCACGTCTTCTGCGAGAAGCCGCTGGCGATCAGCCTCGCCGAATGCGACGAAATCCTCGCCGAACGGGGCGACCGCGTTGTCCAGTGCGGGTACATGAAGCTCTATGACCCTGCCGTCGAGCGGATGGTCGAGCGACTGATGGACGGACCGGCGGAGCTGGTATACGTCTCGGTCGAAGTCAACGATCCCGACCAGGCACCGTTCGTCGACCACCTCGGGCTGGTGCAGGGTCGTGATGTTCCACAGGCCCTGATCGACGATACGAGGCGCCGCGGCGCCGACGCCGTCCGAGAGGCCCTGGGCGCCGAGCCGAGCGCCGCGCAGGCGCGCGCCTTCGAGGCATACCTCAGTTCCCTCGTACACGATGTGAGCCTCGCCCACCACCTCCTCAGGACGATGGGCGTCGCCGTTCCACTTCCTATCGCAGACGCCGGGTATTTCGATGGCGGCCGTGGCGTCAGCCTCGACTGGACCCTGCCCGAGGACGGCCGGGCGCATCTCGAACACCTGAACCTGCCAGGCGTCGCTGACTATCGCGAGCGCATCACGGCGTATTGCCGCGACAGGATCCTCGAGCTGACCTTCCCCTCTCCCTATCTGCGCCATCACCCGACCCGCCTCGTCGAACGCCGATCGGATGGGACCGTCGCCGGCCTCGAGACGATCGACTACCGGGTCTCGTACGAGGAGGCGTTCCGCAACGAGCTGCGGGCGTTTCACGCTGCGATCACGGCCGGTGTTCCGGTTCGAGCCACGGTCGAGGCGGCCCGCGACGACCTCGCCGCGCTCCTCGACGGCTTCCGACTTGCGGCGACACGGCGCCGGCCGGCCGCCTGACGGGATCAACGGACTAGAAGGAGTCGTTCGTGCGGATTGGGCTGTTCACCGACGGGCTGAAGCACCTGTCGCGTCGCGACGCCCTCGCCTGGGCCGCCGGCAACGACATCACGGACGTCGAGATGAGCGTCGGAACGTGGGGGGCACGGACGCACCTGAACCTCGCTGCGCTCCTTCGCGACGAAGCCGCTCGCGACGAGCTCCGGCGCGATCTCGATGAGGCCGGGATCCGGTTCAGTGCCGTCAACGCGGCGGGCAATCCGCTCCATCCCGATCCGGCTTCGCGCGCGGAGGCGCAGCGCGCGGTCAAGGGCGCGATCGAGCTGGCAGCCCTCCTCGGGATCGACCGCGTGGTCACGATGGCGGGCAGCCCGGGTGGCCGAACCGGCGGGCCGATCGGCGTATTCGGCCTCTGGTCGATCAGCAACGACGACGAACCGATCTGGACATGGCAGATGGAGGCGGAGGTCGGGCCGTACTGGCGGTCCATGTCCGACTGGATGTCGACTGCCGCTCCGGACGTGCGTATCTGTCTGGAGCTGCACCCGGGTGTCTCGGTCTGGACACTCGAGTCATACCGAGCCCTTCGTGCCTATTGTGGCGGCAACGTCGGGGTCAACATGGATCCGAGCCACTTCTGGTGGCAGGGCGCTGATCCGATCCGAGTGACCGAGGCGCTCGGCGAGATCGGTCCGGTCGTCGGCTGGTGCCACGGCAAGGACACGACCCTCTACCCCGAGCGGATCGCCCTCAACGGCGTTATGGATCACCGCTTCCCGGTCGACGCGAGCTGGGCCCCGTGGCATTTCTCTGCGATCGGCGACGGCCACGACGCCGCGACCTGGTCCCGGCTGATCGGAGCCCTCCAGTCGGTGGGCCACGATTCGGTGGTCTCGATCGAGCACGAGGATCCGTCGCTGACGCCCGAGGAGTGCATCCGCCGATCTGTGGCGACGCTCAAGGTCGCGCTGGCGGGGCTGTCCCGGCCGAGCCACTTCGGCGTGTCGTGATCGACCGTGGCTGAGGTCCAGCTCTCCGGCGTCGAGAAGCGGTTCGACGGCGTCCGCGTCCTCGAGTCGCTCGACCTCATCGTGGCCGACGGCGAGTTCGTGGTCCTGCTCGGGCCATCCGGCTGCGGCAAGACAACCGCCCTTCGGATCATCGCCGGCCTCGAGACACCGACGGCGGGCCGGGTCCTGATCGGCGGTCGTGACGTGACAAACCTCTCGCCCCGCGAACGCGACGTGGCGATGGTCTTCCAGAGCTACGCGCTCTACCCGCACATGTCGATCGAGGACAACATCGGCTATCCGCTGCGGATCCGGCGTGTCCCCGAGACAGAGCGGGCGACCGCGGTCGCGGCGGTCGCGGACTCGCTCGAGATCTCGCACCTCCTCAAGCGAAGACCGCGACAGCTGTCCGGCGGGCAGCGCCAGAGGATCGCGCTGGCCCGGGCGATCATCCGGGATCCGGCGGCCTTCCTCATGGACGAGCCCCTCTCGAACCTGGACGCAAAGCTGCGGATCAGCATGCGCGGGGAAATCCGGCGACTGCAGC
>Ga0307312_10000640_pt1 | contig 16886 bp, 15 predicted proteins | sample ER_DNA_202_FD_194489 | JGI IMG/M metagenome (GOLD analysis project Ga0307312, IMG submission 194489) | Bulk soil microbial communities from the East River watershed near Crested Butte, Colorado, United States - ER_DNA_202 | ecosystem: Environmental > Terrestrial > Soil > Floodplain | place... | reverse complement strand
TACGCCCCGGCGGTCGGGGCGTGCTTGGGGGGAATCCACTCCAGGTTTGGATCGACAGCCGGGTCGTCGAGGCTCATCTCGCCGCGTAGAAACAGTGCGTAGCCACGCCTGGCGGCCGCCAGGACGACGGACGGGTCCCCGCTTCCCGTGGCCGCAACCAGGTCACCGAGCGGACTATTCGGGCTGGGGGCCGCCACTCCGGCCCGAGACCTAGCTTCCGACGCGGGAGTAGACGTCCTCGAGGAGGGCGTCGAGGTCGGCCAAGTCGTAGTCCGTGGCGAGCTGCCTGCGGGCTTCCTCGCGGGCGGTGCCGTCGAGCGCGAGCTTCATCGCCACGAGCCGGGCAGCGGCCTCCTGACCGTCGCCGCCACCGTTCGCAGGCTCGGGCGAGGGAGAGTCCGCCTCGGCGGGGGGTGGTGCGGGCTCGGGCCCCGGCTCGGGCGTGGGGGCCGGCTCCGGGACCGTGACCGGGCCCGGGGTGACCTCGGACCGAGCTTCCCCCGAGAGCCGCCCCTGTAGATCATCGAGTGCCTTCTGCACCTCGTCAAGCCGCCGGCTCGCCGCGGCTTCGGCCTCGGCGCGAATGCGCTGCGCCTCCGTTTCCGCCCGCCGGACGATCTCCGCCGCGCGCTTCTCGGCCACCTCGATCGCCTCGCGGATGCGATCGGTGAGCTCCCTGACGATCTCCTCTCCAGCCATCTGCGTTGAGGTTACCGCGCCGGCCGCAAGCGGCTGGTCGGTGGCGACCACGGACCCGGCTCCCCAAATCGCTGGCCCGAGCGGCTGGGCCGGTTCAACCGGGGGGAGACACGACACTCGAAGGGGCGCTCGACGCGAGTGTGGGATTGACCACCGTATGCGGCGTCAACACGACACTGGAAGGGAGGCGTCGATGACCAGGCTAGCCGCGAGGCAACACGGAGTGGTAACGCGCGCGCAGCTCAGGGGGGCCGGCTTTACGAATCGCGCGATCGATCGGCGGCTCGAGTCCGGCCGCCTCCACAGGGTCCATCGTGGCGTGTATCTCGCCGGGCACGTGGTCACGCCCCAGCACGCACGGGAGATGTCGGCGGTGCTGGCCGTCGCACCGAACGCCGTACTGAGCCACCGAAGCGCCGCATGGCTTTGGCAACTCCTCCCCTACCCAGCCCGACCCCCGTCCGTGGACGTCACGGTCTGGGGCCGCAACGCGGGACGCAAGCCAGGAATTCGCATTCATCGCGCCAACGCGCTGGGCCCTGGCGAAACTCGCACCTGCCAACGAATCCCGACGACTACCCCTGCGCGGACCCTCATCGATCTGGCCTGCCAGGTGTCGGCACGCGAACTCGAGCAGGCGGTGGCCCAGGCGCAAACGCGGGGCCTCACGTCGCGCCGCCACCTGCTTGCACTACTCGCCCGTCACCCCGGCCGTCGCGGCACCGCGGCCCTTCGAGCTCTCCTCAACGGCGGCAGCGCCGCGGTCCTCACACGCTCCGAGGCCGAAGAACGATTCCTTGCCCTGGTTCGAAAGGCGCAGCTCCCGGCGCCCGATGTGAACGTGGGCCTCGCCGGGTACGAGGTCGACTTCCTTTGGCGGGAGGAACGCCTGATCGTGGAGGTAGACGGCTTCGCCTTCCACTCGTCGCGAGCCGCCTTCGAGCGCGACCGGCTGCGCGACGCCGAGCTGCAAGCCCAGGGCTTCCGGATCATTCGTGTGACTTGGCGGCAGATCGTCGACCACCCGGAAGCGATGCTCGTTCGGATCGCGAGAACGCTCTCGGGCCCGGCTCGGTGACCAGGAGGCGCCAGGGTCTCAGGCCCGCAGCGCCTCGAGGTCGCGTCGCAGCTCCTTGAGCTCGTCGCGAATCCGGGCCGCCTCCTCAAACCGCAGGTCCTCGGCGGCGGCGAGCATCTCCTCCTCGAGCTCGACAATCAGCTTCTCCAGCTCGGCGGGGCTGCGAATCGCCTCCCCGTCGCGGTGCGCACGACGCCGGCGCGCCGGCGTCGCGCGCGATTCCATGGCCAGGAAGTCGCTGATGTCGGAGATCCCCTTCTGGACCGTCTCGGGCGTGATCCCGTGCTCGCGGTTATAGGCGAGCTGGATCTCGCGGCGGCGGTCGGTCTCGAAAATCGCCGCCCGCATCGCCTCGGTCTCCCGGTCCGCGTACATGAGCACCGTCCCACGCACGTTGCGCGCCGCCCGGCCGATCGTCTGGATCAGGCTGGTCTCACCCCGCAGAAAGCCCTCCTTGTCGGCGTCGAGGATCGCCACCAGCGAGACCTCCGGCAGGTCGAGGCCCTCGCGGAGCAGGTTGACCCCGACGAGGACGTCGTACTCCCCCAGCCGCAGGTCGCGCACGATCTGGATTCGCTCCAGGGTGTCGATCTCCGAGTGCAGATACCGGACCCGGAAGCCGTGCTCCAGCAGGTAGGCGGTCAGGTCCTCGGCCATCTTCTTGGTCAGCGTCGTGACCAGCGTCCTCTCCCCCGCCTCGGCCCTCCTGCGAACCTCGTTCATCAGGTCGTCGATCTGGTTGTGCGTCTCGCGGACCCGCACCTCGGGATCGACGATCCCGGTCGGCCGCACGATCTGCTCCACGACCCGCACCGAGGAACCGCGCTCGAAGTCGCCCGGCGTCGCCGAGACCATCACCAGCTGCCCCACCCGGCTGAGGAACTCCTCGAACCGCAGCGGCCGGTTGTCGAGCGCCGAGGGCAGCCGGAAGCCGTGGTCGACGAGCGTCTGCTTTCGGGAGCGATCACCCTCGTACATGCCGCCGAGCTGCGGGATCGTCTGGTGCGACTCATCGACGAAGACCACGAAGTCGTCGGGGAAGTAATCGATCAGGGTGTGCGGCGGGCTCCCGGGCGCTCGCTCGTCGATGATCCGCGAGTAGTTCTCGATCCCCGGGCAGAAGCCGAGCTCCTTGAGCAGCTCGACGTCGTACTCGGTCCGCTGCCGAAGCCGGTGGGCCTCGAGCAGCTTGCCGCGCTCCTCTAGCCACCCGACGCGCTCGCCGAGCTCCTGCTTGATCTCGACCACCGCCCGCTCGATCGTCTCTTCCTTGGTCACGTAGTGGGTGGCCGGCCACACGGCGACGTGGTCGATCTCGTCGAGCACCTCACCGGTAAGCGGATCGAAATGCTGGATCCCCTCGACCTCGTCGCCGAACAGCGCGATCCGATAGGCGGTCTCGGCGTAGGCGGGAAAGACCTCCAAGAGCTCACCCTTGACCCGAAACGTCCCACGGGTCAGGTTGGTGTCGTTGCGCCCGTACTGCATCCCGATCAGCTTTCGGAGGAGCTTGTCGCGCTCGACCCACTCGCCGACCTTGAACAGCTGCATCTGCTCGCGATAGAGCTCCGGCGACCCGATCCCGTAGATGCACGACACCGAGGCGACGATCACCACGTCGCGCCGGGCGAGCAGCGCCGCGGTCGCGGAGTGGCGGAGCCGGTCGATCTCATCGTTGATCGAGGAGTCCTTCTCGATGTAGAGGTCCTGCGCCGGCACGTAGGCCTCGGGCTGGTAGTAGTCGTAGTAGCTGACGAAGTACTCGACCGCGTTGTCGCCGAAGAACTCGCGGAACTCGTTGCAGAGCTGCGCTGCCAGGGTCTTGTTGTGGGCGATCACCAGCGCGGGCCGTTGCACCCGCTCGATCACCCCGGCCATCGTGAACGTCTTCCCCGTACCCGTGGCGCCGAGCAGGGTCAGGAACCGCTCGTCGGTCCCCAGGCCCTCGGCGAGCCCCGAGATCGCCTGCGGTTGGTCCGCGGTCGCCGTGTAGGCGGGATTGAGCTTGAAATCAGGCACGGATCCACGATAGCTGGGGGCCTGGTCGGGGCTGGTACTCGAGCGGGCCCGGAGCGCCCCGAGAAGGCCGAGTACGGGTGCCTCGAAATGCCCGCCTCGGCGTGTACCTACCCAGATAAGTACATCCGCAGATCGGCATTTCGCGACACCCCAGGCCACCCAGGCGGCCAGCAGGGTCACTCAGCGGGGACGATCGGGTCAAGGGAGCCCCAGATCATCCGCGTATTTGTCGCGGTACTCCTGACGCTTGTCGAGGACCTCCTCGACGTAGTCGCGGGTGTCCGGGAATCCGATCCCGTCGAGCTCGAGGCTCGAGCCGCCCCACTCATCGACGTGGGAGGGTCCGGCGTTGTAGGCGGCGAGGGCTGCGACCTCGTTGCCGCCGTAGCGGTCGAGCAGCTCGCGGAGGTGAAAGGTTCCGTAGCGGATGTTGATATCGGGGTCGAACAGATCGTCGACCACGAACTCGGTCCCCTCGCTCTTCGTGGCGATCTCGAGGGCGGTCGCCGGCGTGACCTGCATCAGGCCACGGGCGCCGGCCTCGGATTGCGCCCGCTCGCGGAACCTGGACTCGGCGTAGATGGTGGCCGCGATCAGCGCGGGGTCGAGGTTCTTCTCGGCGGCCTGCTGGCGAATGATGTCGTCGTGCCGCAGCGGCAACGTCACCTCGCGGATCGCCTCCTCGAAGTCGATCCGGCTGATCCCGATCGCGGCCCCAGCGCCGAGTGCGGCCGCGGCGGCGATCGCCAGCCACCGGCGCCGGCGGGACCTGGGGCGGGTCGCGGCGCGGGCTCGGGACCGGCGGCCGGGAGCGGCCGTCCTCGCCCGGCTCACGCCGCTCCCGGGGCGAGCGCGGTCAGCGCTGGCACCAGTCGCGCCACCTGGTCCTCGAGCTCGGCCAGCGAGCCATCGTTGCGGATCACATGGGTCGCCCGGGCAGCCTTCTCGTCCTGGGAAAGCTGGCGGTCGCTCCGGCCCTCGAGCAGCTCGGTCCCGCGATCGCCTGCTCGCGCCGCCCGGGTGGAGTCGTCCGCGACCACGCAAACCGTGGCGTCGAAGACGCCCTCCATGCCGGTCTCGAACAGCAGCGGCACCTCGACCACCGCGAGCGCTGTCTCCCCGGGGAGCGAACGCCGCCATTCGACGATTCGCTCGCCGACCAGCGGGTGAAGCACCGACTCGAGCCAGGCGAGCTCATCAGGCCGCCCGAAGACGATCTCGCCGACCCTCGCGCGCTCCAAGCGCCCATCGACCAGGACCGCCTCGCCCCAGCGCTCCACCAGCTGCTCGCGAACCTCCGATGCGTCCAGAAGCTCGTGAGTCACGGCGTCGCTCGACAGCGTCGCAGCGCCGAGCCGCGCGAAGGCGGCCAGGGCCTCTGACTTGCCGGAGGCGACCGCGCCGGTCAGGCCTATGAATGCTGGCGCGGAGCCGCCAGGCGACGCGACAGGCTGGTGCCGGTTGATGTCAGGCGGTGGGGCCACCGCCCGCCGATCAGGAGCCCTCGTCCTCCGAGGGCGGTTCGCCGGTCTCTTCCTCCCCTGTGGCCGCCTGCTCTCCCTCGGGCTGGGGTGGCGGCTCCGGGAAGACCTCCTCGGATACGTCGAGGTCGGGCACTTCCTCCGGCGTCGCCTGCGCCTCGCCGGTCAGCTCGGGCGGCATCAGGTCTCGGAGGGGCAGATTCTGGTGCTCGGCGCGCTTCACGCTGAGCGAGATCCGGCGGCGATCCTCGTCGATTTCGAGGATCCTCACCCAGGTCTGGTCGCCGGGTGAGACGACCTCGCTCGGGCTCTCGACGTGGTGCTCCGCGAGCTCCGAGATATGGACCAGCCCCTCGACGCCGGGGATGATCTCGACAAAGGCGCCGAACGCGACCACCTTCGTGACCTTGCCCTCGAGCACGTCGCCCGGCCCGTATTCCTCGAGCACCCGGCGCCACGGATCCTCCTGCGTCTGCTTCAGGCCGAGCGAGATCCGCTGGCGCTCGCGGTCGATGTCGAGCACCTTCACGTTCACCGTCTCGCCCACCGAGAGTATCTCCGAGGGGTGGTTGACGTGGCTCCAGGAGAGCTCGGAGATGTGGATCAGCCCATCGATCCCGTCGAGGTCGACGAAGGCGCCGAAGTCGACGATGTTGGAGATCGTCCCCTCCACCACGGCGCCGGGCTGGAGCCGACCGAGGATCTGCTCGCGAACCTCCTTGCGCTCCTCCTCGAGCACGGCGCGGCGCGACAGCACCACGTTGTTGCGGCTGCGGTTGAGCTCGATCACCTTGCACTGGAGCGTCTGGCCCTTGTACTCGTCGAGGTTGTGGACGCGACGGATGTCGACGAGCGAGGCGGGGAGGAAGCCGCGGACGCCGAGGTCGAGGATCAGCCCACCCTTGACCACCTCGATCACCGTTCCGTCGACGGGCTCGCCGGACTCGGCCGCCGCCTCGATCTTTCGCCAGGCCTTCTCGAAGCGGGCGCGCTTCTTGGACAGCAGCAGCCGTCCCTCCTGGTCCTCCTTGGTGAGCACCAGAGCATCGACGCGCTCGCCGAGCGAGACCTCCTCGGCGGGATCCACCGAGCGCCGGATCGAGAGCTCGGTCGAGGGGATTACCCCCTCGGACTTGTAGCCGATGTCGACCAGCACCTCGTCCTTGTCGATCCTAACCACGTCGCCGCTGACCACGTCGCCCTCTTCGAACGGCTTGATGGTCGCGTCGTAGTTGGGGACGAGCTTGCCGTCGACCTCGATCATGAGGTCGTTGGAACTCTCCGCAGGTGCCTGCAGGGCGTCCTGCTGGGCAGCCTCGGTCGCTGTGTCGGTCGCGGGCAAGGCGGCTAACTATGGCAAAAGTGGGCTTGAAGTACTCTCGCCTGGATGCCAACACGACGCACGAAGCGCGGCTCGAAGCGCACACCGCTGAGGCGCGACTGCGACGTCCTGATCTGCGGGGCGAGCTTCGCGGGCCTCGCGGTGGCGCGCGAGCTGGCGGGTTCGGGCGCGCGGGTTCTGGTCGTCGATCGCTACGAGGTCGGGGAGCGACAGACCTCGGCCTGCGCCGCCCCCACCGAGTGGCTCGATGCGATGGGGACCGGTGCGTCGATCAAGCAGACCTTCGGCGACCTGGTGATTCACACCCCCCACATCACCACCCGCATGCACCTCCCGTGGACGTTCTCGACCTTCGACTACCCGACTCTGTGCGAGCTCCTGTTCCAGCACAGCGACGCCGAGTTCGAGACCGCCAAGGTGGACGGACGCACGGGCACGACCGTCCATACCGACCGGGGTGAGCTGCGAGCGCCGCTGGTCGTCGACTGCCTGGGTTGGCGCCGCGTGCTCGGCTCCCGCGGCTACCAGCCCGTCGACGCGCCGCTCTCGCGCGGGCTCGAGGTGCACCCGAACGGAGCCTCCAACGACCTGGAGATCTGGATCGATCGCGGCTACGTGCCCGCCGGCTACAGCTGGAGCTTCCCCGCCGACGACGAGGTCCGGGTCGGCGTCGGATCCTTCGACCCCCGTGTCGGCGTCAAGGACTCGACCGTCCGGCTGGCGCGCGACCTGGACCACGATCCAGTCCGCTATCAGGGCAACTGGATCCCCCACAAGCTGCGGGACGCGACCGAGGGCGAGGTCTTCTTCGCCGGCGACTCGGCGGGGCACTGCCTGCCGCTCACCGCCGAGGGGATCCGCACCGCGTTCTACTTCGGGATCGCCTGTGGCCGAGAGCTGCGCCGCGTGATCGGTGGCCGGGCGACGCGGGAGACGGCCCTGCGACGCTACGCGGCCTTCTCGGCGCGTCACGATCGGCACTTCCGCTGGCTGCTCCGCGTACAGCGGCTGGTCCCGAGGGTGCCGCCCCAGGTGCTTGCGCCCGCCCTGCGCGCCATGAGCCGCGACGACTTCGTGCGGTGGTCGTTCGGCCATTACCTGCGCATCGCCCACCCCGCCTATGCACGCGAGCTGGCAGCGCGACCCGAGCCGCGCCGCACGGTCACCGCCGCCGCTTAACTCAGCGCACGACCAGAAACGTGCCGGCGAGGAGCAGGACGACGCCGGCGATGCGCGCCGCGGTGAAGGGCGTCTGCTCGAGCCCCAGGATTCCCAGCCGGTCGATGACCACGGCCGCCGTCAGCTGACCCGTGACCGTCGCCGCCGCAACACCGCCGGCGCCGATCGAGCTGACCGCGATCAGGGCCACGGTCACGTAGCCGGCGCCAAGCAGGCCACCGATCAGGTAGTACCAGCGCACGTCGAAGGTCGACGAGAGCCCCCCGGCCTGCCCCACCAGCGCGACTATCAGGGCGAGGAGCAGGGTCCCGACTGCAAACGAGACCAGGGCAGCCGGAAGGTTGCCGGTCGCGCGGCCGAGGCCGGCGTTGATCGGCGGCTGGAGCGCGATCAGGCAGCCAACCGCGGCGGTGAGCAGCACGGCGAGACCTCGGTCCATCGCGGCGGGATGCTAGTCGGCCCCCGGGCCGTCCCTACTTTGCCGCCAGCCAGTCCCTGCCAACGCCGAAGTCGACGGCCAGCGGGGGGTCGAGGTCGAAGGCGGCGCACATCTCATGGCGCACGAGCTCCGTGGCGGAGCCCATCTCCGCCGCCGGCCCCTCGAACAGCAGCTCGTCGTGGATCTGGAGCACGAGTCGGCTCTCCATTCCCGCCTCGGCCAACGCCGAGTGACAGCGCACCATGGCCAGCTTGATGATGTCCGCGGCGGTTCCCTGAATCACTGTGTTGACGGCCAGCCGCTCGCCCAGGGAGCGCCGTTGGCGCTGGTCTGAGCGCAGCTCGGGGATCGCCCGACGCCGGCCCATCAGGGTGGTCACGAACCCATCGCGCTCGGCGGTGGCGATCGTCTCGTCGATGAATCGCTTCACCGCGGGGAAGCGCTCGAAGTAGCGCTGGATGTAGACCGCCGCCTCCTCGCGGGAGATCTGAAGGCGATCCGCGAGTCCGAAGGCGGAGAGGCCGTAGGCGATCCCGAAGTTGACCATCTTCGCCTTCGAGCGCTCCGCGACCCCGACCTCGTCGGGCGAGATGCTGAACACCTCCGCCGCGGTCGCCGCGTGAACGTCCTCGCCGGAGGAGAAGATCTCGCGGAGCACGTCCTCGCTGGCGACGTGGGCCAGCACGCGCAGCTCCACCTGGTTGTAGTCCCCCGACAGCAAGCGCCTGCCCCGCTCTGCGACGAAGCAGGCCCGGACTGGCCTCCCGATCTCGGATCGGATCGGGATGTTCTGGAGGTTCGGGTTGATGCTCGAGAGGCGCCCCGTGGTGGTCGCGACCTGGTTGAAGGTGGTGTGGATGCGCCCGGTCTCGGGATCGATCAGCCCCGGCAGCGCGTCCAGGTAGGTGTTCTTGAGCTTCGTCAGCTCGCGCCAGCTCTCGACCTTGGCGATGATCTCGTGCTCGTCGCGGATCTGGGCCAGCACGCGGGCATCGGTCGAGAAGCCCGTCTTGCCGCGGCGCTTCCTGCTCAGCTCGAGCTCCTCGAACAGCACCACACCGAGCTGCTGGGGGGACCCGATCGTGAACTGGTGCCCGGCGAGCTCGAAGATCTCACGCTCCAGCTCGGCGATCCGCTCGGCCATGCCCTTGCCGATCTCGGCGAGCCGCTTGGCGTCGAGCTTGACGCCGGCGCGCTCCATAGCGGCCAGGACCTCGATCAGCGGCATCTCGACCTCGCGCAGGAGGCGGTCGAGCCCGAGCTCGTCGAGCCGCTCCCGCTGGCGAGCCGCCAGCTCATGGGTCAGGCGAGCGTCGACCGTGGGATCGCCGGCGGCCTCCCCCTCCTCGGCTGCAAGCGAGAGCTGCCCGGGCTCGGCGCCCGCGGGGGCGGCCGCCAGGCCTGCATCAGCGGCGAGCTCGTGAAGGTCGTATGTGCGTCTGGCTGGGTCGATCAGGTAGGCCGCCACGATCGTGTCGTGCTGGAGGTCGAGACTGCCCGGTGGGGCGACGGCGAGCAGGCCGTTACGACCGCCCCCGCCGAGCGACTTCGCGTCATGAGCAACCAGCGACCGGCCGCGGAGCTCCTCGGCAAACGCGACGAGGTCCGGCGCCTCACCCGTCACCACCCGCTCGCCGTCGCTCGCCGCCCAGCGGCCGGCGCCGACGGCGATCGCGATCTCGTCGGCGGCGAGATCGCCGGGGCTGCCCTCCTGCGCCTCGACCTCGATCGTCTCCTCGACCCTGCGCTCGGGCACGATCTCGCCGAACTCCTCGTCAAGCCTCTGCATCACGGCCCGCAGCTCGAACTCGGCCGCAAACTCCCGCAGGCGGCTGCGGTCCGGCGTTGACCGGACAATCTCGGATACGTCAATCGGCACCTCGACGTCGTCCTTCAGGATTGCGAGCTGCTTCGAGACACGGGCCTCATCGGCGTGCTCGGTGAGGTTCTGCTTCCGCTTCGGCCCGGAGATCTTGTCGACGCTCTCCAGCACCGCCTCGAGGGAGCCAAACTCCTGCAAGAGCTGGGCCGCGGTCTTGTCGCCGATCCCGGGGACGCCGGGGATATTGTCGGAGGTGTCGCCCTTGAGGCCGATCAGGTCGGTGACCAGCTCCGGCGGCACGCCGTAGCGGTCGATCACCCCCTCGCGATCGTAGATCGTCGTCTCGGTGACGCCGCGCGAGGTGGTCATCACCCGAACCCCCTCATCGACCACCTGGTACACGTCCCGATCGCCGGATACGACCATCACCGGGATCTCCGCTTCGCGGGCCTGGCGGACCAGGGTGGCGATCACGTCGTCGGCCTCCCAACCCTCGACCTTGACGTTGTGGAAGCCGAACGCCTCGGCGAGCGGCCACAGGTGCGGCCACTGCTCCGACAGCAGGTCGGGGCGCGGTGGCCGTTGAGCCTTGTAGTCCGCGTACTCGAGCTCGCGACCCGACATCCCCGCGTCCCACGCCACGATCACGGCACGCGGGTGGTGGTCGACCAGGATCTTGGCCATCATCGAGGCGAAGCCGTAAATCGCGTTAGTCGGGCGACCGTCGGCGGTCGCGATCGACTCCGGGAGCGCGAAGAAGGCCCTGTAGGCGAGGCTGTTGCCGTCGATCAGGAACAGTTCGCCGTCGCCCTCTGACGCCTTCGTGGACCCCTTCGGCTTCGTCTTCGTGGCGGGCACACATCCATCCTAGGACCGCGCCCGGCACCGGGCGGATTTTCGCCCCGGCGCCGGGCCCAGCCCGTGCCTATGATCTTGCGCCATGCCTGCGATCCCCTCGGTCAGCGCCCAGTTCTCGGTCACCGTGCGCGTCGAGCTCGACGCGCGTCAGGAGCCCTTGGGCAAGCTCACCGCGCAGATCGCCGCGTCGGGCGGCGCGCTTCAGGGCGTGGACCTGGTTCCGGGTGCCGGCAGCGAGGGCAAGCGTGTCCGCGAGTTCACGATCGACGCCCGCGACCAGGAGCACTGGGAGGAGATCCTGCGGGCGATCGGCTCTACCCGCGGCGCTCGGGTGCTCGACTACGTGGACCGCACGCTTCAGATGCATCGCGGCGGCAAGATCGAGCTGCAGAACAAGTACCCGCTGAAGACCCGCGACGACCTCTCGATGGCCTACACGCCGGGCGTCGCCCGCGTCTGCCAGCAGATCGCCGCCGATCGCTCGAAGGCGTTCGAGTACACGATCAAGCGCAACAGCGTGGCCGTGGTCTCCGACGGCAGCGCAGTGCTCGGCCTCGGCGACATCGGCCCCGAGGCGGCGATGCCCGTGATGGAGGGCAAGGCGATGCTGTTCAAGGAGTTCGCCGACGTGGATGCCTTCCCGATCTGCCTCAGCACCAACGATCCGGACCAGATCGTGGACACGGTGAAGCTGATCTCGCCGACCTTCGGGGGAATCAACCTGGAGGACATCTCGGCACCACGCTGCTTCGAGATCGAGGAGCGCCTCAAGGAGCAACTCGACATCCCCGTATTTCACGACGACCAGCATGGGACCGCGGTGGTGGTGATGGCGGCCCTCTTCAACGCGCTGAAGATCGTCGGCAAGAGCCCCGAGGACCTGCGTGTGCTGGTCGTCGGGCTGGGCGCCGCCGGCGTGGCGGTGACCAAGATGATGCACGCCTCCGGGGTGAGCCGCGTGATCGGTTGTGACCGCCAGGGAGCGCTGTCCACCGAGCGGGAGGATTACGTGGCCGGCGAGATGAGCGAGATCAAGCGCTGGTACGCCGAGAACTCGAATCCCGAGAAGCTGCAGGGTCCGCCCGCCGAAGTGATCGAGGGCTGCGATCTGTTCATCGGCGTTTCCGGGCCCGGGATCATCCCTGCCGAGGCATTGGGGAAGATGTCCGACGACGCGATCGTGTTCGCGATGGCCAACCCCAACCCCGAGGTGATGCCGGAGGAGGCCCAGCCCTACGCGCGGATCATGGCCACCGGCCGCTCCGACTACCCCAACCAGATCAACAACGTGCTCTGCTTTCCGGGCATCTTCCGTGGCGCGCTCGACGCCGGGGCGCCGCGAATCACCGAGGAGATGAAGCTGGCGGCGGCCCAGGGCATCGCCGAGGTGGTGCACGAGGAGGACCTGAGCGAGGACTACATCATCCCCAGCGTCTTCGACCGCGACGTCGCGCCCGCGGTCGCCGCTGCTGTGATCGAGGAGGCGCGTCGCGAGGGGATCGCACGGGTCTCCGAGGAGACGGGAACGTTCACGACGCTCGAATAGCGGCTCCGACCGCAGGGAGGTAGCGATGCGCGTACTCGTAACCGGTGCCAGCGGCTTTCTCGGCTCGGCCGTCTGCGACGCGCTGCTGGCGCGCGGCGACGAAACCGTGGGATTGACTCGCGACGCCCAGCGGGCGCGGCGGGGGAATCCGACCGTCACCTGGCACGCTTGGAATCCGGCTGCCGAGCGTCCACCCGCGAGCGCCCTGGAGGGCGTCGACGGCGTCGTCAACCTGGTCGGCGAGCCAATCGACCAGCGCTGGACCGAGGCCGCGAAGCAGCGCATCCGCGACAGCCGCGGGCGGTCCACCAAGAACCTGGTCGATGCGATCAGCGCCACCGAGCCGCGCCCGAAGACGCTGGTCAGTCAGTCGGCCGTCGGCTATTACGGCGACCGCGGCGAGGCGGTGGTTGACGAGTCCACCGGACCGGGGTCGACGTTCGACGCCGAGGTCTGCGTCGCCTGGGAAACGGCCGCGCGCGAGGCCGAGAAGGTCGGGGTCCGCGTCGTCGTGGTCCGCAGCGGCCTGGTGCTCGATCCCGAGCATGGGCTGCTCAAGCAGCTCCTCCTCCCCTTCAAGCTCGGGGTCGGCGGCCCGCTGGCGGGCGGCGGCCAGTACATGCCCTGGATCCACGCCGACGACGAGGTCCGCCTGCTGCTCTGGGCGCTGGACACAGATGGCGCGTCGGGCACCTACAACGGGACCGCGCCCAACCCGGTCACGAACCGGGAGTTCTCGAAGGCGCTCGGACGGGTGCTGGGCCGCCCCGCGGTCATCCCGCTGCCGAAGCTAGCGCTCAAGGCCAGGTTCGGTGGCGAGCTGGGCGAGGTCGCGGCCGGCGGCCAGCGCACGATTCCCCGCCGTGCCCTGGACGCTGGCTTCGAGTTCCGCCACCCCAAGCTCGAACCGGCGCTGAGCGACCTGCTCCGTCGCTGACTCCTACGGCACCCGCAGTGCGGTTTGGAATTGCGGGCGCCCGTCGGCGAGCCGGTAGCCCGCGAGCCGGCCGAGCGTGGTGTCCCCCACCTCATCGATCGAGTAGGTGCCGAGGACCGAGTTGCGATCCTGCGTGTCAAAGAAGGCGTCGACCACGGCCTCGCGGTTGTCGCCCTGATCGCCGGCGCGCTGGATCGAGTCGAGCACCACCGCCATCGCCTCGTAGCCGTACGCGGCGTAGCGCCCCGGCTGGCGGCCGTAGCGCTTCGTGAAGGCGGAAACGAACCGCTCCCGGGCGCGCGGCAGCTGCGAGGGATCCTCGGCGGCGGAGGTGACGAGGAGCCCGCGGACCGGCCCGCTCGGCGGCCGCATCAGCAGGGCATCTGACGCCATCACCGTGCCCGTGGAGCTCTGGATCAAAGAGGCCGGCATGCGCTCCGGCCCACCGCCGTAGTAGACGAGGTCACCGCGCCCACGCGTCAGCGTGGTTCCCTGGAGGCTCTGGCGAAACGCCCTCACCATCGTCTGGCCGAACTCGGAGCCGTCCGAGACCGTGCCCACCCGCCGAGCGCCGAGCCGTTCCGTCCATCCTGCGGCCGCCTCAGCCTGCACCTCGTCGCTGGGGATCACGCGGCCGAAGGTACGCTCGCCGGTCGGCTGGACCTCCTCAGGTACCTGGTCTCCCGCGCCGAGGAACGGCTGTACCAGGTCGACCGCGGTGCTGGCCGGCGAGACCTGGAGCATCCGCGCCTCGTTGGTGACCGGCAGCGAGGCACGCGTCGCCCCAGAGTCGAAGTCGCCGAGATAGGCAATCGCTGAAGAGTCCTCCGCGGCGTCCCGGGCGTTGGCAGCGGCGACCGTCTGGCTCCAGCGAGCGCGGGCGCCGCGGCCGCCCGTGTCGTCGAGATAGACGGCGCGCACCGCCAGCTCGCCCACCCTTCCGCGTGCATCGGCGAGGGCGAGCTTGGCGGCACGAACCACGTCGCGGCCCTCGACCGCCTCGGGGCCGCGAAGGGGCACGCTGACGTAGACCGTCACGTGCTCGCCCGCCTGGATGCCCGAGCCCGGCGTCGCGCAGCCTGCACCTACGACCGCCAGCGCGGCCAGCGTCGTCGTCGCAGCGGCGATCCGGGTCACGCGACCACAGGCGGGCAGTGGTACCACTAGCCGAAGAACGGCGAGGCGACCTCGTAGTCCTCCGGGGGCACGGTGCGCAGCTGCTCGACCGCCTCGCTCAGGGGGACGAGCGTGATCCGAGTGCCGCGCAGCGCGGGCATCATTCCCCAGCGGCCATCGTGCGCGGCGTCGATGGCGGCTACCCCCAGCCTGGTGGCAAGCACGCGGTCGAAGGCGGTCGGGGTGCCACCGCGCTGAGTGTGTCCGAGGACCACCGCGCGCGTCTCGAAGCCGGTTCTCTCCTCGATCTCGCGCTCGAGCCGCTGGCCGATGCCGCCGAGGCGGACGTGCCCGAACTCGTCCTTCTCGCCCTCGCTCACCTCGATCGTCCCCGTGGCGGGCACGGCCCCCTCGGCCACGACCACGATCGAGAACACGCGGCCACGCGAATGGCGGCGGCGAATCAGCCGGCAGACGTCCTCGATGTCGAAAGGACGCTCCGGGATCAGGATCACGTCGGCGCCGCCGGCGAGCCCTGAGTGGAGGGCGATCCACCCGGCGTTGCGCCCCATGACCTCAACCACCATGACCCGGTGGTGCGACTCGGCGGTGGTATGGAGGCGGTCGATCGCCTCGGTCGCGACCTGGAGGGCGGTGTCGAAGCCGAAGGTCATGTCGGTGGCCGCGATGTCATTGTCGATCGTCTTCGGCACGCCCACCACCGCCAGCTCCTGGTCTTCGTGCAGGCGCGCGGCAGCGCCGAGCGTATCCTCGCCGCCAATCGCGATCAGCCCGTCGAGGTGGAGGGTCTCCATCGTCTCCCGAACGCGCTCGGGACCGTTCTCGCGCTTGAACGGGTTGGTGCGGGAGGTGCCGAGGATGGTCCCGCCGCGAGGCAGGATGCCGCGAGTGCTCTCGATCGTCAGCTCCTCGTGCAGGTTCTCGAGCGGCCCCCGCCAGCCGTCGCGAAAGCCGACGATCGCATGCCCGTAGTGATCGATGCCCTTGCGAACGATGGCGCGGATCGCGGCATTGAGGCCGGGGCAGTCGCCACCTCCGGTGAGCACACCAACGCGCACGGCCCGCACCATACCCGTAGGCCTCCTGCGCGCCCGGCATCAGCGGACGCCGATCAGCGCGTACGACTACGGGCGCAGGCGCTCGATCAGCGGCGCTGACACGCGCGCCAAGACCCCGACGAAGAGGATCGCGAGGAAGATCAGGAAGCCGACCGCGCCGCCGAGCCCAAACGCGTAGGCGACCAGCATCGTGCTCAGGGCGACGACCGTGAACACCACCAGCTGCACGGCCCGGAATCTACTCGACTGAGCGACCCCGGTCGCTGATCGCCTCGCGGGTCGCGCGAAGGAACTCGCTCACAGCCTCGACAGCGGGCCTGGCGCCCTCGGCCTCGGAGACCGCCCGCACCAGCCGGCTGCCGATGATCACCCCATCGGCGATCCGCCCCACGGCCGCAGCCTGCTCGGGAGTGCCGATGCCGAATCCCACCGCGGCAGGCACCGATGCGTCGTCGCGCACCGCGGCTACGAGCTCGGCGAGGCCGTCTGGAAGCTCGTCGCGCTCGCCGGTCACCCTGGTGTCGGAGACCACGTACACGAATCCTTCGGCGCGCTCGCAGATCCGGCGGCGGCGCACGTCGGGGGTCGTCGGGGCGACCAGCGGGACCAGCGCGATACCGGCACCGCTCAGCTCCATCCCGATCTCCCCCGCCTCCTCCAGGGGCAGGTCCGGGACGATCACGCCGGCGGCGCCGGCGTCTGCGAGCAATCGCGCGAACTCGCTCGGGCCGCGCGCCAGGACCATGTTCGCGTACACCATCGGCACCACCGGGAGGCGGCCGGCGAGGCGCTCGCAGATCGACAGCACACGCTCGAGCGTCGCCCCGGCCGCCAGCGCCAGGGTGGCTGCGGCCTGGATCACGGGCCCGTCGGCAAGCGGGTCGGAGAAGGGAACGCCGAGCTCGATCAGGTCCGCGCCGGCGTCGGCGTAGGACCCGGCGATCGCGAGCGAGGTATCGGCGTCTGGGAAACCGCCCATCAGGTAAGGCATCAGCGCCGCCCTGTCCTCATGGCCCGCTGCGGCGAACGCGGCGGCGATGCGTTCGCTACCCATCGAGCTGCTCGAGGCGCTCCAAGGCCTCGGCGAGGTCCTTGTCTCCGCGTCCACTCAGACAGAGGACATCAAAGCCCGCCGCTTCCTCGTCTTCCAGGGAGCCCGAAGGGCGACCGATCATCCGGCCGTGGCCGGATGCGGGAGCGGCGGGGTCGGTGGAGAGCCCGGGATTCGAGAGTAGCCACGCGATTGCGTGGGCGGGCTCGAGCGCGGGCAGGATCCCCTCCAGCCGAGCCA
>Ga0307312_10000639_pt1 | contig 16896 bp, 12 predicted proteins | sample ER_DNA_202_FD_194489 | JGI IMG/M metagenome (GOLD analysis project Ga0307312, IMG submission 194489) | Bulk soil microbial communities from the East River watershed near Crested Butte, Colorado, United States - ER_DNA_202 | ecosystem: Environmental > Terrestrial > Soil > Floodplain | place... | reverse complement strand
AATCGCGAGAGCGAAGAACCCGTAGATCAGGAAGGGCAACCAGCTGTCGAGCACGCGTTCCTCCCGGGGTAGGGCGAGCGGGAAGTTAGCAGAGCCGGAGAGGCTACGAGCGGGGAAGAAAACGGCTCAACCAAGCGTGAGACAGCTGTTACAAACTCCGCGTTGCGGAAGGCCCCGGAGGGGGATTCGGACAGCCGAACCACGCTGCTACGATGAGCCGGATGGAGATCACCGAGACACCGCTCACCCTCGTGTCGCTGACCGAGAGCGCGGCGGCGAAGATCAGGGACCTGATGGCCGAGGAGCCCGAAGGCGAGGCCTCAGTCCTGCGCATCGCCGTTCAGGGCGGCGGGTGCTCGGGATTCCAGTACGCGCTTGGGTTCGACCGCGGCGCCCAGGAAGGCGACAGCGAGCTCGAGAGCCACGGCGTACCCGTGGTCGTCGACCCGTTCAGCGCGCCCTACCTCTCCGGCACCGAGATCGACTGGGTCGAGGGTCTCCAGGCGGGCTTCGCGATCAACAACCCGAACGTCTCCTCCGCCTGCGGCTGCGGCCACTCTTTCCAGGTGGAAGAGGGCGACGACGCCGCTGCCGAGCACGTCGGCGGCTGCGGCTCCGGCTGCTCGCACTAGCTCCAGCCGCTCCTCCTGTCTAGACTCGCGCGTCCCCGAGCCTCGAGGTGAACGCGTGCAAGCTCTTCGAACGATCTACCGCTACTGGACCGCTCTTCTGTTCCTCGCCGTCATCGTCCAGATTGGCGCGGCTGCCTACGGCGGTTTCTACTCGGTGCAGAAGCTCGAGGACCAGACCGGCTCGGACGAGAGCAAGTCGATCACCGAGAAGGTGTTCGACCACGGCTGGGGCTTCCACACCGCCTTCGGCTACGTCATCTTCCTCGCCGCGCTCATTCTCCTCGTGCTCGCGCTCGCGGCTCGGCTCGGGAAGAGGCGTGTCCTGTTCGCGCTCGCGGTCCCGGTCGCCGTCGTCGTTCAGATCGTCCTTGCCTGGGTGAGCGGCTCGGTCGCGGCAATCGGGTTTCTCCACGGGATCAACGCCCTCGTCGTCTTCGGGCTGACCGGCTCGCTGGCGGGACAGGCGTGGTGGGGCACGCGTAGGCCGGCGGCAACCTCTGCGCCTACGACGCCGGCTGCGTAACCCCGTCTAGCATTCGGTGCCGTGAGCGAAAACGGCGTCGTCGACATCACCATCCTCGGAGCGGGGCCGTCGGGCCTTGCAGCTGCGTACTACGCCGGCCACCGCGACGCCTCCGTGCGGATCATCGAGAGCCTCGAGCAGCTCGGCGGCCAGGTCGCAGCCGTCTACCCGGAGAAGCACGTCTACGACGTCGCGGGCCACCCGAAGATCATGGGAACCAAGCTGGTCGAGCTCTGCGCCGAGCAGGGGCTCCAGTACGGGCCGGAGGTGCTCCTCGGCGAGGAGGTGCAGACGCTCGAGCGGCTGAGCCAGAACGGCGAGGAGCTGTTCGCGATCGGGACCGACAAGGGCGGGCCCTACCTGTCGCGCGCGCTGATCATCACCGCCGGTCACGGCGCCTTCGAGCCGCGCAAGCTCGGGATCGAAGGGATCGAGGACTGGGAGGACAAGGGCGTCCACTACTTCGTGCGCGAGAAGGACGTCTTCCGCGACCGCACCTGCGTGATCGTCGGCGGCGGCGACTCCGCGCTCGACTGGACCCTTGGCCTCCAGGACACGGCTAAGGCGCCGATCGCGCTCGTCCACCGCCGCGACAACTTCCGCGCGCTCGAGTCCTCGGTGAGCGAAGCGCAGGCGCTGGCGGATGAGGGCCGCGTCCGGATCTTCACTCCCTGTGAGGTGCGCGAGATCCATGGCGACGGGAGCATCCAGGCGGTCTCGATCGAGAACACGAAGACCGGCGAGGTCGAGCAGGTCGACTGCGAGGCGCTGATCACGCTGCTGGGCTTCCACTCGCACCTGGGCGCGATCGCCGACTGGGGGCTCGAGCTCGAGGGCAAGCGCCAGATCCGGATCGAGCCGATGACCTGCGAGACCACGCTCTCCGGGGTGTACGCCGCAGGCGATGTCGCCGGCTACCCGGGGAAGATCACGCTGATCACGATCGGCATGGGCGAGGCCGCGATCGCGGCCAACAACGCGGTTGCGCGCATCCGCGGCGAAAAAGTGCAGCCCAAGTACTCAACCGACTAGAGCCTGAACCCCCGAACGGGGGTGCCTACACCCGCTAGGTGGCCGATGGCACAGATATGGCGTCCTTTCGAATCGAATGTCTCCACTGCGGCGAGGTTCGCAGGCTCGACTCTTCGTCGCACCACGGCCTCAGCGGCGATGACTGCCCGCGCTGCGGGTACGTCGGCTGGGCGCCCTCGGCCGAGGTCGACGAGACCACGCGCAGGTTGCTGCGCGAGCGCCCGCTCCAGCGCCGCCGCCTCCACGCTGCCTGAGTAGACTCGGCTCCGTGGCCCGGGCGGAGGAAAAGCAGGAGCACTGGGGCGTGGAGACCCGCAAGGCGGTCGAGAATTTCCCCGTCTCCGGCGAGCCGATCCCCGCGCCGGTCGCCCGCTGGCTAGGCCGGATCAAGGCCACCGCCGCGCGCGTGAACGGCGAGCTCGGCCTGCTCGATGCCGACAAGGCGGAGCGCATCGCCGCGGCCGGCGAGCGAGTTGCGGCGGGCGAGCTCGACGACCAGTTTCCGATCGACGTTTTCCAGACTGGCTCGGGCACCTCCTCGAACATGAACGCGAACGAGGTGATCGCCTCGCTCGCGGGCGAGGGCGTTCACGCGAACGACGACGTCAACCTGGGCCAGTCCTCGAACGACGTCTTCCCGACCGCCGTGCACCTGGCAGCGCTCGACGAGATCGTCAACGAGCTTCTGCCTGCGCTCGAGCGCCTCTCTGCCGCGCTCGCCGCCAAGGCCGAGGAGTTCGACGACGTGGTCAAGTCCGGCCGCACCCACTGGATGGACGCGGTCCCGGTCACGCTGGGCCAGGAGTTCGGCGGCTACGCGGCCCAGGTACGAGAGGGAATTGCGCGCGTGCGCGACACGCTCCCGCGGCTCGGCAAGGTCCCGCTGGGCGGCACCGCTACCGGCACCGGTCTCAATACGCACCCCGAGTTCGCCTCACGGGTGCGCGCGCGTCTTCATGAGGAAACGGGCCTCGAGATCTCCGCCCCGGCCGATCCGTTCGAGTCCCAGGCGGCGCGTGATGCGATCGTCGAGGTCTCCGGGGCGCTCAAGGTCGTCGCGGTGTCCCTGACGAAGATCGCGAACGACATCCGCTTCATGGGCTCGGGCCCGCGGGCGGGCCTCGCCGAGATCACGTTGCCCGAGCTCCAGAAGGGCAGCTCGATCATGCCCGGCAAGGTTAACCCGGTGATCCCGGAGGTCGTGACGCAGGTCGGCGCGCAGGTGATCGGCAACGACCAGGCGATCACGGTCGGCGGGCTGCAGGGGCATTTCGAGCTGAACGTCTTCGTGCCGCTGCTCGCGCGGAACCTGCTCGACTCCATAAAACTGCTGGCGAGTGCGTCACGTCTCTTTGCGGAGAAGTGCATCGAGGGGATCGAGGCCAACCGCGAGACCTGTGAGCGCTACGCGGAGCTGACGCTCTCGGCGGCGACGGCGTTGAACCCATATATCGGATACGACAAGGCGACCGAGATCGTCAACGAGGCGGCTAGCTCGGCCCGCTCGCTGCGAGAGGTTGCTCGCGAGGCGGGAGTCGACGAGGCCACGCTCGACGAGGCACTCGACTACCGCAAGATGGCCAAGCCGCACGACGTCTGATCCGGCTTCCGGCCGCGGATTTTTCCTAGAACGAGTGATGGAGGAACGCCACTCCACTGCCGACGCCTGAAAACGGTGAAGCGGCCCACTCTTCTGCTTGCAGCGCTTGTCGCCGCGCTTGCACTCACGGGATCCTCCTCTGCCGCCGGGAACCCGTTCGGGCTCACCGTGGTCCGGTTCTCCGCCCAGACGACCCCGGCGCAGATGCGCGCCGCCGTCGCCTCGGCAGGAGGCGTCGTGGTCTCCGATCTGAGCGAGATCGGCGCTCTCGGTGTCGTGCCGCGCTCGACGGGCTTCGCCGCCCGCCTCAACGCGAACCGCGCCGTCACCGCGTACTTCCAGGACTCGATGCTGACCACCCAGCGCGGCGCCGACGACCGCGTTCCCGAGGGCTTCGCCGCAGACCCGTGGCATGACCTCTCTTCTTTCTTCGGCGTCACCAACCCCGAGGGCATCCTCCAGTGGGACGACGGCCGCATGAACGTGCCGGCCGCGTGGAAGCGCACGACCGGCGACGACTCGATTGCGGTTGCAGTGCTCGACACGGGCGTCGAGGCGAACCACCGCGAGCTGCGCGGCGTGGTCGACCCCTCGCTCGGCGGCAACTTCATCCCCTGTGACGACCTCAAGGCCCTCTTCGGCCTCGGCTACATCGACCGCGCCGGACTGCGCGACTGCCGCGACGGCGACTTCGAAGGTCACGGCACCTGGGTTGCGAGCCGCATCGCGGGCGCCTCGAACGGCTTCGCCTCCAACGGCGTCGCTCCCGGCGTGCGCATCGGCTCCTACAAGGTTCTTGCGGCCGGGCTCGGTGGGCTCTCGACCTGGATCCTCTCTGGATTGATCGACGCTTGCTCCTCGCGCGACATCGACGTCGTGAACATGTCGATCGAGGGCTACATGAGCCCGGACCAGCCGTTCGATGTCGAGGACTACCTCCTCTTCACCGACGCCGTCGCCTACTGCCGCGCGAAGGGCGTCGCAGTCTTCGCGGCGGCCGGCAACGAGCACGTGCGCGTTGACCGCGTGAATCTTCGGCTCGGCAGTCGCAATCTCCAGGGCGTCGGCCGCGTCACGCTCGGAGCCGAGGGAATCGCCACGGCTTCGCCCGGCAGCGAGTCGCTCGACGACTACGACCTTCGCGGCTGGCTCTCGGTTCCCGGCGGCGTGCCTGGTGTGACGATGGTCTCCGCGACGGCCAACGCTATCGGAGCCGCCCCGGCCAACGTGCCGCTGCGCTGGCGCGACCACGTCGGCGCGCGCGACCAGCTCGCCTACTACTCGAACTACGGCTCGCGGGTCGACCTCGCCGCTCCCGGTGGAGCCCGGCGCTTCCAGATCCCCGGCTACGACGGCGGCGACGGCGACATCCTCTACGGCGGCTGGGGCTCCCTCGGCGCCCTCTCGGAGAAGGGGCTCATCTGCAGCGATCCCTTCGCCTCATCCCTCTTCAACTCCGCCTGCTTCACGACCAGCGGCCAGGCCTTCGGCTGGCTCCAGGGAACCTCGATGTCCTCGCCCAACGCGGCGGGCGTCGCCGCCCTGGTGCTCTCGGCGCGTCGCGACCTGCGCGGCCGCCCGGAGGCACTCGAGCGCCGGCTGGAAGCGAGCGCGCGGCACAACCTGACGAACTTCATGGGCCCGAACGACGCCGGTAGTACCGCCGCGGCCCTCAACGGCACCCCCTGTGACACGGGTTACTGCCACGTGAGCCAGTCGCAGCCGATCGCCTTCGCCGACGCCTACGGCGCCGGCCTGGTCGATGCGGGCGCCGCCGTCGGCCGCTAAAAACCGGCAAAGAGCGGCGGTTCGCGTTTGACGCCTGATCTAGGGGGGCATATAAGCCACTTTGCATAACGATGCGAGGCGGTCGAGGGGAGCGTCTCGTCCGGTGGGGAGGTCCCTGGGGGACACACACGGCTAGGAGTCACGAACGTGTGCAAGCAGCCGCACGGCTGCTCCGCACCGGCGTCGGAAAACAACCAAGGGGAGAGTCGATGACACGAACTCGCACGAGCGTCCTGGGAGCGACGTTCTTCTTGCTCGCAGGAGCGCTCGCCCTGGCGCTGGTTCTCTTCACCGGGCGCTCGTCCGGTGGAAACCAGCTCCAGCTCAAGCTCGGAGCCGGCGCAGTCGGCGCCACGAGCAAGGAGGCCAAGTTCGGAGAGGGCAGGGCCGGCGGTTTCGAGGCCTACCGCTCCGCGGCCCGCACGTATCCGGCCAACGTGATCCCGCAGGCGATCGTTCGCCGCGCGGAGGCCACGTTCAATCGGATCGCGAAGCGTGACGCCCGTCTCGCCAAGAGCGGCCGCCGCTTCCAGGATGCCGGTACGAAGTGGCGTCACTTCGGCCCGAAGAAGTACGCGACCGAGCCGGGCGTGCTCGCCTTCTCGGGAGCGACGAACAACACGGCCAGCCGAACCGTGGCCCTGGTTGCCGACCCCGACTGCACGGCGAGCCATTGCCGTCTCTGGGCCGGTACTGCAGGCGGCGGTGTCTGGCGGACCGACAACGTTCTTGCTGCGGACCCGCAGTGGAAGCAAGTCGGCGCGAAGGACCTCGACCAGAACTCGGTCGGGCAGCTCGTGCTCGATCCCACCGACCGGAAGCACCACACGCTCTACCTCGCCACCGGTGAGGGCAACCGCTGCTCGTCGGGCTGCGAGGCCGGCTCCGGCCTCTTCAAGTCGACGAACGGCGGCGAGACCTGGAAGGAGCTCGACGCACTGTGCGTCAGCAACACGACCTACCTGTGTGCGACTCCCGGTAGGGAAGCGATCCTCGGCCGCGGGGTGAACGGGCTCGTGATCGACCCGCGGAACGGCAAGCACCTCTTCGTCGGCTCCGCGCTGGCCGTCCGTGGCCTCTCGCACACGATCGGCAACGGGGGGACGACTCGCTTCGAGCCCGGCGCAAACGAGCCCGGCCTTTACGAGTCGTTCGACGGCGGCAAGACGTTCACGGAGGTCTGGGACGGGGCCAAGCCAGACTGCACTGTGGCTGTTCCCGCCGGGGAGTCATGTCCCTCGGCGAGCCGCTTCTCCTACGGCGTCACCGACGTCGGGCTCGACCCGCTGAATCTCGACACCGTGTACGCCTCGGCGTTCGACGCGGGCGCGTGGCGGCGCGATGCGGGAGCCGCCACCACGGCGTTCTCGCAGGTCTTCGCCCCGCAGTTCGCAACAGGCGCCGGGACTGACCGGACGATGTTCGCCCTGACGGTGAAGAACGCGAAGACGCGTATCTACCTGACTGACGGCACGTCCAACGGCGGCGGAATCGCCTCGGCGATCGCGTCGAACTTCTGGCGCACCGACAACGGCGGTCAGGCGGCCGCGGCACTGCTCGCTTCGCAGGGTCCAGGAGCCAGTGAGCCCAATCCGGCGAACGTGTTCCCCTTCACCTACAACGGCTGGCAGAAGCTGACCTCGAAGACGACCTCGAGCCCGTTCTTCGCCACGGACGACTTCTGCTGGGCGCAGTGCTGGTATGACGAGGACGTCTACACGCCGGCCGGCTTGCCGGACTCGGTATATGTGATCGGCGCCTTCCAGTACGGCGAGCTGCCGTGCAACACGAAGGGCGTCGGCTGCGGTAACGGCCGTTCGAACGGCCGTGCGTCGCTGTACTCGAACACGGCGGGCGATCCTAACGGCTCGCGTGCCGATCTCAGGACCTTCAGTGACCTGACCAATGATGCTCGCGACACGCCCGCTCCATGGTGCGCGTTTCAGCCGTATGGGCTGCCGTTCTGCCTGCGGGCCTCGAACGGAATGCATCCCGATCAGCACGAGATCGTCGTCAACCCTGGAAACCCGACGCAGATCTTCCAGGCGAGCGACGGTGGCGTCGTTCGAACGAGCGGCAACTTCGCGGACATCTCCGCGCAGTGCGACGAGCCGTTGCGGCCCGCTCCGGGCGGCGGCACCGCGGACGACAGCGAGCCCGGCGGCAGCTATGCGACCTGCAAGCGGCTGCTCTCGCGGGTGCCGACGGCGCTCGACCACATCAGCAACAGGATCGGAAGCACGATCCAGTTCATCAATGTGGCGATCAACCCGTCGAACTCGTGCGAGGTCATGGGTGGAACCCAGGACAACGGCACCTGGTCGAACAACAACGGCTGTCGCCGCGACACGTTCAACCAGGTGATCTACGGCGACGGCGGTAACGCCGTGTACGACGCGACCAACGCCACCTGGCGGGCGAACGAGTTCACCAGCGGCTTCGGTGACTCGAACTTCCGCAACGGCGATCCGGAGCGGTGGGTCATCACCACTGCGCCGCTCGTCAACAGTGGCGAGCCGTTCGCGTTCTACTGGCCACAGGCCGGCGACCCGAACCCGGTTCCCGGCACCCACCCGATCTACGAGGGTGGTCTCCACGTCTGGAGGACCTGGGCGTTCGGCGCAGGAACCCCGGGCGCGGTTCCGCAGAACACGACCCCGGACATCGCCTACTACGAGGCGAACTGTCCGGAGTTCGTGACGGGCGGCAACGACCCGCACTGCGGCGACTACCAACCGCTGGGCGGGCCGCAGGGAGCCAACACAAACGGCGACCTGACAGGCACCGTCTACGGAACCGACCGCACGGGCGGCTCGATGTCGTTCATCGCCCGCGGCGGCAAGGATCACGGCACGATCTGGGCTGCGACTTCTGCCGGCCGCATCTTCGCTACGCACAACGGCGATGCTGTTGACCCGGCTGCGGTCATCTGGCACCGGATCGACAACCCCACCTCACCGACTCGGTTCCCGAGCGGCATCTACGTCGATGCCAATGACTCGGGGCACGCGTGGGTGACGTACTCCGGTTACAACGCGGCGACGCCGACGACTCCGGGCCACGTGTTCGAGGTCCGCGAGAACGGCGTGGCTCCTGGTTCGGGTGTCTTCACGAACCTGAACGTCGAGAGCGGCGGCACGTCGAGTTACCCGACGCCGTTCTCCGACGGTGACCTGCCCGTGAGCGACGTCGCTCGTGACGACGCCACTCACACGCTGTACGTGTCCACCGACTTCGGCGTGCTCATCGGCCGAAACGACGGACACGCCGGCTGGCACGTCACGGAGGGCATGCCGCGGTACGAGGTCATGCACCTCGAGATCCAGCCGTCCTCGCGCGTCCCGACCTGCGTCGGGGCAACGCATTGCCCGCGGGTTCTCTACGCGGCAACGCACTCGCAGGGCATCTGGCGGATGAGGCTGAGCGGTCACTAGGCCACACAGCCAGTAGCAGCGAAGAGGGCCGCCTTCGGGCGGCCCTCTTCATATCCGCACCTTGACACGGGGTAATAGAGGTCTGAAGATCGCCCTTGCAGCAATCTGCAGCCCTAGAGAGGGCAACCAGACTGGAAGGGGAGAGAGCATGAAGTTCAGACAGGCGCTTCTGCGCGCGGTCCTGGCCGCGGCAGCGGGCACGCTCGTCTTCGCTGGCCCGACCTTGGGAGTTCGCGAGGCAAAGCCGGGATCGCACGGCAACCTGCGCGACTTCGTCAGGTCCGGAGCCATCAGTAAGCCGACCGCCGCTCAACGCGCGGCTGTCCGCGCACTGCATGCGAAGGCAACGTGGAACAGCCACGGAACTCCGTCGACGCTGATGCGTCCAGGTGGGTTCCTGACCAAGCGTGCCACCGGCGCGACGGCAGTAGCCGCCGCTCGTGGCTGGCTCGCCAAGCACAAGGGCATCTTCCGGCTCAGCTCCGTGAGCGGGCTGAAGCTGCTGGCGGACTCGAAGCTGAGCGGAAACGACGGCCACGCCGTCACGTTCCAGCAGGCGTTCGCGAACCTGAAGGTGGTCGACGGCTCGGGGCTCATCACCGTGTCGCTCGTTGCCGCCAAGGCGAATCGCTGGAAGATCGGCTTCGTCTCTTCGACTGCGCTCGGCACGCTGCGCCTGAAGGGGGCGGCGAAGCTCTCTCCCGCACAGGCGTGGGTACACGCCGCGAGCAGCATCGGGATCAAGAGCTCGCTCGTCTATGTGAAGGCGCAGACCGTCGCTCGCGGATGGGTCAATCTCCGCATCGGCGGCATGCGCGACCTGCAGCGCGTGAAGCTCGGCTCGTTCGGGATCGGCCGCTCGGCCGTGCCCGCCTACGAGTCGATCGTGCTCGACACCTCCGGCGAGACGGCCGCCTACCGGGTGATCGTGAATGCCCGCACGGGCGCGGTGCTCGCACGGACGAACCTGACTGACAACTTCTCGACCTCGAAGGCCACCACAAGGCGGTTCCAGGCGGTGACGACCACGCCGTTCAGCGGCGAGCTCGCCGCTGTGGACGGTGCCTGTGATGTCAAGAAGGGTCCCTACGCGGTCGGGACCGGCGTGCGGGCTCTCTCCGGCTTCGCAGCCGCGACGGATTCGCTGAACGACATCGTCTTCCACCTCTTCGTCGAGGGGACCACGGCTCCGCTCATCAGCGCGGACACGGGGACCTCGCCGGAACAGTTCCGCTACTCGCCGGCCGGCGGTGTGCCTCCGGGTAACTACTTCGTCCAGGTCTGCGACTTCGGAGACGGCGCTCCCTGGGCCGAGCCGCGGACGTACACCGGGTCGGTGACGATCGACGACACCCCTGCACCACCGGACTACTGGGCGCGCTGGGAGGCCTTCCCTGCCAACCCGCCGCTCGCGTTGCTCGACATGTACCCGTGGACCAACGCGAGCACCGACACCAGGCAGACCTGGTGCTGGCGCGCAGCCGACGGCTGCGACATGGTGGTCGCCAACCTTGCCTCGAGGTCACCGTGGGACTTCGACGTCCAGGCGAATGTCCCGACCTATACGACCCGCGGAAACAACAACAGAGCGGCGACGTCGTGGACGAACGGGTCCTCGCCCTCGCCCCCCCAGTACATGCCGACGAGCAACCCCGCGCGGAGCTACGTGTTCCCGTGGACGAACGACTGGAACAAGCGGCAGTGCCTGCAGGCCTCCCCGGCGACCCCGGGCGCGGTCTACGACGACGCGGCCGCGACCGTGAACCTGTTCGTGATGCACAACCGCATGCACGACTTCTCCTACTACCTCGGGTTCACGGAGCAGAACTGGAACGCTCAGGCGAGCAACTTCGGCACCACCGAGACGTGGCAGGAGAACGATCCGCTGATCGGCAACGTCCAGGCGGGTGCGGTGGCCGGTAACCGAGACAACGCGAACATGTCGACCCTGCCGGACGGCGGCTCATCGGTCACCAACATGTACTTCTGGCAGCCGATCGCAGGCTCGTTCTACGCACCTTGCGTCGACGGTGACTACGACCAGGGCGTGATCGGCCACGAGTTCGGTCACATGATCGAGAACCGCATGATCGGCAAGGGCAACACCCGCTCCGGCTTCCACGCCGGCTCGATGGGCGAGGCCTTCGGCGACCTGGTCTCGGTCGAGTACCTCCGCGAGAACGGCTTCACGCCGACCGACGGCGAGGATCCGTTCGCGACCGGCGCGTACGCGACGGGCAACAAGGAGCACGGGATCCGCAACTACGTCATGAACTACCCGCGGACCGGCGCCTTCCCGACGCCCTCGACGTATCCGCACGTCAACCCGCTGAACTTCAGCGACATCGGCTACGACACGCCGGGCAACGAAGTTCACTCGGACGGCGAGATCTGGGTTGCGGTGAACAACTCCGTCCGGCAGGCGCTGATCGACAAGTACAGTGGCGCCTTCCCGGCCGGCGATGCAAAGCTCCAGGCGAAGTGCGCGAACGGCGTGCTCCCGTCTGAGAACTGCCCGGGCAACCGGCGCTGGATCCAGCTCGTGTTCGACTCGATGCTGCTGGACCCGGTCGCTCCGACGATGGTCGACGCCCGCAACTCGCTTCTGGCTGCCGACACGATGCGGTACGGCGGGGCGAATCAGAAGGAGATCTGGGACGCGTTCGCAAAGCGCGGGCTCGGCGCGGCAGCTGCTGTCCACGCGTCGACGGTCAACGACACCAACCCGGTGCCCGACTTCGCGTCGCCGGTGGCGGCTAATACCCAGGTGACCTTCGACATCCGGGCCAAGACGCCCGATTCGCCGGCTGTGGTCGGCAATGTGTACGTCGGTCACTATGAGAAGCAGGTTGTCCCGATCGCCGACACCAATCCGGCGACGGTCAATGCAGGGATCGACGTGAACCGCGACGCGGTCGCCTCGTTCGCCCCCGGCGAACACGAGTTCCTCGTCGTGGCGAAGGGATACGGCGCATACCGGTTCAGCGCCAAACTGCAAGGAGCCGCCAGGACCCTTACGGTGGAGATGCCCGTCAACTGGGCTTCCTCGGCCCAGGGGGCGACGGCCTCCGGTGATGGCACAACCCCCGGGGCCGCGATCGACGAGGCCGAAGGGACCAACTGGTCTGCCGACGGTCGAGCCGCTGACGGCACGCTGTCCGGGATCTTCGGCAAGCAGATCACGATCGACCTCGCGGGCGCGGACGCTCGCGACATCAGGCACGTCCAGGTGAGCGCGATGATCGCCGTGGCCATCCCACCCGCGCCGGCGCAGAGCCGGTTCGCGGCGCTGCGGTCGTTCGAGCTCTGGGCGTGCAACGCCGCGCTGGGAGCGAACTGCTCGACCGACGCCGGGTACACGAAGGTGTACACGAGCGCGACCAATGCATTCCCGGGCGACGCTCCGCGGCCGATTGGGCCTCAGCTGATCCTGCGGGACTTCGAAGTCCCCAAGTTCACTGCAACGCACCTGAGGCTCCGCGTGCTGACCAACCAGTGCACGGGCGGCCCTGCCTACCAGGGTGAGCAGGACTTGGATCCTGCGGCCACGACCGACTGCGACACAGGCGTGTCCGCCGCATCCGAGCGCCGGTTCGTACGGACCGCCGAGATCCAGGCGTTCAGCTCGGATCCGACGAAGGACTAGGGCGACCTAGTTCGATCGTAGAGGGGGCCGGCGAGAGCCGGCCCCCTCTCGCTACGGCTCGATGCAGGCGATCTGGGAGAGGTTGAAGGAGGCCCGGCTGCCCTTCGAGCCGACGGCTGTCACCGTGACGCTGTCGCACCCGTTCACCCCGCGGAACGTCGCGGCGAACGAGCCGTCCGGACCGGCCTTGCCAGTCAGCGTTCCGCCTTGAGAGCCCTTCACGACGATCCGGACGCGCTCGCCCGGCCGGAAGCCTGTTCCCTTGACCGTCAGCGGGTTCTGTCCCATCGAAGCGATCTGCGGACGAACTGCCTTCGGCTCGTGTGAGGACGAGTCCGAGCCCGAGGTCTGACCGACAACCGTCGCGATCAGGGCCGCGGCGGCAACCAGCACCACCGCGGCGAGGACGGCTTTAGTACGCCACCGCGCCACGGCCGGTCGCGGCTGCATGCCGCTGCTCGTCGGCTCGATAACTCGAGCGCACAAGCGGCCCCGAGAAGACCGAGCCGAAGCCGAGTGCTTCGCCCTGCTCCCGGAACCAGCGGAACTCGTCGGGGTGCACCCAGCGGTCGATCTTCGCGTGCTTCGCGCTCGGCTGGAGGTACTGGCCGATCGTGACGACGTCGACGCCGTGGGCGCGCAGGTCGCGGAGCGTCTCGACAACCTCGTCGTTGGATTCGCCCAGGCCGACGATGATCCCGGACTTCGTCAGCACCGGATAGTCGGCGAGCTCTTTCGCGCGCTCGAGCAGCCACAGCGCCTTGTCGTAGGAGGCCTTGGCGCCGCGCATGCGCGCATGCAGCCGGCGAACCGTCTCGATGTTGTGGTTGAACACGTCGGGCCGCTCGGCGAGGATCGTGCCGAGCGCCTGCTCCTCGACGCCGAGGAAGTCCGGGGTGAGGATCTCGATCGTCGCCTCAGGGACCTTGTGCTTGAGCGCGCGGATCGTCGCCGCGTAGTGGCCCGCGCCGCGGTCGGCGACGTCATCCCGGTCGACCGAGGTGACGACGACGTGCCTGAGGTTCATCTTCGCCGCAGCGGCCGCGAGCCTGAGCGGCTCCAGCGGGTCCGGCGGGTGCTCGGGCCGGCCGGAGTGGACGTAGCAGTAGCGGCAGGCGCGCGTGCAGGTGTCGCCGAGGATCTGGAAGGTGGCGGTGCCGCGGCCCCAGCACTCGGAGATGTTCGGGCAGCGCGCCTCTTCGCAGATCGTGTTCAGGCCGGCGCCGTGGATCAGCTTGCGCACGTCGAAGTAGGCGGAGTCCGCGCTTGGAGCGCGGACCTTCATCCACTCCGGGCGGCGTGGCCGCTCAGCGACGGGCAACGAGCGCTCCATGACCCGGAGTCTAGAGAAGCGGCTTGGCGCCGCGTCAAGCGTCTACGTGGACTTCCAGGGATCCAGATAGACGTCGTCGATCTGGTACGCGGCGTCCCGGCCGACCGGCGTGAAGCGGAAGGCGACCGCCTTCGTCCCGAGCAGGCTGGTGACGTTGCACAGCAAGAGTTGAAGTCGCGGCGAAGGCTGCCAGGTCGCGTTGCCGCTCACCGTGCCGCCGTCGAGGATGGTGAGCAGGCCGCCCAGAAGGCTCGGGACGATCACTGTGACGCGAAGCGATCCTGTCTGCGAGCCGACGTTGCGCATCAGGAAGCGCAGGTGCCAGTCGCCGAGCGCGAAGCACATCGTCGCGCTGTAGGCCGAGCTCCCCGCGGGGAGGAGCAGCGAGTGACTGTCCCTTCGGCTGTTCACATAGAACGGCTCGTTGCCGGCGACGACCTTTGCCCCGCCACTCAGCGCCCAGGACGTGCCGCCGTTCTCGAACGAGCCGTTCGGCAGGAGCGCGTAGGCCGATTGATCGCCCCACGACGCGAACGCCTGGGTGGAGGTCGACGAGCAGTACGACGCCGATCCCGTGCCGATCAATCCGGCCTTCGCCGTAGACGCCAGTGTCAGCGCCGCCAGCATGAGCACACCCACAAGAACCCGCCCGATCCTCTCCGCAGAAACCGCCGCCACAGTCGCCTCCTCGTTGGAACGTGATCCCACTTTCGTCGTTCAGGGCGAACCTGCATCACCCGTCAGGGGGGCTTTTCGCTCTCCATATCCCTCGTGCGAGTGATCCGGGCGCGATTCGCGCGTAAAGCGGGTCTCTGGAGAGGCCGATGCCTCTATCCATGTCTACTGTGGCAGGCGCGTCACCGCGCGCCGTTCTTCTCGATCCGGACGAGCAGCGCGTCATCGAGGAGCAACGGGCACGGCGCCTACACAGCCTCGCCCACCGCGAGGTCTGGTCGTTCGGGCTCTTCGCCGGGGGTTTCCTCGCGGTCGCGGTCCTGATGGCGGCGTTGCTGCCGTCGCACCGCTCGCCCGGCATCGCGGCCGTGCTGGTGCTGATCGCGGCGTACGCAGCGTCGTTTCGCCTGGACTTCGAGATCGGCAGCGGCTCGGCCGTGCCGACTCAGCTGATGCTCGTGCCGATGCTCTTCGTGCTCCCGGCAGGCTTCGTGCCGCTCGCGGTCGCGGCCGGGATCGTGCTGGGGAGCTTCGACGAGTACCTTCGCGGCTCGCTCCATCTGGGCCGGGTCGTGCTCCGGGTCGTGAATGCCTGGCACGCTGTCGGGCCGGCCCTTGTCCTCGGCCTCGCCGTCGAGCGCGGCCCCAGGCTCTCAGACTGGCCGCTTTACACGGCGGCACTTCTTGCGCAATTCGTCCTCGACGACGTCTGCGCTGCGGGGCGGGAGTGGATCGCACTCGGAGTGCGCCCGAGCGTTCAGCTGCGGGCGATGGTCTGGGTGCACGCGATCGACGCGGGACTCGCGCCGGTCGGTCTCGCCGTAGCGTTCGCGACGGAGTCGTCGCCCTACGGCGTGGTGCTCGCGTTGCCGCTGGTCGGGCTGCTTTCCGTCTTCGCTCGCGAGCGGCGGGTTCGAATCGACCACGAGCTCGAGCTCAGGGACGCCTACCGCGGCACTGCCTTCCTGCTCGGGGACGTGGTCGAGGCTGACGACTCCTACACGGGCATCCACAGCCGCGATGTCGTCGAGCTGACGCTCAGGGTCGCCGATCAGCTTGAGCTGTCGACTCGTGAGCGTCGCGACGCGGAGTTCGTGGCGCTGCTTCACGACGTGGGAAAGGTCCGGGTTCCGAACTCGATCATCAACAAGCCCGGCCCGCTCACGCCGGAGGAACGGGTGGTAATGGAGCGGCACACGATCGAAGGCGAGCGGCTGCTGCACCGCGTCGGCGGGCTGCTCGGCGAGATCGGCCGGGTCATCCGCTCGTGTCACGAGCACTGGGACGGGAACGGCTATCCCGACGGGCTCGCCGGCGACGAGATCCCGCTGCTCGCGCGGATCGTCGCCTGCTGCGACGCTTTCAACGCGATGACCAGCGACCGCTCGTACCGCAAGGCGCTCCCGCAGCACGAAGCGGTCGCCGAGCTCCGTCGCGGGCGTGGGACGCAATTCGACCCACGCGTGGTCGACGCGCTGATCGAGACGCTAGCCGTCGCCTGAGCCAAAGATCGAGCTCTCGAGCACGTAGAAGAGGGCCGTCGCCATGAAGACGAGGACGCTCGCTGTCGGGCTCGCGAACGCAATTAACGTTGCCCCGAGGTAGATCCACGGGCCGGGCAGGTAGCTGCGGCTGATCCCCGTGACGATCGCCGGGTCGGCGTCCGCGCGTAGGAGGCGGTTGCCGCGGGAGGCGTAGAACCACGTGACGCTGAACATGACCGCGGTCGCGACCATCGTGAACCCGTAGGCGAGCGCAGCATCGCGGGCCCCCTCGGCGCGGATGTGTTCGGCGACGAGCCGAGTGGGGAACGGCACGAACGCGATGCACATCAGCAGGCCTACTGTCGCGAGCAAGAAGCGTCGGTCGGCCCGCTCGATCTGCGCCATCAAGGTGTGGTGGTTGACCCACATGATCCCGATCGTCACGAAGCTGACGGCATAGGCGAGGTACGAGGGCCAGATGTGCAGGAGCCGCGAGCCGAGGTCCGGGACGTCGGAGACCTGCGCGTCCACGTTCAGGATCAGCAGCGTGGCGGCGATCGCGAAGACGCCGTCTGCGAAGGTCTCGAGCCGCGAGGTGCTCAACGAGCGGCGAGTTGCTCGTGCGCCGGTTGCTCCTCGAAGCTGAGCCCGAAGACCTCTTCGAGCGCCGCGACTGCGTGCGGGAGAACCTCCTCGACGCCCACCGGCCGCCCGAGTTCACGAGCGACGGTCGTGAAGGACGCATCCTC
>Ga0307312_10000636_pt1 | contig 16910 bp, 17 predicted proteins | sample ER_DNA_202_FD_194489 | JGI IMG/M metagenome (GOLD analysis project Ga0307312, IMG submission 194489) | Bulk soil microbial communities from the East River watershed near Crested Butte, Colorado, United States - ER_DNA_202 | ecosystem: Environmental > Terrestrial > Soil > Floodplain | place... | reverse complement strand
TGAGGGGTTGGGATCACTTCGGCACGCAAGGCCCCGATTACTTGCGCTGATCCGCGCCAGCGACAAGGCTGTGTCCTAGGGTGCTCGGCTTCATCCTCAAGCGGCTGGCGTGGGCCGTGCTGCTCGCAGCTCTGATTTCGCTGATCACCTTCCTCGTGTTCTTCATCATTCCGCCGGACGACCCGGCCGCGAGGCGGCAGGGCTTCGTCACGCCCAGCCTGTCGACGCAGTTCGGCCTGGAGGGGAAGTCGATGCCGGGGCAGTACGCATCGTTCGTCCAGCATGCCGTCCAAGGAGACTTCGGAACCTCGATCCGCTTTAACCGACCTGTCGGAAGGATGATCTGGGAAGCCGTTCCGGTGACGCTCGCGCTCCTCGTCGGGGGCACCCTCCTCTGGCTGTTGATCGCCTTTCCGATCGGGGTCATCTCGGCGTTGCGCCCGCGGTCGCTCCTGGACAGGGGCTTGATGGTCTTCGTCCTGATCGGGGTTGCGGCTCACCCTGTCTGGCTCGGCTTTTCGCTCTCGTATCTCCTCGGGTACCGGGCGCACGTGTTCCCCGTCGCGGGGTACTGCGACTTCGCCTACGACCCGCACAGCCCGAACCTGTGCGGCGGGCCAAAGCAATGGGCGTACCACTTGGTTCTCCCCTGGATCACGTTCGCGTTCCTCTTCGCCGCGCTGTACGCGCGCATGATCCGGGCGAGCATCCTCGAGACGATGGACGAGGACTACGTGCGCACGGCTCGGGCGAAAGGAGCCGGAGAGTGGCGCGTCCTGCGCAAGCATGTGCTGCGGAACGCGCTGATGCCGGTCGTCGCAATGCTCAGCATGGACATGGTCGTGATCTCGCTGACCGGAGTGGTCTTCATCGAGACCGTGTTCCAACTGCCGGGTATCGGGACGCTTCTCTACCGAGGGCTGACCACGAACGACCTGGCGTTGATCCTCGGCATCGTGGTCGTGATCAGCTTCGCGGTCACCATTGCCAACATGATCGGGGACATCGTCTACTCTCTCCTCGATCCGCGGGTGAGCCTTCGCGGCCCGCGACGGCAGCGAAGCTGGTTGAGCGGCCGGTGGCGTCCCAGCCCCCAGCCGAGCATCACCGAGACGGCTATCGAGGGCTGAGCCAGGCCGCCCAGGCGTCCTCGTAGTGCGAGTGCGAGCGGGCGCCTACGACGGTCTCGCGTGCTTCGCCGCCTTCGAAGAGGATCGCTGTGGGGATCGCGAGCACGTCGTAGCGCGACGCCACGACCGGGTTCTCGTCGATGTTCAGCTTGACGAAGTCGACGCTGCCCTCGTGCCGATCGGCGAGGTCGGCCAGCACCGGCTCGACCGCCTTGCATGGCCCGCACCACGGCGCCCAGAAGTCGATCACGACAGGTCGCGCGGCCTGCAAGACCTCGGCCTCGAACGTTTGGTCCGTGATCTCGCGCACGACGGACAGGCTACCCGTGCCCAGAGCAGCCACTTCCGTGCGCCTGGCACCGGGACATGTCCAGCGTCTGACACTGGGCGTGTCTCGTTTGGCCAGTGCCGCCCGGATGCGTTCCGCTTCGATTGGCGGAGTCCGCGTTCAAGGACGCGACCGGTTCGGGCGTGTCCGGGGTCAGACGCCAGGCATGGCTGCTAGAGACGGTTGGTCAGGGCTCGGAGCCGGAGGGCCGGGACTTTCCAGATCGCCTCGAGGACGATCGACTTGCTCATCTTCGAGCCGCCCACCTCGCGGTCGGCGAACGTGATCGGAATCTCGACGACGCGGAAGCCGGCGCGGATCGTCCGGTACGTCGTCTCGATCTGGAACGCGTAGCCCCGCGAGTCAATCGCGCCGAGGTCGATCGTCTCGAGCACAGCACGCCGGTAGCATTTGAATCCCCCGGTCAGGTCGCGGATCCCGAGCTGGAGCAGCACCTGTGCGTAGAGCGACCCGCCGCGCGAGATGAAGCGCCGTACGAGCCCCCAGTTGCGTGTGCCGCCGCCGGCCACGTAGCGGGACCCGAGCGCGAGATCTGCGTCTTCCGCGGCCGCGGCCAGCCGCGGCACGTCGGCCGGGTCGTGTGAGAAGTCGCAATCCATCTCGAAGACGAAGTCCGCGCCGAGCTCGAGCGCCCGCGCGAAGCCGGCCAGGTACGCCGGCCCCAGCCCTTCCTTCCGCGCGCGGTGCAGCACGTGCACCCAGGGCAGCTCCTCCGCGAGCCGGTCCGCGATCTCCCCGGTCCCGTCCGGCGACCCGTCGTCGATGACGAGCACCTCGAGCCCCTCCAGCCCGAGCCCGCCCAGCGCGCGCACCATCGGCTCCAGGTTCTCGCGCTCGTCGTAGGTCGGTAGACAGATGACCCTGCGCACGGCCCATATCATCGCGTTGGTGGCGAAGACACTCCCCCGGAACGCAGACGTCGCAGACCAGTTCGACCTGCTGGCCGACTTCCTGGAGCTCGAAGGCAGCGATCAGTTTCGCCCACTTGCGTACCGGCGCGCGGCTCAGCGCATGCGGGAGACCGGCGGCTCGATCGCGCAGCTCGCGCTCGACGGCAAGGCGAAAGACCTGTCCGGAATCGGCAAGACGATCGAGGAGAAAATCGTCCAGATCGTCGAAGACGGCAGGATCGAGGCGTTGGCCAAGCGCGAGCAGCGCGTACCGCCCGACGTCGTCGAGTTCATGCACCTCCCGGGCCTCGGCCCGAAGACGGCGCGCCGGATCTGGCAGGAGCTCGGGGTCGAGACGCTCGACGACCTCAAGAAGGCCGCCGAGACGGAGCAGCTCCGCACGCTCACCGGGCTCGGCGCGAAGACCGAGGAAAACGTCCTCAAGGCGCTCGCGACGCCGAAGAAGAAGATCGAGCAGAAGCCGCTCCTCGGCCGCGCGCTCCCGGCGGTGCGAGCAGTCGTCGCCGACCTCCGCGAGCACCCGGCCGCAGACCAGGTCAGCGAGGCCGGCAGCGTCCGCCGCCTCAAAGAGCAGGTGCGGGACCTCGACATAATCGCGACGGCCTCCGACCCGGTCGCGCTGATCGACCACTTCACGCAGCTCCCGTGGGTCGACGAGATCGTCGCCAAGGGCAGAACGAAGGCGACCGTAGTCGCGAGCGACGGTCTCCGCTTCGACCTGCGCGTCGTCCCGCCCGAGTCGTACGGCAACCTGCTCCACCACTACACGGGCTCGAAGCAGCACAACGTGGCGCTGCGCGAGGAGGCCGTCCGCCGCAAGCTCTCGATCTCCGAGTACGGCATCCAGGACACCGAGACGGGCGAGGTCTTCACGGACAAGACCGAAGAGGCCATGTACAAACGCCTCGGCTACCCATGGATCCCGCCCGAGCTCCGCGAGAACATGGGCGAGCTCGAGGCCGCGCGCGAGGGCCGCCTCCCGCGACTCGTCGAGCTCGGCGACATCCGCGGCGACCTGCACTCGCATTCGACGTGGTCGTCGGACGGCAAGAACACGATCGAGGAGATGGCGCGCGAGGCGAAGCGGCTCGGCCGCTCCTACATCGCCGTCACCGACCACTCGCACTACCTCCGCGACGGGCGGCTCGAGGCTCAGAGGGTGGAGATCGACAAGGTCCAGAAAGAGCTCGGCCGCTTCAAGCTCCTGAAAGGCGTCGAGGCCAATATCAGGGCCGACGGCTCGGTCGACGTGGACGACGAGGTGCTCGCGGACCGCGACTGGGTGATGGCGTCGATCCACTCCGGGCTCGACAAGGACCTGACTGAACGCGTCCTGTCTGCGATGGACAACCCGAACGTCGACTGCATCGGGCACCTGACCGGGCGCAAGCTGAACCGGCGCGAGCCCGCGGACGTCGATCTCGAGCGGGTCGTCGAGAGGGCGCTCGAGACCGGGACGTTCCTCGAGATCAACGCCCAACCGGATCGGCTCGACCTTCGCGACGCACACGCGCGGCTCGCGGGCGAGGCCGGCGTGAAGATCGTGATCTCGAGTGACTCCCACGAGATCCCGGCCCTCTCGAACCTCGAGTTCGGCGTCGCGCAGGCCCGCCGCGCGTGGCTCGGGCCGGATCAGATCCTCAACACACGCCCTTGGGGCGAGGTCAAGAAGCTGCTCAAGAAGTGAAGTACCGGGCCGTTATCTTCGACCTCTGGCAGACGCTCGTCCCGTGGCCGCACGACGCCGCTGAGAGCTACTACCGGTGGATGGCGGACGCGTACGGGGCGCCGTACGAGCGCTTCCACGACGCCTGGACGAGCAGCTTCCGCGAGCGCGCCACGGGGCCGATCGAGGACAACCTCCGGTCCGTGGCCACGGCGCTGGCAGTCGAGCCCGACTTCGATCGCGTGCTCGAGTGGCGCCTCGACTGGACGCGGAGGTCGCTGGTCCCGCGGCCGGACGCCGTTCCGACCATCGAGGCGCTGCGGGCACGCGGGCAGAAGGTCGGTCTGATCACGGTCTGCTCGCAGGAAGTCGCGGACATCTGGGACGAGACGCCGTTCGCGGGCCTGTTCGACGCGACGGTCTTCTCGTCCTCGGTAGGTCTCTCCAAGCCTGACCCGCAGATCTATGAGCTCGCCTGCGAGCATCTCGGAGTCGAGCCGGCCGACTGCCTCTTCGTCGGCGACGGCGCGAACGACGAACTGCCGGGCGCCGAGCGAGCCGGGATGACGGCCCTCCAGCTGAGGGCGCCGGGCGAGGCGCTCACGCCCGACGGCGAAGCGTGGCAGGGCGCGTCGATCGAGCACCTCTCCGAGGTCGTCGATCTGACCTAGTAACAGACTGTTACGAGGCCACGAGGCGGCCGACGTTAGAGACGCGCCAGCAGGGCGAGGAGGTCCGCGGGCGAGTCGACGACGATGTCAGCCGCCTCCACGAGCTCGCTCGGGGCCTCGTCCGACGAGACGGCGACCCGGATCCCCAACTCGAGACCGTTGAGCGCGCGGAAGGCGTCGAGGTCGGTCGTGTCGTCGCCGGCATAGAGCGCCCGTCTCAGGCCCGCTTCGTCGAGCAACTGCGTGACCGCAGTGCCCTTGTCGGCGTCCACGGGCGGGCGGAGCTCGAGCACCTTGCGCCCGAAACGCGGCACGAGGCCGGCCGCACGCGCGCGCTCCGCGACCCCCTCGAGGTACTCGAGCGCATCGTCTTCGTTCTCGGCCTCGCGGTAGTGGAACGAAACCGTCAGCCCCTTGTCCTCGACGGGCCAGTCCACGCTCGCCGCGAAGCGGTGGATCTTGTCGCGCCACCGGTCCGCCTCGGGCGCGAGCTCGAGCCCGTGGGAGCCGACGTAGCGCACGCCGTCCACAGCGACGAGCCGCCGCGCGTCCTCTCCCGTGCGGCCGCTGACGCAGGCGACGAGCGCGTACCGCGCGACCAGGCGCTCGAGCTCGCGGCGCGCCTCCTCGGGGACTGCGGCCTCGTCCGGTCGGCGCACGATCGGCGCAAGCGTCCCGTCGACGTCGAGCACGATCGCCGCACGATCCGGAGCTTCGGCGAGGGCGTCGAGAGCAGACACGCCTCGTACGATACGGCCGTGCGCCTGATCGCAATCGGCCTCGTCGCGGGCTTCTTCAGTGCGTTGTTCGGGGTCGGTGGCGGAATCGTCGTCGTCCCGCTGCTCATCCTCCTTGTCGGGTTCGAGGAGCGGCCCGCGATGGCGACGTCCCTCGCCTCGATCGGCCTGATCGCTGCGGTCGGGACGATCTCGTATGCGGCCCGCGGCGACGTCCACTTCGGCTACGGCCTGCTGCTGGGGCTTCCGGCCGCGGTTGGAGCGATCGTCGGAACTGCGCTTCAGCAGCGCGTGGCGGGCCCAATGCTCAGCTACGGCTTCGCGGCGCTCCTCACCGCAGTCGGGATCTGGCTGCTCGTCTGATGGAGATCGTCGCCGTTCTTCTCATCGGCTTGCTCGCAGGCGCGCTTGGCGGCCTGTTCGGGGTGGGCGGCGGGCTGATCTTCGTCCCGACGCTCGTCCTGCTGCTGGGTCTCGGCCAGGTCGACGCCGAGGCGACCTCGCTGCTCGCAATCCTCCCGGTCGTCGTCGCGGGCACTTGGCGTCAGCACCTCTACGGGAACGTGCGCTGGCGTACGGCCGCGATCATCGGTCTTACTGCGGTCGGCGGCATCGAGCTCGGCGTGCTGACGGCGAAAGCGCTCCCCGAGATGACCCTTCGCCGCCTGTTCGCGGTCCTCGTACTGGTCGTCGCCGCGCAGCTCGCATGGCGTGCGCACAGCGCGAACTCGGGTAGACCCGAGTAGCGGCCGAGCCGAAGGATCGCCCATAATGGTTGCCGTGGGTCGCCTGGTCTCAGCCGCGCTCGCGCTTGCGGCCGTTGTCGCATTGTCAGGAGGTTCCGCCTCGGCCACCCGTTCGACGACCGATCTGACTGCCGCCCGCGCGTTCGCGGTCCAGGTCGCCGTTCCCGGCCAGCCTGGCGGCGCGACGCCTTCGGTCACCGCGCCCCCCGACGCGGTCGGCGTCGGCGGCTCGTTCGCCTACCCCGCCGACGGCTCGGTCATCAACGCGGGCTCGGTCACGTACGGCGCCTTCGCTAACCCCGGCGCTTCGGCGACCTCGAGCGCGTCCGCGGACATCTCGACGATCTCGATCTTCGGCGGCGACGTCACGGTTGCGAGCGTCAGCGCCAAGGTGAAAGCGTCCGCGAACTCGAAGAACTCGGCGGCCGACTCGGCCGGATCGACCGTGACCGGGCTCGTCATCCAGGGCCAGCCGGTGACACCCGCCTCCGGCACACAGTTCCCGATCGGCGACTGGGGCACCGTCACGACGCTCCAACAGGGCCTGACGTCGCTCGACACGAAGCGGTCCGCCGGCACGCGCGCGTTCGTGACCGGCCTCCAGGTGCGGCTGATCGCGGACCACTACGGGCTTCCCGCCGGGACCCAGGTGATGATCGGCTACGCCGAGGCGGGCGCGAAGTACACTCCAGCTCCGGCTGTTGCCCCGAAGCCGAAGCCCCAGCGGCAGACGACGCCGTCCAAGCACAAGAAGAAGCAACCGAAGAAGGGGGCGGGTGTAGGGCCTGGCCCGGAGAAGCCGAACCTTACGGTTCGCCCTCCGCCCGACGTCACGCCGCGCCTGACCGCCGGCGGCTATGTGTTCCCCGTCTACGGCCCATCGTCGTTCAGCGACACGTTCGGTGCAGCCCGCGGTGACATCGTTTCAGGCTGGCATCACGGCGACGACATCTTCGGCCAGCTCGGCGAGCCCCTCCTCGCCGTGGCCGACGGCACAGTCTTCTCCGTAGGCTGGAACGACATCGGCGGCTACCGGCTCTGGCTCCGCGATCAGGCCGGCAACGAGTTCTATTACGCACATCTCTCGGCGTATTCGCCGTTCGCGGTCAACGGCAACCAGGTCAAGGCAGGAACGGTGCTCGGGTTCATGGGCAACACCGGCGACGCGTCGACGACGCCGTACCACCTCCACTTCGAGATCCACCCGGTCGGCTTGCTCTACCTCGGCTACGACGGTGCCGTCAACCCGACCTCGTACCTGACGGCGTGGCAGCACCTGCAAGACATCGACTTCGCCCAGGTCGCCGGCTGGGCGCCGCCGATCTCACCCACAAGCGCTGCTCCAAAGCCGGGTGCGATCCTGCTCTCGCAAAGGGACATCTCGACCGCGGACGGCCTCGACCCGGGCTCCCTCCAGCGAACCCTCAAGCAGGCTTTGCGTACAGACCGGGGTTAGGCGGCGCTAGCGACAGTCGGCGCAGATCCCCGTCACCTCGACGGTGTGGGCGCTGATCGCGAACTTGTGGTCTTCGGCTAACCGCTCCAGCCAGTCGTCCAGGTCGCAGTCATCGAGCTCGACAACGCGGTGGCACTCGCCACATACGAGGTGATGGTGGTGGCCTTGACCGCAGAGGCGGTAGCAGAGTTCCCCGGGACGGTGAGACAAAGCATCGACGACCCCGCGCTCGTTCAGGAGCGCGAGCGTGCGGTAGACGGTCGCGAGACCGACCGATTCGCCCCCGGCGGTCAACTTCGCATGGATCTCCTGCGCTGTGGCGTCGTTCGGTTCGGCGGAAAGCGCCTGTAGGACCGCGAGCCGCTGGCGGGTCGAACGCACGCCATGTCGTTTGAGGTCGAACTGCTGGTCCTGTTGCGCCTGCTCCGCCACGGTCGTAGAGTACCGTAGATGAGAATGAAAACCGTTCTCGTTTTTCTTTTGCTCGGCGTTCTCCTGTTTGCTGCCAGCTGCGGTTACAACGACTCTTCGTCGAGTTCGAGCGGCAAGAAGCAGGTTGTGGCGGCCTTCTATCCGCTTGCCTTCGCAGCAGAAGCGATCGGGGGACGGAGTGTCGAGGTCACAAACCTGACTCCGCCCGGAGTCGAGCCTCACGATCTCGAGGCCAAGCCCAGCGACGTGGAGAAGATCGAGTCGGCCGATCTCGTGCTCCTGCTCGGGCACGGGTTCCAGCCGCAACTCGAAGACGCCGCGGGCCATTCGGACAAGGTCCTGTTGCTGCTCGACACGCCAGGCTTGCACCGCTTCGACAATGGCGACCCGCACGTGTGGCTCGACCCGTCGCGCTTCGCGCTGATCGTCCAGCGCATCGGGGGCGCGCTCCACGATCCCGAGACGACCGCGCGTTTGGTCGTCCAGCTTCGGGCGCTCGACGGCGAGTACCGAAGTGGGCTTGCCCACTGTGCCCGGCACGAGATCGTCACGAGCCACGAGGCGTTTGGGTACCTCGCCCAGCGCTACGGCCTCCAGCAGATCGGGATCACCGGCCTGAGCCCTGAGGCGGAGCCAAAGCCGCAGGACCTGCAGCACGTCATCGACGTCGTGCGCAAGACGCATGCGACGACGGTGTTCTTCGAGACCCTTCTCTCACCACGGATCGCGGACACCGTCGCCGGCGAGACGCACACCAAGACGGCCGTCCTTAACCCGATCGAGGGGCTCACGCCCGCGCAGGCAGCCCAGGGAGAGGACTACTTCTCGCTCATGCGGGCAAACCTGAGCGCTCTGCGCAAGGCGCTCGGATGCCGCTAGCGGTCGAGCTCAATGAGGTTAGCTTCGCCTATCCAGGCGGGGCTCCGGTGCTCCGCGATGTCAGCCTCGAGATCGAGCTCGGTGAGTTTGTCGCGATCGCTGGGCCGAACGGCGGCGGCAAGACGACGCTGCTCCGGATCGCGTTGGGGCTCGAGCGTCCGCGAACCGGGCGCGCACACTTATTCGGAGAGCCCGCTACGCGACTCGGACACCGTGAGCGCATCGCCTACCTCGCGCAGCGAGCTCAGCTCGGCATCGACGCGCCGGTCAGCGTGCGGGAGCTCGTCGCGGCGGGCCGTGTGCCGCGCCTCGGTTTGCTGCGCCCTCTTCGGAGCCACGATCGGATCGTCGTCGCGGAGGCCATCGAGCGCGTCGGGCTGGTGGATCAGGCTGGGGCGCCGCTCGCGACCTTGTCGGGAGGCCAGCAGCAGCGAGCATTCATCGCGAAGGCCCTCGCCGGCGAACCCGACCTGCTCGTCCTGGACGAGCCGACTGCTGGTGTTGACGTCGACGCCCAAGAGTCGCTCGCGACACTGCTCGAGCAGCTTCACCGCGACCTACGAGCCACGATCATCTTCGTCTCGCACGAGTTCGGGGCCATCGAGCGCTACGTCGAGCGCCTCATCCTCGTTCGCGGCGGCATCGTGTTCGATGGCGAGCCTTCGAGCCTCCCCGCAAGCTGGCATGACCCTTCGCATGTCCATCTTTGACGCTGAGTTCATGCGGCTCGCCTTCGCGACCGGGGCGATCGTGGGCGTCCTTGCTCCTGCGGTTGGCTTCTTCCTCGTCCAGCGGAGAATGAGCCTGATCGGAGACGGAATCGGCCACGTCGCCTTTGCGGGCGTCGCCTTCGGTTACCTGCTCGGCATCTCGCCCGTCGCGACAGCGCTTGTCGCCTCGGTCGCGGGTGCGATCGCGATCGAGTGGCTCCGAAGCAAGCACCAGGCTGCGGGCGACCAGGCGCTCGCGCTCGTCTTCTACACCGGGATCGCAGCCGGCGTCGTCCTCATTTCCGCGGCGGGCGCGCTGAACGCGAACCTGTTCGCCTTCCTCTTTGGCTCGATCCTCACGGTCACGCGCGGCGATCTCTTGCTGGTGGCGATTCTCGGCGTCGTCGGCCTGGCGGTGATCAGCGCGCTCTACCGGCCGCTGGTCGCGGTCGCGCTCGACGAGGAGGCAGCGCGAGTGAGCGGCGTCCCCGTCGCCGCGCTCAACGTGCTCCTCGCCGGCCTGGCCGGAGTCACGATCGCGGTTTCGATGCGCATCGTCGGCATCCTGTTGATCGCGGCGCTGATGGTGCTCCCCGTGATCGCAGCGAGTCGGATCGCCTGGAGCATTCGCTCGACGATCGTGCTCTCGACGGCGATCGGGCTCGGTTCTGTCTTTGCCGGCCTAACCCTGGCCTACTACGCGAATCTCGCACCCGGCGGCGCAATCGTGCTCACGGCGGCTGCCGCGTTCGTGCTCGCGAGCGGCGCTGCCGCGCTTCGCACGGCGTTCGCGTAGTCGTCCGCTGTTGGGATCAAGCTGCATTCGTGGAGGCAGCTCGAACGGAGACGGAGCGAGCTTCGCTCGGGTTCCGATCCTGGTTCCGACCAAGCAGGTCGCCGGTCGTCAACGTGATGCTCGCGGCGCTCGCTCTCCTCATCGCCGGCACCGCCATCTCGCTCTTCAAGCTGTGGCCGCAGGGACCGATCCCGCGCCCGAAAGCGCTGGTCGTCCAAAGCTCGCAGGGGGCAACCGTCGATCGCGTGGCGGACAAGCCGTGCAAGACGAGTCCCACCGGGACCTGCCGAATCGTGACAGCGAAGATCCGCGATGGGCGCAACAAGGGCGCTCATACGAGCTTCCAGGTCTATCCAACGGCGGGACTGTCGGGAGTGAAGGCCGGCGATGCGATCCGCATCATCCGCAATCCCCCGCCCCCACAGGGTGCCACGATCAAACTGCCGGCCTACTCGTTCAGCGACTTCGACCGGCGAGGGCCGATGCTCTGGCTCGGAATCGGCTTCGTCGTCCTGTTGCTCGCCTCGGGTCGCCTGCATGGGCTGCGAGCCCTGGTTGGACTCGTAGCCAGCATCTGGCTCGTGCTCAAGTTCGTGATCCCCTCTATCCTCGAAGGTCACTCAGGTGTTGCCGTAGCGCTGACCGGGTCGCTCGCCGTCCTCCTGATCACGATCCCGCTCTGCTATGGGATCCGTGCGAAGGCGATCTCCGCCTGGTTGGGGACCGCACTCAGCCTGTTTCTCGCAGTCGCGCTCGCCTCGGCCTTCACGCATCTTGCGCACTTGACCGGTGCCGCTTCGGAGGAGGCAACTCTGCTGAGCGCGTCCGACTCGAAGATCAGCCTCCAGGGACTGCTGCTCGGGGGGATGGTGATCGGGGCGCTAGGCGTCCTGATCGACCTGACGGTGAGTCAGGCGTCGACGGTGATCGCCCTGCGTCGGGCGAATCCGACGCTTCGCTTCAAGGGGCTCTTCGGCGGAGCCCTCGAGGTGGGCCACGACCACATCGCGGCGACCGTTAACACACTCGTCTTCGCCTACGCGGGCGCGTCGCTCCCGGTGTTGTTGATCTTCTCGATTGGCGGCACGTCGTTTGCGGACGCGCTCAACTCGGAGGCGGTTGCCGGAGAAGTGATCGCGGCGCTGGTCGGCTCGATTGGCCTGATTGCTTCAATGCCGATCACGACCGCTCTTGCCGCGTTGCTTGCGACGCGCATGAGCGATCGGCAACTTGCGCTCGAGCACACACACGCTCATTAAGAGACGAAATGGGTCCGGTGGCGATCGACCTTGGCGTTTTTCGCCCGCGATAAGCCCGACGAGCACGGGAGGCGTCGCCGCGATCGGCGAAGTCGCTAGAAGCAGTAGCCCCCAAAGGCTCGCTGCGATACCTGTGGCGATCCCGGCAACGGCTCGCCGCTGGACGAGCAATCCGAGCAGCGCCGGCGCCGCGAAGTCGAGCCAGCCCATCGTGGCCGAGCCGAAGTCCACTTGCTGCAGTTCCGGCAACGGTCGGCCGATCGTCGGTGGGGCCGCGGACTGGAGCGCGTTCATCGTCGGCTCGACCTGCCGGTCACCCCAAACGAGGATCACATCAAGGACCACGAGCAGGACGAGCCCGCCCGTGAGCCACGACGGCGGTGCGACGCCAGCGACAAGGCCTGTGATGGCCAAGCAGGCGCCGGCGATCAGCGCGACTCCGGCCAGGTCGCTCGCCCAAGGGGCCGGCCGCAGCCATGCGACCGCGTAGAGCGGCGGCACGCAGAGTGCTGGCAACCACGGAAGACGCCAACCTCGCGCCCAGCCGGCGCCCGCGGCGAGAAGCGGAGTCGCGACTGCTGCAAGCGCAGTCAGAAAGTCCGCTCCTCCGCCGATCTGTGCGACCGTCACGCCGACTACGAGCGCGGCCGCCGGGATGATCAACCCAAGGCCTCGCGAGGAAACGAGCTGAAGCGGCCGCCCTGGTGGGAACACGAGCGCTGATTGAACGAGGACGAGTACGCCGTATGAGGCTGCGAAGCCGATTGCGCAACCGTACTGACAGCTCTCGTGGCTCCTCAGCCCGGAGAAGGCTTACGCTCAGCTCGAGGACCCGATTCCACCGTGAGCGTTCGCCTTCCGGAGATCGAAGCACTCCGCCGGCTGGTCCTGAAACGACCGCATCACGCCCCGCCCGCAAGGAGGGAGCACACGAGGGAACCAGGGGTTCCCTCGTGAAGGCAGACGACGCTATTTAGCGTTGTCTTGCCGGTACTCGAACTCTTCGCCCTCGCCGAAGACCTTGTCCTGGAGCCAGCGGCGCGTTCCAGGGCCCGTCACGGGGTTGAAGAGGATCCCGAGCACGATCCCGGTCATGAGCAGGGTCGCGTTGCGGGCCGAGTGCGAGCTCTTGCCCTGGATGCGATCCGCGGCGCTGCGAAGGTCGTCGATCGCATCGCGGAAGCTCTCCTGGATGTCCTCGTCGGTCGCAACGCGGGCCGCGGCCGCGGTGATCTGGCTGCGCCCGCCCATGAGCTGCGCGTAGATCTCGCGGGCGGTCAGGATCGCGCTCTTCACGTCCTCTCGCACCTGCTCGTCCTTCAATGCTCGCTCGAGATAGGGCCTCACGTCGTTGGCGCGGTCGAGCGCCCGGTCCTGGAGCTTGGCCATCAGTAGTCCTTTCAGCTGGGTTGTCCCTGCGACTTTACCCGCCCTGATTCCCCGCAAACGGCTTCTCGCTTCCTGAGCGGCGGCGGCTCACGCTCGGCGAAGCCGAGCTCCGCCACCGCCTCGCGCCGCTGACCGCTCTCCTGCGAGCGGTCCGTGTGGCCAAACACTTTCCCGCTCGCATACGAACGCTCAGCGACGCGTCAGGAAACCGAGAAGACGCATTAGCTGGGAAATCGGCTTCGATCGAAGGGCGCTATCGGGAAGCGGCCGCCTTGCGCTCGGGTGAAAGCGGCCGCGCAGGGGCGACCTTCGGCAGCGAGCCGTCGAACGCGACTCCGAGCACCTCTTCGATCCAGTCCACCGGGACGAACTCGAGCTCCTCCCGGGTCTCTGGAGGAAGCTCCTCGAGGTCGGACTCGTTCTCGCTCGGGAAGATCACCTTCGTGATCCCGGCGCGCTGCGCGGCGAGCACCTTGTCCCGCAGGCCGCCGATCGGGAGCACCTGACCCGAGAGCGTGATCTCGCCGGTCATCGCGACCTGATCGGAGACGGGCTTGCCGGTCGCAATCGACGCGATCGCGGTGGCCATCGTGATCCCCGCGGACGGGCCGTCCTTCGGCACCGCTCCGGCCGGGACGTGGAGGTGGACGTCGTTCTGGCCGAACCAGTCCGGGTCGATGCCGAGCTCGCGCCCGTGCGTTCGCACCCAGGAGTGCGCGGCCTGGGCCGACTCCTGCATGACCTCACCGAGCTGGCCGGTCACCTTCAGGTGCCCGCCGCCCGGGTACGCGGTCGCCTCGATGAAGAGAACGTCGCCACCGACCGCGGTCACCGCGAGGCCGGTCGCGACCCCCGGCTCCGACGTGCGCTTGCGGACGTCCGCGAGGAAACGCCGCGGGCCGAGCGACTCGCGCACGGTCTTCTCGTCCGCGCTCGTCTTCTTCGTCTCGCCTTCGGCGACGCGGCGCGCGGCCTTGCGGCAGACGGACGCGATCTGCCGCTCGAGCTGGCGCACGCCCGCCTCGCGCGTGTACTCGCGGATGATCGTGCGCAGCCCCTTGTCGGTGAACGTGAGCAGCGCGCGCTTGAGCCCGTGCTCCTTCAACTGCTTGGGGACGAGGTACTTCTTGGCGATGCCGAGCTTCTCTTCCTCGGTGTAGCCGGAGAGCTGGATCACGTCCATCCGGTCGAGGAGCGGCGGCGGGATCGTCTCCAGCTGGTTCGCGGTGCAGATGAAGAGCACCTTCGAGAGGTCGAACGGAAGGTCGAGATAGTGGTCACGGAAGGTCGAGTGCTGCTCGGGGTCGAGCACCTCGAGCATCGCGCTCGCCGGGTCGCCGCGCCAGTCCGCGCCCATCTTGTCGATCTCGTCGATCAGGAAGACGGGGTTCCTCGTCTCCGAGTCGCGGAGTGCCCGGATGATCGTGCCGGGCAGCGCGCCGATGTACGTCCTCCGGTGACCTCGGATCTCAGCCTCGTCGCGGACGCCGCCGACCGAGATGCGAGTGAACTTCCGGCCGAGCGTCTTCGCGATCGACTGGCCGAGCGAGGTCTTGCCGACGCCGGGCGGGCCGACGAAGCAGAGGATCGGCCCCGAGAGGTCGCCCTCCTTGAGCTTCGAGACCGCGAGGTACTCGATGATCCGGTCCTTGACCTTGTCGAGGTCGTAGTGGTCGGCGTCGAGCACCTTGCGGGCCTTGACGAGGTCGAGGTTGTCCTGCGTCTCCTTGTCCCAGGGCAGGCTGATGATCCACTCGACGTAGGTACGGATGACGCCGTACTCGGCCGAGGCCGCCGGCAGCTTCTCGAGCCGCGCCAGCTCGCGATCGACAGCCTTGCGAGCCTCCTCCGGGAGCGTCACCTCGTTCGCACGGTTCCGGAGCTCCGTGATCTCGGCCTGCTCCGGGTCGGCCTCGCCGAGCTCCTCCTGGATCGCCTTCAGCTGCTGGCGCAGGAAGTACTCGCGCTGCGTCGACTCCATCTCCGAGACGACCTGGTTCTGGATCTTCGAGCCGAGCTCCGCGACCTCGAGCTCGCGGTTGAGGATCACGAGCACCGCGCGCAGGCGCTTCTCGACGTCGTCCAGCTCGAGCAGCTGCTGCTTCTCCGCGGTCTTCAGGCGCAGCGTCGAGGCGACGAGGTGGCAGAGCGCGCTCGGGTCGTCGACGTTGGCTGCGGCGAGCGCCAGCTCCTCGGGGAGGTACGGCATGAGGCCGATCAGGCGCGCGAAGAGCGTTTGCACGTTCTGCGAGAGCGCCTGCGTCTGGGGCGTCTCCTCGTAGATGTCGGGAACCTCGATGAAGCGGCCGACGAGGTACGGCTCGTCCTGGAGCTTGTCGATCAGCCGGATGCGGCGGATGCCCTGGACGAGGACGCGCAGTGACCCGTCGGGCACGCGGAGCATCTTCTGGACGACGGCCGCGGTTCCGACCTCGTGCAGGTCGTCCCACCCGGGCGTCTCGATGTCCGCGTCCTTCGCGGCGACGAGCGCGAGCAGCCGGTTGCCTGAGACGACGTCGTCCACGAGCCGGACCGAGCGCTCCTGCCCGATTGCGAGCGGGAGCACGGAGTCGGGGAAGACGACGGTGTCCTTGAGCGGCAGGACCCGGAGCTCCGACGGGAGCTCGACGTCCTCGACCTCGAGTTGTTCGTCGAACAGCTCGCTCATCGCCTGCTCCTGATGCTGACGGGAATCTCGATGCGCTCGGCGCTCGCCGGCTTCTTGGCCAGTGGCAGCACGATCGTCAAGACGCCGCGCTTGTACGTCGCCTTCGACCCCTCGATGTCGACATCGGCTCCCAGCACGACCTGGCGCGTGAAGCGGCCGTAGTCGATCTCCATCTGCTGGTAGACGCGGCCCGTGCAGCGCGGCCGGCGGCGCTCGCCGGAGACGATCAAGGTGCCCTCGTCGGTGAAGACCTGGATCTTGGCCGGGTCGACGCCCGCGAGCTCGACGATCACGTGGAACGCGGCGGGGTGCTCCGTGATGTAGCAGTCGATTTGCGGTCGGAAGCCGCCCTGGCGGCGCGTGAAGCGCGGAACCTGCCAGAGGTCGTTGAACAGCTCTTCCATTTCGACGCGCAGACGATCGATGGGGTCACGAGGCATGGGCCCGATGGTAGCGACGGAGTGGCATCTGACCCCGTTTGCGCATGCCGCGAATGACCCGTTTAGGGCATCGCGCGGGCGACTGCGATGGGGCACCCTGCAGGCATGGCGCCGAGAACCCTGCTGCGTCGCCGCGTCGTTTCGGCGTGGGGCCGCCTTCTTCGCGAAGAGGAGGGCGTGGCTCTGGTCCTCGCGATCATCTCGATGCTCGTCCTCACGATCGCGTTGACGACGGTGCTGTTCATGACGGCCGCCGGCGCGCGCGATGCGCACCGCTCCAACGCGGGTCAGAAGGCCTCCGCACTCGCCGAATCGGGCATAAACAACGCCCTCGCGGTGCTGAACGCCAACTACCCGGGCGTGACGATCTACCCGGGTGACTCAACTCTGCTTCCCACACGGACGACGACCTACGCGACCGGAAGCGTCACGTGGTCGGGAACGCTCGTCAACGTGCCGACCAACCCCGCCGGCTGGAAGTGGCAGTGGGAGCTCGCCGCACTCGGCAACGTCAAGAATCCGACCGGGCCCACTGCGGGCGACGTCGTCAGGCGAGCGACCGCGGTCGTGCCTGTCGTCATCCCCGACAGCACGTCGGTACCTCCGGGCACGACCTCCACCGACTGGATCTACGGGCTCAACGACGTCACCTTCGGCCAGTCGGTCGTCGT
>Ga0307312_10000635_pt1 | contig 16934 bp, 15 predicted proteins | sample ER_DNA_202_FD_194489 | JGI IMG/M metagenome (GOLD analysis project Ga0307312, IMG submission 194489) | Bulk soil microbial communities from the East River watershed near Crested Butte, Colorado, United States - ER_DNA_202 | ecosystem: Environmental > Terrestrial > Soil > Floodplain | place... | reverse complement strand
CAGGCTCTCAGCTCGTGGGAGGATTGAATTGCGCGTGCTGCCCCTGCAGCCATGACTTGTGGTACTCCTTGTCCTCTATTTCCAGCGCCTGCTTCGCGACCTTGAGCGGGCGGAAGCTGTCCATCATCACCGCCAGCTCGTCGGTGTACTTCGCGCCAATGCTCGCTTCCGCGCGGCCTGGATGCGGACCGTGCGGTATGCCGTCCGGGTGATGAGTGATGCTGCCGAACTCGATTCCCTTCCGGCTCATGAATTCGCTCGACGCGTAGTACAGGACCTCGTCGGAATCCACGTTGCTGTGATTGTAGGGAGCGGGCACTGCTTCCGGGTGGAAATCATACGGGCGCGGACAGAACGAGCAGACGACGAACCCGTCGCCCTGAAAAGTCTGGTGCACCGGCGGCGGCTGGTGGACGCGTCCGACGATCGGCTCGAAGTCGTTGATGTTGAACGCCCAGGGATAGAAGTAGCCGTCCCAGCCGACAACGTCTAGCGGATGGTGATCGAGGACGATCTCGTTGATGCCATCGTACTGCTTCACGAGAATGGGGAAGTCTCCCATTTCGTCAACCGGCTCGACATACGTAGGACGCCGGATGTCGCGCTCCGAATAGGGCGCACCCTCGATCAGCTGCCCGAACTCGTTGCGATAGCGCTTCGGCCAGCGCACGTGCCCCCGGCTCTCGAAGACAACGAGCTTGGGCTGCTGCTCGGCGTTCAGGTCGAAGCGATAACGGTGAAGGATGCCGCGGTGGATAACGAGATAATCGCCTTCGTGAAACGGAAGCGAGCCGTACGTGCTCTCCAGCACTCCCTTCCCCTTGCTGACATAGACCAGCTCGTCCGCCTGCGCGTTGCGGTAGAAGTGCGCGTCGTTTTCGTCGGGCTCGACGTAGAGCATCGCGATGTCCTGATTGAACAGCAGCGGAATCCTGTCGAGCGTGGCGCTTCCGCCCTTCTTTACGCGCGAGGTGAGAAAATGCCGGTGGTGTAGCGTCTGGTTCGGGTCCGCCTCGAACTTCATTTCACGCACACGGCGAACGGACTTTACTGTTGTCGGCGGATGTATGTGATAGAGCAGCGCCGATGTGCCGATGAATCCCTCGTGTCCGACCAGCTCCTCGGCGTAGATCCCGCCACCGGGCTTCTTGAACGCGATATGCCTTTTGCGGGGAATCTTTCCGAGCGTGTGATAGATCGGCATGGTTTAGAGGTTGCCCCGGAGGTCCTGTTCCCGCTCGAGCGCCTCGAACAGCGCCTTGAAGTTTCCGGCGCCGAAGCTCTTGGCACCCTTCCTCTGAATGATCTCGTAGAAGAGCGTCGGACGGTCTTCCATCGGCTTCGAGAAAATCTGCAGCAGATATCCTTCCTCATCCCGATCCACCAGGATCCCGAGATCGCGTATCGGCGTCAGATCCTCGTCGATCTTGCCAACGCGCTCAGTTACGGTGTCGTAGTATGTACCGGGGACGCGGAGAAACTCGACCCCGTTATCTCTCAGTTTCGTGACTGTGTCGATGATATTGTCGGTCGCGATCGCGATGTGCTGGCATCCCGGCCCCTGATAGAACTCGAGATACTCGTCGATCTGTGACTTCTTCTTACCCTTGGCTGGCTCGTTGAGCGGGAACTTGATGCGACCGTTGCCGTTGGCGACGACCTTCGACATCAACGCCGAGTACTCGGTGGAGATTGCCTTGTCGTCGAAGGAGATGAGCTGGGTGAAGCCCAGCACGTCGCCATAGTACTTGACCCACTTGTTCATGGCGCCGAGCTCGACATTTCCGACGCAGTGGTCGATGTACAGGAGACCGACTCCTCGCCCCTCGCCCTTGCCCGCGAACGGAACGAACCCCGGCATGAACGGTCCCTTGTAGTTCTTTCGCTCTACCAGGGTGTGGATCGTCTCGCCGTAGGTGTGGATTGCCGCGATGACGACCTCGCCGTGCTCGTCGACGAGCGATTTCGGCTCGTATGCCGGCTTCGCTCCGCGCTCGACCGCGAGCTTGAACGCCTTTCGCGCATCGTCGACCCAGAGCGCGATGTCCTTCACGCCATCGCCGTGCTTGTGGACGTGGGTGGCAATCTCACTGTCCGGCCTCAGCGCGGTAGTGAGAACAAGTCTGACCTTTCCCTGCTCCAGGATATAGCTCGCTCGGTCGCGCGTTCCCGTCTCGGGGCCGCGGTACGCGAGAATCCTGTACCCGAAAACATTTCGGTAGAAGTGTGCGGCCTGTTTCGCGTTGCCGACGTAGAACTCTACGAAGTCCGTTCCGTTGATCGGAAAGGTGTCGGCGGCCTGCTCAGGTGCCGTAAGTGTCGCGGTGCCCATGACTTCTCCGGATGCGGCTCGACCAGTTTGTATTCGGTTTTTACACGTGCCTCGGGGCGCCGTTCCTATAGCAGAGCGGCGCCGCCTCAACCCTTAAATTAGCAAATACGACGCCGAAACGGCGAGAGCGGGAACTCTCAGTGAACGGCAGCCGGTGCAAGCGAGGCGGGATCGAAGAGCAGCTCCAGCGCTCCGCCCGGCTCGACAGTCTCCCATTCCGCGAACAGCTCGCCGCGCTTTTGTCTGACGCGGGACAGGTCGCTTTCCGTCAGTTTGTCGGGCGCGGGCAGGTCGTTCTCATCGCAGTATACCGAGAGATGCTCGTTGAGCTCCTCGGCGGTTCCCATCTGGCCGCTCGCGCGCTCGCGATCGAAGAATCCCACGACCATCTCCGACAGGTTTGCGTCTTTCGGTAGCTTGCCGCGCGGCCACGGCGTTCCGAAGTCGCCGAGATCCCATCCCGCGGCGACCAGACCGTAAAACCCGCGCCGATGCCCGAGCACCGTCTCAACTGCGTAATGGGTGAGGTCGTGGCGGGGGAAAAAACTTGCCTGAGCGCCCTCTTGCCGCTGCCAGGTGGTTGTGCCATCCGCTCGGGTGCAGCTCAGGGACGTGCGCCCGTCCGCGCCTTTTTTGATTCGAATGACTAGCGGCCATGTGCGGGTCATGGCGCTCTATCTAATGTATGGTCTCGCCTTTCTCCAGCATCTGAATGAAGGTGGCAAGACGCTTCGCGCGGGTCTCCGCTTTCTTGGCCGTCTGCAGCCGCCAGAGAATCGCGTACCTGTTCGTGGCGTTGATGGTTGCGAAGAACGCCTTCGCCTTCGGGTGCCGGTCGAGCTCCGTCTGCAAATCGATCGGGATTGTCGACGACGTCGCCGAATCGTAGGCGGCATCCCATCGGCCATCCTGCTTCGCGCGCTCGATCTCTGCGAGTCCACCCGGCCTCATCTGCCCGCGCTCTATGAGCGCCAGTGCTTTATCGCGATTGATCTTCGACCAGATGCTCTTCGGCCGGCGCGGCATGAATCGCTGCAGCCAGGTGGTGTCGCTCTCTGGTCTTTTCAGCGCGTCGATCCAACCGTAGCAAAGCGCGACCTCGACGGCTTCGGCATAGGTGATGGATTTGATGCCCGACGCCTTCTTTGCGAGTCGCATCCAGATCCCACCAGGGGTGTTTTGGTTTTTCGAGAGCCACGCTTCCCACGCCGCTGCATCCTTGAAGGCTCGAGTCGGAACAACTGGATCTGGTCCGGCAGTCTTCTTTCTGGTTTTTGCCTTCATGCGATTCGTGTCGCGCGTCTCTAATGCATCCCAGTGCGGTGATCCATCCGCTGGAACGCCAGGAATTCGTGGATCGCTGAGACAGCTTCCGGATTCCCGGTCGAGATCACGACTTCGGCTCCATTCGGCAAATCCCGCGGCGTATAGCTGATGTCGGCCTTCAGCCGCTTCATCACCGCGGTTCCCGGCACTGTGGTCGTTGCGTGCACGAAACCGGGAACTGCAAAGTCCCCGTTGCTGAACGAAGTCGAAATCGCGCGCATGTGGGCGCGGATAGCGGCTCCTCCGACGGAGTCGTTTTCTCTTCGCTGCAGCACGATGCGGCCGCCGTCAGCGAGTGGCTCGAAAACGTGCTGCGACGTGTACTGATCCACTCCCATCGCGGTTTCGCCACGCTGCTGGAGCGCGGCGAACGCGGTATCGGCTGCGGGAGTGTCCTTGCTTCCCGTGCACGCGAGCAGCGCAGCGGCGAATGCGAACGCCGTGAACGCCAGCGGCTTCACACTCAGTGGGGGGTTACAACCCGGCCCGAGCTTTCGGGTTTCGGAGACGGAATCACAGGCGGGCGCTCGGACAGCAGGCGAGCTGCGAAGCGTTGACCTTCGGACAGTCGTTCCACCTCGAGCGCTATCGCATCGACGGCCTGGACCAGTGCGGTGAGAGTACGGTCGACGCCGAGTCCGCCTCGTGCCAGCGCCTCGTCAGCGGCTAGCCTGGCCGCGCGTCGCGCACCGAACTGAGCGCCAAGCCATCCCGCGACGAATGCCACGAGCGCGGCGATACTTCCGGCTGTCGTAAAGAGGAGAAGATATTGCCCGCGCACGCCATTAAAAATGTGAGGAAGCATCGGTATCCAACCCTCGTTGGTCTGTTAGACTCTGTTTCCCTACGCGAGAAGCTACCCGCGGTTTCGTAGTCGAGCCAACGCGTCGTCGGCTAGGCTTTGGCCGTTTTTATTTCGCGACCGCGTGCTTCGGCCAGTTTTCTCGCTATGCCACGATAGAACGCGGCGTCGACGGTCTTGTTCTGGTCGTCCAGCGCCAGTGCCGCGAGTTCCAGCGCATAGAGAATGTTGCCGAGGTAGAGCTGCGCGATCTCTGCTACACTTTGCTGCTCTTCACCCATGCGATCGGGCCGGAGGGACGGGCGTCACTTCGCGATCGGTGCTGTTCCCTTCCACCGCGAGGACGCGCACGACGACGGCGGTGATGTTGTCGTTGCCCCCGTTGACGTTCGCTTCCTGAATGAGTGCGTCGACGATCCGTTCCGGTTTTGCTTTCGACATCAGCAGCTGCTGGATCCGGCGGTCATCGACCATCCCGGTCAATCCGTCACTCGCCAGGAGAAACGCGTCGCCGACCCGCGCTTCGCCATCGAACACGTCGGGTTCGATCTCGTCGGCCATGCCGATGCAGCGGGTGATGACGTTGCTCTGCGGGTGGCGTCTCGCCTGCTCGGGGGTAAGCAATCCCGCGTCGACCTGTTCCTGCACCAGCGAGTGGTCCTTGGTGAGCTGACTCATTTGGCCGTCGCGCACCAGGTAGATCCGGGAGTCCCCCACGTGTCCCACCACGAACTTCGTCTCGGAGAGAAGCAGCGCGGAGACGGTGCTCCCCATGCCGAGCTTGTCGCGCTCGGTGCGCGTCCGCTCGTAGACCGCGCGGTTGGCATCCCGGAGGGCCCTCGCGATTTTCGCGTGCGCGTCGGGAGCCTCCAGATCGTTCAGGTCCGACAGGTCGTGGCTGACGATGTCCACCGCCATCTCGCTCGCGACCTCGCCGGCAGCGTGCCCACCCATCCCGTCCGCGACGATGAATAGTCCGCGGTACGCGTTCGCCGAAGCGTGCAGAGAGTCTTCATTCCCTTTTCGGATTCGGCCTACATCAGTGCGAGCCGCAACAGCAAGGTGCACTAGCGGGAGCTCATTGGAATGGAATTACGGTGGGCGACACGATGGAATCGGGACCTTCTTCCTTGCCTCAAACTACGGATGCGGGAAATGAGCGGCAAGCGTCACCCCGCGCGAAGGAGCGGCTCGGAATCTCCCGCCTGCAGCCGCCACAGAGTGCTGTACAGACCGGTCCGCTCGATCAGCTCGCGGTGCTTTCCCCGCTCGATCACCTCGCCATGGTGCAGCACCAGTATCATGTCCGCATTCGCGATGGTGCTCAGTCGGTGCGCCACGGCGATCGTCGTCCTGCCGGCGACCAGAATACTGAGAGCGGCGTGAATCTCCGCCTCGATCTCGCTGTCGACCGCACTCGTCGCCTCGTCCAGCAGCAGCAGCGGAGCGTTGGCCGCAATCGCCCGGGCGAAAGAGAGCAGCTGCCGCTCCCCGACGCTGATCGATGCACCACGCTCTCCCAGCACTTGTCGGTAGCCCTGAGGGAATCCACGGATTATGCGATCCGCTCCCACTTCCGTGGCAGCGCGGGCAACTTCGTCATCCGTGAGTGGGTTGGAAAGTCGGATGTTGGTCGCGATATCGCCGGCGAACAGGAAAATGTCCTGCTGGACGTACCCGATCAGCGCTCGCAGCTCTTCGAGTGGAATTGTGCGGATATCGACACCGTTGATGGTGATCCGCCCGCGCTGCGGGTCGTAGAAGCGCATCAACAGGTTGACGATCGTAGTCTTCCCCGCGCCGGTGTGTCCGACCAGGGCGAGCGTCTCACCTGGTCGCGCGGTGAAGCTGACGCCCTTGAGGACCCACTCGACGGGGACGACCTCCTGGGGCACGCCCTGTTTCTGCTTCGCCAGATGCGCCAGGTCGTAGGCAAACCACACGTCTTCGAACGCTACCTCGACGCCCGTTCTCCTGGTGAGAGCTCCCGCATGTGAATCATCGTCCGGAACGCTCGGCGGCGTATCGAGCAGTGTGAAGATTCGCTCGGAGCTCGCCATGGCGGTCTGCAGGATGTTGTACTTCTCGGACAGATCCTGTAGCGGCTGGAAGAACCGCCGCACCAGCTGGAGGAAGGCCGCTACCGTTCCGACGCTCAGGACGTTGGCGTGAACGCGCGACGCGCCCGCCACGATGAGGACCGCGAGGGCAATCGACGTCAGGAGCTCGATGGCGGGAAAGTAGAGAGCGTATACCGTGATCGACTTCAGGTTGGCGTCGAGGTGCGATCGATTCAGCTCGTCGAACCTCTGCGCTTCGCGCTTCTCCTGCACGAACATCTGCACGATCCGCATTCCCGTCAACCGTTCCTGCAGAAACGAGTTGATGCGCGCGAGGCGAACCCGGATGTCGCGGTAGGTCTCCCGCACTCCTTTCCGGAACAACCCCGACACCATCACTACGAACGGGATCACCGCGAAGGATGCGAGAGCGAGGCGCCAGTCCATGATCAGCATCGCAACGCTGATTGCAACCAGCGTGAACAGGTCGCCGAGCCCCGAGACCACGCCCGCAGTGAACAGTTCGTTCAGCGTTTCGACATCCGATGTCACACGGGTGATGAGCCGCCCAGCGGGATTCCTGTCGAAGAACGCCACCGACAACCGCTGCAGGTGCTCGAAGATCTCCATTCGGATGTCCCGCATCACGCGCTGTCCGAGCAGACTCGTGAGCCAGATCTGGACGTAGGAGAGCACGAATTCCGCGAGCAGCGCGAAGAACAGCAGCACCGTCGATACCACGACGATGCCCACATTGCGCGCAGGCACCGCGACATCGATCACGCGCCGCGTGAGGAGCGGACCGACAACCTGGATCGCACCTTCGACGCAGAGAAGCGCGAACGCTCCGTACATGAGGCCGCGATACGGACGTGTATAGACGAGCAGGCGGCGCATCAGTTTACGATCGTACGCCTTGCCGAGAATGTCGTCGTCGTGTGTTTGGCTTGCGGGCGCAGTCATTCCGCCGTATCCTAGCGGCGTTCCAGGTGCGACGCTACGCCACCTATGGTACGCAGGTTGCACCTGTGCCAGAGCACCGATGTTCCATCCTGTCGGCTGACGTTAAACCATACTGGAGGGAAGATGGGAATTCTCGCATGGATCGTTCTTGGTCTTATCGCGGGTGCGATTGCCAAGGCCATCATGCCGGGCAACGATCCCGGCGGCATCATCGTTACCATGATTATCGGCATCATCGGTGCGTTCATCGGTGGCTTCCTGGGGAACATGATTACCGGAGCCGGGCTAAACGGCTTCACCCTGTGGAGCATCGTGCTGGCCGTGGTCGGCGCGCTGATCCTCCTCTGGATTTATCGGATGGCTACGCGCGGCCGTGGTGCTGCACCGCGGGTTCCCTAAGGCGCCACTCGCTCCAAGCAGGTAAAGGGTTTGCCGCTCTGGCTCTACTGGATTCTTCTCGGCCTCGTTGCCGGGACGCTGGCAAAGTTTCTGGTGCCAGGGCGGGACCCTTCGGGTTGCATCATCACGATCCTCCTCGGAATCGTCGGCGCCTTCATCGGCGGTTGGCTCGGCACTCGATTCTTCGGCTGGGGGACCGTCACCGCCGGACTGTTTGACTTCCGCTCCATCGGCATCGCCACGGTCGGCGCCATCGTCCTCCTCCTCCTCGGCCGACTCGTCAGACGATTGTAGCCAAGCTCGACCGTTGACCGCTCGGCGCCGCGTAGTTCGGCGCATCTTCGGTGTCGAGTTTAGATTTGGATTGTGAAAGACAGCATCGTCGTCCGCGGCGCCAGACAACATAATCTCAAGGGCTTCGACATCGAGATCCCGAGGCGCACCGTCACGGTCGTGACCGGTCCGTCTGGCTCAGGCAAGTCATCGCTCGCGTTCGACACAATCTACGCCGAGGGCCAACGGCGCTACGTCGAATCGCTGTCATCGTACGCGCGGCAATTCCTCGAACGGATGGAAAAGCCGGACGTTGACTCGATCGAAGGTCTCTCCCCGGCCGTTGCTATCGAGCAAAAGAATCCGACAAAGACGTCGCGATCGACGGTCGGGACCGCAACCGAGATCTCCGACTACCTGCGGCTCCTCTGGGCGCGAATTGGACACACGTTTTGTCCGAACTGCGGGCGTGAGATCAAGCCGGATACGGTTTCATCCGTCGTGGACGCAGTGCTTGCTCTCCCAGAGGGCCTCCGCTTCTACGTCACCTTCCCGCTCAAGCTCTCCAACAAGGTCACCCACGATGTGGTGATCGAGAACCTGCGCGCGCAAGGATTCCTGCGGATTGCGATGGATGGATTGGTGTTGCACCTGGACGAGCTCGCCGATTCGAAACGCGATATTACGCGCGCGAAAGAGCTGCTGGTTGTCGTGGACCGCCTCGTGATCGAGTCTGATAGCGCTGGCCGGTTGAGCGATGCCGTCGGAACCGCTTTCAGAGAAGGCGAGGGCGACTGCGCGATCCTCTTTGCCGAAGCGGTCGCGTCTCGGCGTGACGGCGGACGCGCGACGACCCTGCGCTTCACGGAGAGGTTCGAATGTCCGAACGATGGCACTGTTGCGCCCGCTCCCACGCCGCAGCTCTTCTCTTTCAACAATCCCCGGGGAGCGTGCACGCAATGCAACGGATTCGGCGCGATTCTCGAGTACGACGAATCCCTCGTCATTCCCTACCCTTCGCGTGCGCTTCGCGATGGCGCGATCGATCCATGGACCAAGCCCCGGTACGACAACAAGCGGCGCCTACTATCAGAGTTCGCGAGGCGGGAGAGAATTCCGATGGACAAGCCGTGGGACCAGCTGACGGCGGCGCACCGCCAGCTTCTTCTCAACGCGAAAACGCGGGGCTACAAGGGAATCATTCCATTCCTGCGTGATCTCGAGGACAAGCGGTACAAACAGTACATCCGCGTGTTCCTGAGGCAATACCAACTGGCGCAGGAGTGCCCGCGCTGCCACGGCACAAAGCTGCAGGCCGAGTCGTTAAATGTGCGCGTCGCTGGGCTGAACATCGCACAGGTATCGGAGCTGCCGGTCGATCAGCTTTCAGACTGGCTCAACAGTCTCGAGCTCAGCGAATTCGAAAGCCAGGTCGCGGAAATGATTTTGAAGGAGGCCCGGGATCGCGTCACCTTCCTGCGCGATGTCGGACTCAGCTACCTCTCGATGAATCGGGCCGCGCGCTCGTTGTCCGGGGGCGAAGCGCAGCGAATCTCGCTCGCGAACTCACTCGGCTCCCAGTTGGTCGACACACTCTATGTTCTGGACGAGCCATCGATCGGACTGCATTCGCGCGACATGGATCGCCTGCTCAAACTGTTGCAGCGACTCCGGGATGCCGGTAACAGCGTGCTCGTGGTCGAGCACGATCTCGCCGCCATCGAGATGGCCGATTACATGGTGGAGCTCGGCCCCGGAAGCGGCGAAGGTGGGGGTGAAGTGGTCTTCGCTGGTCCGATTTCGCGCATCAGCGAGAGCCCGCTCACCGGACAGTATGTGACAGGGGCGCGATCCATTCCCTTACCTGACGAGCGGCGACGACTTGGTCCGCGCTGGATCACGCTCACCGGCGCACGGGAGCACAATCTCCAGGATGTAGACGTCCGCATCCCCCTCGGTGCGTTGACGGTCGTCACCGGAGTCTCGGGCTCGGGAAAGAGCACTCTGGTCCACGATGTTCTCTATCGTGCAATGGAGACGCACCTCGTTGGAGAGCATTCCGCCAAGCTCCACCTCGGCGAAAAGGTCGGACGATACGAGACGATCACCGGCTTCGATGCTCTCGAGGACGTGGTGCTCGTCGACCAGAGCCCGATCGGAAAGTCACCGCGCTCGAATCCGGTCACCTACGTGAAGGCGTTCGACGAGATCCGCTGCATCTTCGCCGACACTCCGCTCGCGCGGCAGCGCAAGTACACGCCCGGTACTTTCAGCTTCAACGTCGAGGGCGGACGGTGCGAGGCGTGTGAGGGAGCGGGAGCGCTCGAGGTCGAGATGGTCTTCATGGCAGACGTCTACGTGCCGTGCGACGACTGCGGAGGCAAGCGCTACAAGCCCGAAGTGCTGGACGTGACAGTGCGCGGCAAGAACATCCACGAAGTTCTGAATCTCACCGTTGATCAGGGCATCCGCTTTTTCCCCCGTGAGGAGAAGCTCGGGCAGGCGCTCTGGCAGCTACAGCAGGTTGGGCTCGGCTACCTGCGTCTTGGGCAGCCAGCGACCACACTCTCGGGCGGAGAAGCGCAGCGCATCAAGATCGCGCGCGAGCTGATCGTGGCGGGAAAGAAGTCGGGGAAGAAGATGTACGTGCTCGATGAGCCAACGACCGGACTTCACCTCGAGGATATCAGAAAGCTGGCGAAGGTGTTCGACCGCCTGCTGGAGCAAGGTCACACCCTTGTCCTGATCGAGCACAACCTCGATGTGATAAAACTCGCCGACTGGATAATCGATCTGGGTCCGGAGGGCGGAATCAGTGGAGGAAAAGTCGTTGCGATGGGCCGTCCGGAAGACGTAGCGCGAGTCGAAGAATCACACACCGGACGCTGGCTGGCTCCACTGCTGGAACGGCGTGCCGAGCGCGCGGAGATATCGCCACGCCTCGGCGCTGGATTCGCCGACGTGGAACCGATGTCGAGGCAGCTCGCGCTCTAGCGCGTCTCCTGCGCGAGCCGAGTAATCCTGGCCGTCAGCGCGCGCGGCGAGATCCTGTTGGCCTGCGCGATGATCTTGTTCCTGATGCCAGGGATCGCCAGCCGCTTCCCGTGCATCATCGCGTCAAATCCGTATTTCGCGACATCAGCTGGGTCGGCGATGCCGAAGGTGCTGAACAGGCGCGAGCTGCTGACGCCGGCTGTGTCGCCAAAATCGGTTTGTGTCGGCCCCGGGCAAAGTGCAGTCACCGTCACGCCAGAGTTGCGAAGCTCCTCGGATAGCGCTTCGGAAAAACTCAGCACGTACGCTTTCGTGGCGTAATAGACGGCCATGAGCGGGCCTGCCTGAAACGCCGCGGTCGACGCGAGGTTGAGCACACGGCCGGATCTCCGCTTGATCATCGGCGGCAGGAACAGCTTGGTGAGATGCGTCAGGGCGGCGATGTTTACCTGAATCATCTCCAGCTCCCGCGAAAGCTCCGTCTCCGAGAATTCTCCGCCCAGACCGAAGCCGGCGTTGTTGATCAGGACTTCGATCGGGATGTTCTCGTTCTGCAAGAAATCGTAGATCGCCTCCGGCGTCTCGCGGCGACGCAGATCCGCGGCGAAGACGTGCGCCTTGACGTCGAACTTCCCCTCGAGCTGTCCTGCTCCCGCCTCGAGCGTGTCTCGTTTGCGCGCGACGAGGACGAGATCAAAGCCATTGCGGGCGAGGACTTTTGCGAGCTCGAACCCGATGCCGCCGGAGCCACCGGTGACGAGGGCGGTGGGTCGCTGAACTCCATTTCTTTTTGGAGGCATGTTTGAACTTAGCGAAAACTCATTACGCCGGAATTACACTCTGCAAACTGGGACTGGGATTGGTTGATTCCGGGAGTTGGACTGGCTAAGTTTCGAAGCTATTCCCGAGTAGCTCAGGTGGTAGAGCAGGTGACTGTTAATCACCGGGTCGGGGGTTCGAGTCCCTCCTCGGGAGCTGTTTTAGAACAAGTACATAGCTGTTGGACTGCAACGGGTTAGCTTCGGGGCTAGCCCGTTTTGCATTGTTGTAAAGAATTGGAACTGCTTGTGAGTTAGTGCGGTTTTTTTGGCTCGTACGGATAACTTAGCGATGACTTTCTTTCCCCCTTGCAAGGCGAATGGCGGCCGCTCGCTTCGCATGGGAACGAGTCGCCACCGCGCTGCTGCGAAAGAAATCTCTAACCGGGGCTGAAGCACGGGCGATAGCGCCGATTGAGGCCAAAGCCTAACCCGGCTCGCGGAGCAGGAAAGGACCGCACATCCCATCCGCGCTTTGTCGCACTTCAGCAGCTCGGCCCGCACGGTAACCCCGCCTTCCGCCTGAGCGCCGTGAAGCGTGGGTCGGATCGCAACGGATCAAAGACTGGATCAGTTAGCGCGAATATGAGGAGGGAATCATGCGCCTCGGCCGCCTTGTCGAGCTCTGCGACCGCCCGATCGGTCTCGCCCAGCCCGACGTACGCATACGCAAAGTCGACTGGCGACACATAAGCGTGTCGCGCACGCTGGGTCAGATTTTGGACAATCGCGAGCGCCAGATCCCGCCGTCCCGACACCGCGTACGCGTGAGCAAGAATGCCTTGTACGTATCCCGGCCCCGGGGGGCGCGCAGCAGTCTCCAGCTCGGCCACTGCCTCGCTGTGCATGCCTTTCGCCAAATAGGCTTGGCCGAGGTTCATGTGCGTGTACACGTAATCCGGGTCCAGTTCGAGCGTCCGTCTCAGCTGTGCGATCGCCTCGTCATTGCGGCGGCTCCGGTAAAGCACGTTCCCCTTCCAGACGTTGATGATGCGCGAGAGCGGGTCGAGGGCAACCGCGTGATCTGTCACGGCGATTGCCTCCATGTGCCGCCCCAACCAGGACAGCGACGTGCCGTACAACTGATACGCTGATGCATCACTTGGGTTGAGCTCAATGGCGCGCCGGAATTCACGCTCGGCGCCGGCCCAGTTCCACTGGAAGCGCAAGAGCTGCCCAAGCGCTAGGTGCGCCTCGGCGAGCGTGCTGTCCAGCTCGAGTGCGCGCTCGGCTGCGGCCTTTGCTTTGGGGTACGCCTCGCGCGGCGAGCTCACTTCGAACGCGCCAAAGTTGCTGTAGGCAAAGGCCAGCGCAGCAAACGCCTCCGCATAGCTCGAATCTTGAGCGATTGCCCGTTCGAAGTATCGTGCTGCAGTCCGAAGCGCGCTCTGCGTACGCAGGTTCCGGAAATAACGCCCTTGCAGGTAAAGGTCATGCGCCATCGTGCTCCGCGTCGCCTGCCTAACCAGTGTAAAGTTTCCATGCGCCGACAGATTCGTCTTGAGCGCCGCTACGATGGCGCGCGCGAGCTCGTCCTGCACGCGGAAGACGTCTTTGAGCTCGCGGTCGTACGTCTCGGACCAAAGGTGGTAGCCCGTCGGTACGTCGATGAGCTGTGCGGCGACGCGGAGGTGCAGGCCCGCTCTGCGCACGCTTCCCTCGACCAACGCACCGACCCTGAGCGAGTCACCGATCGTGCGGACGCTGAGGCTCTTCCCTTTGAAGGCAAAGGACGAGGTGCGGGCGGCGACTTGAAGCTCCGGCACTCTGGCTAACGCGTCGATAAGCTCCTCGGTCATCCCATCCGAGAAGTAATCGGTCTCCCGTTCGGCGCTCAGGCTCACAAACGGTAGCACGGCGACGGATTTCAAGACCGATGGTGGAAGAGCGACGAGAGGTGCCGAAGCGTCCCTTCGCTGCGAGACGTGCGCACCGCGCCAATAGACACTCGCGCCCACGGCAGCGAGGGCGAGGGCCCCACTGGCAACCCACAGGGCGCGGCGCTGCGCGCGTGGTCGTGGGGCGAGCATGCCGCTGCTGGCCGACGCACCCACTGCTTCGAGCTCGCGCACGACCTCCTCGGCGCTCTGCGGCCGGTCAGCCGGTTCCTTCTCGAGGAGGCGCATGGTGAGCTGAGCGAGCGGCGCCGGAAGTGACTTGCGTCGGTCGCTGACCGGCTCAGGCGACTGCCTCGCGTGTGCAGCCAAAACCGCCTGCCAACTCGGGCCGGTAAAGGGTGGTGCTCCGGCCAGCATCTCGTACGCGACCGCTCCCAGAGCATACAGGTCAGCCCGATGATCCGTCGCTGGGTCACACAGCGCCTGCTCCGGCGCCATGTACACGGGCGTGCCTAACACGACGCCAGAGGAGGTAAGCGTTGCGTCGGTGTCGCCGCGCGACGCGGCCGCCAGCGCCTTGGCCACACCGAAGTCCGTTACGACGGCGTGCTGTCGGTCGAGGAGGATATTACCGGGCTTGATGTCGCGGTGCACGATTCCGCGTTCGTGCGCGTAGGCCAAGGCGTCAGCCACGTCGCGGAGTATCTTGACCGCCTCGCCAATCGGGAGCTCACGCTGACGTTCGAGGCGCGTCCGGAGGGACTCGCCCTCGACGAAGGGCATCGTGTAGTAGAGTAGCCCGCCGGCCTCGCCCGCCATGAGGAGGGGCACGATATGCGGATGCTGAAGCTGTGCGGCGAGTCGGACCTCGCGCTTAAACCGTTCGGCGTTGATCTCGCTCGAGAGCTCCGGCGGCAGCATCTTGATCACAACCCGCCGACCAAGCGCGCGCTCTTCCGCGAGGAAGACGCGGCTCATTCCGCCGCCCCCGAGCTCACGCTCGAGAGCGAAAGCACTGCCTAACGCGGACTGAAGGTGATCGCGGAGCGGATCATGGAGATTGAGGGGTGGCGGCACGGCATCGCGGAGCACGAGGCTCCAGTGAGATGGGATGATGCCAACATAGGCCTCAGCGGCGTTGGCGACTAGATCCGAGACGGCGGGATTGAACTCGCGACCCGGTAAACCCCCATTCAGGTGCGGTGGCTTTTCTGCAGTCAGCTGTGAAGCCGATAACTCTCGGATAACTTCGCGTTCGCCGCCTGAGATAAACGCCGCATCCGCAACAGCATATCTTACTCGAACCTATAGCTGTTAATCACCGCGTCGGGGGTTCGAGTCCCTCCTCGGGAGCTCCATAATATCCGCAGATTACTGTGTTAACGAAGCGGGCACTACCAAAATGGAAGTGCCCGCTTTCGTTTTTAATAGCCCATCTCCGACGGGTCTTGAGCGCCATAGAGCATAGCCCGCTGTATTTTGTGATGCATGCTTCTCACCATCCGGACGACCCACAAACCGGCGACTGATCTCGGATTCTTGCTCCACAAGAACCCGAATCGTGTGCAGTCTTTTGCAGAATCGTTTGGCCAGGCTCACGTCTTCTACCCTGAGGCATCGGAGGACGGTTGTACGGTGGCATTGCTGCTGGATGTGGATCCTGTGGGTCTTGTACGACGTGGGCGGGGACCTTCTGGGGAGGGTGGTACACTCGACCAGTACGTAAACGACCGGCCCTACGTCGCCAGCTCATTTCTGAGCGTGGCAATCTCAGACGTGTTTGGGACCGCGATGACCGGTCGAAGTAAGGAACGTCCCGACCTGGCAGAATCGGAGCTTCCCTTCGTAGCGAAACTCGCCGTTGTTCCGTGCAAGGGTGGCGAACCATTTCTGCGACGTTTGTTCGAACCGCTCGGCTATGAGGTGGCGGTAGCGCATCATCCCCTCGACGAACGATCATCCGATAGCGTGGATAGCCGGTACTTCACGGTGGAGATCTCGGGAGCCAAGCGCCTCTCGGAGCTTCTCGCGCATCTGTACGTGCTGATTCCCGTGCTTGATGACCAGAAGCACTACTGGGTCGGTGATGACGAGGTCGCTAAGCTGCTTCGGCACGGTGAAGGTTGGCTAGGCGCACATCCTGAGCGCGACACCATCGCACGGAGATACCTCCGCCATTACCGCAGCCTCGTAGACGATGCAATCGAGCGCCTCACGTCCGTAGACGAAGCGCTACCGGCCGATGCAGCGGACGAACCCGACGTAAAAGACGAGGTGCAGCTCGAGCGCCCGCTAAGCCTTAATGATCAACGTCTCGCCACCGTCCTAGCCGTTCTCAAGGGGAGCGGTGCCAGTCGGGTCATCGACCTCGGTTGCGGCGAGGGCCGTTTATTGAAGCTTTTGCTCGCCGAACGCCAGTTCACGGAGATCGTGGGCATGGACGTTTCGTATAGGATATTGGAGACCGCAACCGATCGCCTGCACATGGACCGGATGCCGCCAATGCGGCGGGAGCGGATTCAGCTTCTTCACGGCTCCCTCATGTACCGTGATGCCCGCCTTACTGGCTACGACGCGGCGGCCGTCGTCGAAGTGATAGAGCATCTCGATGCGCCTCGCCTAGCGGCCTTCGAGCGGGTTTTGTTTGAATTTGCCCGACCAGGGCTCGTCGTCATTACCACGCCGAATGCCGAATACAACGTGAAGTGGGAGTCCCTGCCTGCTGGCGAGTTCCGACACCGGGATCATCGATTCGAATGGACTCGCGCACAGTTCAACGACTGGGCCGAGCGTGTTTCTGCCAGTCACGGCTACTCTGTCCGGTTTGCTCCGGTGGGGCCTGAGGACTCTGTTGTGGGTGCTCCAACGCAGATGGGAATCTTTTCGCGAATAGGTGAGAAGTGACCGGCATAGAACAGACTGAGACAACCACCAGCGAACCGCTAAGTGGAAAGAGGATCACCATCCCCGAGCTGTCTCTGGTGGTACTGGTCGGTGCATCTGGTTCGGGCAAATCGACCTTTGCAAAGTCACGCTTTAAGCCGTTCGAGACTTTGTCATCCGACTTTTGCAGGGGCTTGGTATCCAACGAGGAGAATGATCAGAGCGCAACGAATGCCGCGTTCGCGA
>Ga0307312_10000634_pt1 | contig 16937 bp, 18 predicted proteins | sample ER_DNA_202_FD_194489 | JGI IMG/M metagenome (GOLD analysis project Ga0307312, IMG submission 194489) | Bulk soil microbial communities from the East River watershed near Crested Butte, Colorado, United States - ER_DNA_202 | ecosystem: Environmental > Terrestrial > Soil > Floodplain | place... | reverse complement strand
GATCGGCACAAGATCGATCTCGAGGAGCCGCTCAAGTCGCTCGGGACGTACAAGGTCGCGATCAAGGTCTTCTCCGGTCTCGCTCCGGAAGTGACGATCGTCGTCGAGCCGAAGGGCTAGCTCGGCCGCTCGAGCCCGCGCCCGTATTTGTCCTTCAGGCCCGCGCCCGAATTGTCGCTCGGGCCCGCGCCCGTATTTGTCGCCCGAGCCCCGCGCTGTATTCCCTGCAAATGCGTGCCCAGCGATCCTTAGGCGGCATTTGTCCCAGTTTCGCGCCCTGACGCGACGCACGTAAGGGCGCCGACAGCTGCCAGCAGCTAATTCGGAGGCCTCATGGCCAGATCCTTCCCGGCATCCCCCGCCTAAGGATTGCCACACGCGCTTTTGGCAGGATTTGGTCGGGATACATGAGCGCAACGGCGACCTGGACGTGGAGGCGACACCACGCCGTGCCGCCGGCTCCCTTCCAGGCGTTGACGGGGGCCGGCGCTGCGAGCCGGCGCTGCGGGCGAGGGCGTTGATCTTCAGGCGATGATTGGGCCATGGAGCCGCGGACGATCCTTCATGTCGATCTGGACGCGTTCTTCGCGGCCGTCGAACAGCGCGATCGGCCGGAGCTGCGCGGCAAACCCGTGGTTGTCGGTGGCGGCGGCCCGAATCAGCGCGGCGTCGTCAGCGCGGCAAGCTACGAGGCGCGTGCCTTCGGCGTCCACTCGGCGATGCCGCTCCGACAGGCCGGCCGGCTCTGCCCGCAGGCCGTGTTCCTGCCGGTCGATGGAACGAAGTACCAATCGGTCAGCCGCGACGTGATGGCGATCCTCCGGCGGTTCAGCCCGCTCGTCGAGCCGATCTCGATCGATGAAGCCTTCATCGACGTGACCGGTTCGCAGCCGCTCTTCGGCGATGGCGAGTCGATCGCCCGACAGATCAAGGCCGCGGTCCGGACTGAAGTTGGATTGACCGCGTCGGTCGGTGTCGCCACGACGAAGCTCGTCGCCAAGATCGCCTCGGACCTTCGAAAACCGGACGGCCTCGTTGTCGTTCCGCCCGGCGAGGAGTCCGTCTTCCTCGAGCCGCTGGCGATCACCCGACTCTGGGGCGTCGGCGCGAAATCGGCGGCGGCCCTCCGCGAGTACGGCGTCCGGTCGATCGGTGACCTTGCGGCACTGCCCGACGACCTCCTGACCCGCCGATTCGGCAAGCACGGTGCCTCGCTCGGCGAGCGGGCTCGCGGGATCGACCGCGACCCGGTCGGTGATCGGGATGCCGCGAAATCGGTCGGCCACGAGCACACGTTTGATGTCGACACCTCGGACCGGGAGACGATCGAGCGGACGATCCTGGCGATGGCAGAAGGTGTGGCCGGGCGGCTGCGCGACTCGGGCGTCAAGGCGGCGACCGTCACCGTGAAGATCCGGGACTCATCATTCCGAACGATCACTCGGCAGCGAACCTTGACCGAGCCGACCGACCTGACCGAGCCCATCTTTCGAACGGCCCTCGAGCTTGCGCGGCCCGAGGTCAGGGGGCTTCGGATCCGCCTGCTGGGGGTCAGCGCGTCGGGCCTCGGCGAGCGGGACCAGCTGGCCCTGTTCGGGGCCGACGACCCCCGTCGGCGGCGCGTGGTCGAGGCGGCCGACGCCGTTCGTCACCGGTTCGGCGACAAGTCGATCACGAGGGCTCGCCTGATTGGTGCCCGCCTGCCTGCGCCGTTCGAGCGAGACCCGTCCGACGTTCGGGCCCTGGCGGCGTCGCCGGAGACGGAGGCCAACGGTCGTGACACCCAAGCTGACACGGACGGCCTCGACGATCTCGCCGACGACGCTTGACATCGAACACCTGTTCGGTCTAGGGTGACGTCACAACCGAACAGACGTTCTGTCGCCGCAGTGTCCCCGCCGACGGACAGAGCCCACCCGCCGAAGGAGCAATGTGATGGCGATGATCAGAGTCGAGCCGGTCGAGGTCCGCGTGCGGACGGGATGGTTCGACGGCAGCCCACGAGAGATCACCTGGGGAGAGGAACGACTGCCGGTGACCCGGCTGACCGCGGTCCGCGAGGAAGCGGCGGCCTTCCCGGTGATCACCGGACCGCGAACGCTGTTCGAGGTCGAGACGCCCAGAGCGCGGCTTGCGCTCACATTTCAGCACCGGTCGCGGCGTTGGACGATCACGGCGCTTGACGAGGAGCGCCGCGTCGCAGCCTGACGAGGGCCCTGGGGAAGGCGCCGCCCCGCCGGTCGGGGGTTCGGAAGTGGGGCGGGTGCGCCGGTACCGCATCCGCCCCGTTCCCGATCGTCGCGGTGAGACGGCGCGGCCCCGTCCGCGGCCGCAACTTACAATCGGTTCATGCCCGATGACGCGTCGTCCGGAACGTCGTTCGCGAACCTCACGCTCGGCGCGTTCGTCGATCTTCTGGCCTCCGCTGAGCCGGTGCCCGGGGGCGGCAGCGCGTCGGCTGTCGCAGCGTCTCTCGGCGCCGCCCTCGTCGCGATGGTCGCAGCGCTGTCGCAGGGACGGGCCAAGTACGCCGAACACGCGGCACTTCACGGGCGGGCGATCGACGTTGGCCAACGCCTGTCGCGACGCTTTCTCGAGTTGGCGGACGAGGATGCCACGGCATACGCGAGGTTCGCGGCCGCGGCGAAGCTCCCGCGCGACACCGACGAGGACCGCGCACTCCGATCCGCAGCCCTCGCGGCCGCGGCACGAGCCGCATCGGAGGTTCCCTTCGCGACCGTCGAGGCATGCCTAGAGCTGGTCGTGACGGTCGAGGTCCTGGCCGGGCGGAGCAACGTCAACGCGTCGAGCGACCTGAACGTGGCAGCCTTGCTTGCAGACGCGGCGGCTCGCGGAGCGGCTGAAAACGTGCTCGTCAACCTGCCCGCTGTCGGCGACGAGGCGTTCGCAAAGGAGACGACCGCCAAGGTCATGGCACGGCTGGATACGATCGCCGGGCTGGCCGCTGCGACGCATGAGGCGGTCCGGAGCGGCGCGCCGCGCGACCCTGTGCCCGCATGAGGGCCTGACGGTGGAGCGAACGCCCGCACGGTTGCTCGCCGGAGGGCCGATCGCATCGGAGATCCGCCAGGCCGTCGCCGAGGACGTCGCCACGTTCCGGGCGGTTGAGGGCCGGCCACCCGGCCTTGCGATCGTCATCGTCGGCCGCGACGCCCCGTCGATGGTCTACCTCACCCAGATCCTTCGCGGCTGCGACAAGGCCGGCATCGACGGCCGTCTCGTCGAGATCGGTGGCGAGGCCTCGGAGCGGCGAGTGACGAAGACGATCGCCGCGCTCAACGCGGATCCGACCGTCGACGGAATCATCGTCCAGATGCCACTGCCGGCGACGATCCGGCTGCGCGCAGTCGTCGATTCGATCGACCCGGCCAAGGACATCGACGGCATCCACCCGCTGAACGCAGGCCTCCTCCGTCTCGGCTACGACGGCTTCCTGCCGGCAACCGCCCACGCCGCGGTCGAGATCCTCCGCCGGTCCGGGATCGAGATCGAAGGACGACGGGCAGTCGTCGTCGGTCGCTCGGCCGTGGTCGGAATGCCTGCCGCATTCCTGCTCGTCCGCGAGAACGCGACCGTGACGGTCTGTCATCGTCGAACTCGCGACCTCGGCCACCATGTCAAGGATGCCGAGATCGTGGTCGTGGCGGCCGGCCATCCCGGCCTCATCACGGGCTCGATGCTCCGCAAGGGAGCAGTCGTCGTCGACGTCGGCATCAACGTCGTCGATGGCCAGATCGTCGGCGACGTCGACTTCGATTCCGCCCGCCTGGTCGCCTCGGCGATCACCCCGGTCCCCGGCGGAGTCGGGCCGCTGACCAACGCCCTCCTGCTCGCCCACCTGGTCAGGGCGGCCCAGGCCCAGTCCCAGGCGAAGGCGAAGGGCTCGATCGTCGGCTCGGCCGGCCGGCCGAGCCGTGGCGGAAACGCAGACGAGGATACGTCCGCAACCCCGGCGGCCGGCCCGTTCGCCGACAGCACCATCAGTCGAGGACCCGCATGAGCTTCCCGTCGGATCTCGAGATCGCCCGCTCCGTCACCCCGCGCCCGATCGCCGACGTCGCCCGCGAGCTTGGTCTGACCAACGATGAGATCGAGCCGTACGGTCGGACGAAGGCGAAGGTGACGCTCGGCGCCATCCGCAGACTCGAGGCGGAGCGGCCGCGTGGCAAGTACGTCGTCGTCACCGCCATCACGCCGACGCCGCTTGGCGAGGGCAAGTCGACGACGACGGTCGGGCTGGCCCAGGGCCTCAACCACATCGGCCACAAGGCCGCTGTCTGCATCCGCCAGCCGTCGCTGGGGCCGGTCTTCGGGATCAAGGGTGGCGCGGCCGGCGGCGGCTACAGCCAGGTCATCCCGATGGAGGACTTCAACCTCCACCTGACCGGCGACGTCCATGCCATCGGCGCCGCTCACAACCTCGCGGCCGCGTTCCTCGACAACAGCCTCCACCACAAGAACCCGCTCGGGATCGATCCGTTCTCGATCCTCTGGCCGCGGGTGGTCGATATCAGCGACCGGGCAGTGCGGCGGGTGGTCATCGGGCTCGGGGGCAAGGAGAACGGCGTTCCACGCGAGACGGAGTGGATCATCACCGTCGGCTCCGAGGTGATGGCGGTGCTCGCCCTTGCGACGGATCTCCACGATCTGCGCAGCCGGCTTGGCCGGATCGTCCTCGCCCAGACGAACGACGGCACGCCGGTCACCACGGAGGACCTCGGCGTCGCGGGCTCGATGACCGTCCTGCTGACCGACGCGATCAAGCCGAACCTGCTCCAGACCCTGGAGGGCGGCCCGGCCTTCGTCCACTGCGGGCCGTTCGCGAACATCGCCCACGGCAACAATTCGATCATCGCGGACCGACTGGCGCTCGCGACGAACGATATCGTCTGCACCGAGGCGGGCTTCGGGGCCGACATGGGCGCCGAGAAATTCTTCGACATCAAGTGCCGCGCTTCGGGGCTGCGGCCGGACGCTGCGGTCGTCGTGGCCACGGTTCGGGCCCTGAAGATGCACGGCGGCGTCGGCAAGATCGTTGCCGGCAAGCCGCTCGACCCGGCGCTCACGGAGGAGAACGTCGAAGCCGTTCGGACGGGCGCATCGAATCTCGCCAAGCAGATCGAGAACGTCCGGCTCTTCGGGGTTCCGGTCGTCGTCGCGATCAACGCGTTCCCGACGGACACGGCGGCCGAGGTCAAGGCGATTCGCGAGGTCTCGCTCGAGGCGGGCGCACGTGCGGCCGTCGTGGCAACCCACTTCGTCGACGGGGGTGCCGGCGCCGCGGATCTCGCGGAAGCCGTTTGGGAGGCCGCGGCCGAAGGCGCCCCGAGCTTCCGGCTTCTCTACCCGGACGATGCCCCTCTCGGCGAGAAGATCCACACGATTGCCACGCAGGTCTACGGGGCCGACGGGATCGATGTATCGCCGCTCGCGGCGAAGGCAATCAAGCGCTATGAGGCGATGGGTTTCGGCAATCTGCCGGTGTGCATGGCAAAGACCCAGTACTCGCTCAGCCACGATCCGAACCTGAAGGGCCGGCCGGGAGGCTTCACCGTGCCGATCCGCGACATTCGCCTGTCGGCCGGGGCAGGGTTCATCACGCCGCTGGTCGGCGAGATGCGGACGATGCCCGGGCTGCCCTCTCGACCCGGCGGCGAGAAGATCGACATCGACGCCGACGGCAACATCGTCGGCTTGTTCTAGCCCTCGGCCGGCTCCTGAAGCCGGCGACCCACGGCCTCGTCGGCTTCAACCCGCGAGCTCATGAGGGTCACGGCCGAGCTGGTCGCGATGAGGAGGCCCGCCCGATCCCCGAAGTACGCGGCGCGTCCTGCCCGCTCGCGAGCGCGGTCACTGGCACGTCGGCGGTGGGGGAGGAAACCGACGATGCCGGCTGGCGAGGGTGTGGCCATGAGCGCGACTCCTTGGCCGTTCAGGCTAGGAGGATGGCCCTTGGCCGGCGAGGATGATTCCCCGCCAAGGCCCTCGGAAGCAGGGTCAGATCGCGCCCGTCGAGAGGGCGACGCAGGCCGCGACGATCAGGCCCAGAGCGATCCCGACCGCGAATGCTCCCCAGGCCTGGACATCGACCGGCCCGAGCGCCTCCGATCCGTGGGCGTGGTCGTCGTGACTGTCCGTTTCGTCGTGATCGTCGGGACTGGTCTGGGTCGTCGTCATCGTCCGCGCGGGCACCTCCGGCCACATTCTGGCACGTAGACTCCGGCGGTGACCTCGACCTCGACGAACGCCACGCTCGACGCCGGACTCATGGCCAGCCTGCGCGGCCTCGATCGCGACGGGCGACTCCTGTTCACGACTCGGGTCCTGCGCATGTTCGGCTACGGGTTCCTGGCCGTCGTCCTCGTCCTGTACCTCGCGGCTCTCGGCCTGGATCCGCTGACCATTGGCGCGATCCTGACCCTCACGCTGGTCGGGGACACCATCATCTCGCTCTGGCTGACGACGAGCGCCGACCGGATCGGACGGCGCCGTGTCCTTGTCGCGGGCTCCCTGCTGATGGTCGGCGCCGGGGTGCTGTTCGCGGTGACGAGCTGGGTCCCGCTACTGATCCTCGCGGCGACGATCGGGGTCATCAGCCCGACCGGCAATGAGGTCGGTCCGTTCCTCGCCGTCGAGCAAGCGGCTCTCAGTCAGGCGACGCCGGACGCCCGGCGCACACCGACGTTCGCCTGGTACAACCTCGCGGGCTACGTCGCTACCGCGTTCGGGGCGCTTGCGGCGGGGTTCCTGAGCCAGGGCCTCCTGGCCGCCGGCTTTGCCGCCGTCGATGCCTATCGCGCGATCGTCATCGGCTACGCGATCGTCGGCCTGCTCATGGCCATTGTGTTCGAGCGGGTCAGCCCGGCGGTCGAGGCGCCCCATGCCGCATCCCCCGACGACGGGGTCCGACGCCGGTTGGGGCTCGGCCGATCGAGAGGAGTCGTCGCTCGACTGTCGGCCCTGTTCTCGATCGATGCCTTCGGCGGCGGGTTCATCCCCCAGAGCCTCATGGCGTACTGGTTCCACCTCCGGTTTGGCGTCGAGCCGGCGATCCTCGGTGGGATCTTCTTCGGGGCGAACCTCCTGGCGGCCGTGTCGTCGCTCTCCGCCTCGCGGATTGCCTCGCGGATCGGCCTCGTCAACACGATGGTCTTCACCCATCTGCCGTCAAACCTCCTGCTGATCCTCGTCCCGCTGATGCCGAACCTGCCGCTCGCGATCACGGTGCTCCTCCTCCGGTTCAGCCTGAGCCAGATGGACGTTCCGACCCGCCAGTCGTACGTCATGTCGGTTGTCGAGCCGGATGAGCGATCGGCGGCGGCCGGGGTCACGGGCATCGCCCGAACGACGGGAGCCGCCCTCTCGCCGATCATCTCGGCGCCGCTCGTCGCCAACAATGCGCTGACTGCGCTTCCGTTCTTCCTCGCCGGCGGGCTCAAGATCCTCTACGACGTGCTCCTCTACCGCGCATTCCGGTCCGGTCGAGCACCCGACGAACGGGCCGGCCGCGGCGAGGCCTGAGAGCAACTCTCGGGGATGGCGATGGACCTCGAGGAGCGCCGCCGGCGTGCCGATGCCAACGCGGTGGCCGCGTTCACCCTGGCTCAGGCGCGGCTCGGGGATCCGAGAGGCGGAACAGCGCGGTTCGGCGCCGTCGAGGCGGTCGCGATCGGTGTCGACGTGGCGTTCTACAACCCGGTGCTCGCTCTTGACCCCGCGAGCACGCCGTCCGATGTCCGCGCGGCGATCGCATGGGTCGAAGCGAAGGGCCTGCCGGTCTCCGTCCAAGTCCGCAGCGATGTGGACCCAGCTGTGTCCGCCGCCGTCGAGGCACACGGGCTCGCGGCGGACCCGTGGGCGACACCGGTGATGGTGCTGGCGCCCATACGGCCGGCTCCCTCTCCGCCATCCGGCATCGTCATCAGGACCGGCGGCCGGGACCTGTTCGAAGACTGGCACACGGCCCTCGGGTCGGGCGAGATCTACCGCAGCGTCTTCGGGCGCACGCTCGTCGCGGATCCGAACGTTCGACTGGCGGTCGGATACCTTGCCGGCGCACCCGTTTCGGGCGCGGCCGCTATCCGGACAGAGGGGACGATCGGGATCTACTCCGTCGGGACCGTGGAGGCGGCGCGCCGACGAGGGATCGGCCGGGCGCTGACGTGGGCGGTGATCGATGCGGGCCGGGCGGCCTGGGTGATCGCGATCCTCCAGAGCAGCGAGATGGGCGCTCCCGTCTACCGCTCGATGGGCTTCGAGGAGATCAGCCGGTATTCCTGGTTCGAACGACCGAAGGGCTAGGCGGAGCGGCGCCGCCAGCCGGGCCGGCCGAGCCGCCACCAGACGAAGAGGACGATCCCCCCGACGACGGCCAGCGCGATCGCCAGGTCGAACGGCTGGAGCGCGTGGCGGATGTCGACCCAGCGCGACCCGAGCTGGACCCCGGCGAAGACGAGCAGCATCGACCACAGGAATGCGCCGGCGGTCGAGTAGGCGACGAACGTCCGGAGCGGCATCCGGGCGACGCCCGCCGGAAAGCTGATGAAGGTCCGGACGATCGGCAGCAGCCGGCTGAAGAACGCCGTCGCGGCGCCGTAACGCTGGAAGAAATGGTCGGCCAGCTCGATCTCATGGGGCCGGATGAGGAGGTACCTGCCGTATCGCTCGAGGAACGGCCGCCCGCCCCAGGCACCGATGGCGTACGCAATGAGCGACCCGATCGTGTTCCCGATCGTGGCGACGATGACGACGATCCAGTAACCCCACGGTCCGTGGGTGAGGGGCTCGAGCTGGCTCTGGTCGGAGACGAGGAAACCGGCGTACGGGAGGATCAGCTCGGACGGCAGCGGGATCATCGCCGACTCGATCGCCATCGCCGTCATCACCCCGAGGTAGCCGACCGCGCCGTACAGCGAGTTGAGGAACGGGATGACGATCTGGTCGATGAAGGCGAGCAAGGACTACCTCGGCGATTTGGGGAAGGAAGAGGCTAAACGGCGACGAGCATAGCCGACTATCCTGCCCCTCGTGACCGACCCGATCGCCCCCCGCGCGACCGAGACCATCGTTCTGACGGGCGCCGATCTGACGATCGCCGACGTCGAGGCGATCGCCCGCCACGGTGCCCGGGCCGTGCTCGACGAGGCCGCCCGAGCACGGATGCAGGAGTCGCGCGACGTCATCGAGCGGCTCGTCGCCGCCGGTGAGGTCGTCTACGGGGTGACGACCGGGTTCGGCGACCTGGCGACTCACTACGTGCCGCCGGCCGACGCCCGGCGGCTCCAGGAGAACCTCCTGATGAGCCACGCCGCCGGCGTCGGGACGGCTCTTGACCGCGAGATCGTCCGGGCGATGCTCCTCCTCCGGGCCAACACCCTCGCACTCGGTCACAGCGGGTGCCGGCCGGCGATCGTCGACGCCCTATTGGGCCTGCTCGAGAAGGGTGTCCATCCGGTCGTGCCGTCGCAGGGGTCCGTCGGCGCGTCAGGGGATCTCGCTCCGCTCGCCCATCTCGCCCTGCCCCTGATCGGGCGTGGCCGTGTCGAGCTCGCCGGACAGGTCGTCCCGAGCCTCGTTGCCCTCCGCGAGGTCGGTCTCGAACCGCTCGTCCTCGAGGCGAAGGAGGGGCTGGCGCTCCTCAACGGCACCCAGCTGATGACGGCGATTGGGGCGCTGCTCCTCGCGGATGCCGATCGCGTGACGCGCACGGCGAGCGTGGCCGCGGCGATGAGCGTCGAGGCGCTCCTCGGCACGGACGTGGCGTTTGCCGCGCCATACCAGCTGGCCCGGCCGCATCCCGGCCAGATCGCGGTTGCCGCGGAGCTGCGGCACCTCCTCCGCGACTCGTCGCTCCAGACCAGCCACAAGGGCGATACCCACAAGGTCCAGGACCCGTATTCGCTGCGCTGCGTGCCGCAGGTCCACGGCGCGGTCCGCGACGCGCTCGATCATCTCCGGCGGGTTCTCGACATCGAGATGAACAGCGCGACGGACAACCCGCTCGTCTTCCCGGGGGGCGGCGTCGTCGCCGAGGCTGCGCTCGCGACCGGTGGCGGGATGGTCATCAGCGGCGGCAACTTCCACGGCGAGCCGGTCGCGCTCGCCCTCGATTTCGCGAAGCTCGCCCTCGCCGAGCTCGGCGCGATCAGCGAGCGGCGGACGGCGCTCCTCGTCGACGCCCGACTCAACGGCGGCCTGCCCGCCTTCCTCGCGCCGGCATCCGGTCTCGACTCCGGGATGATGATCTACCAGTACACCGCCGCCGCTCTCGCGTCCGAGAACAAGGTCCTCGTCCACCCGGCCTCGGCCGACTCGGTCCCGACGAGTGCCAACCAGGAGGATCACGTCTCGATGGGGCCGATCGCCGCGCGGCACGGCCGGACGGTCCTCGAGCACGTCGAGCGGATCATTGCGATCGAGCTCGTCGTAGCAGCGCAGGCCCTCGACTTCCGGCTCGCGCTGCCCGCCACCGCGGGCGCCCGACCGGGAGCAGGCGTCGCCGAGGCGCACGCCCGGATCCGGGCCACGATCGCCCATCTCGACACCGACCGCGAGCCGGGCCCGGACCTGGCGGCCGCGACCGATATCGTTCACCGCGGCTTCCTTGCCGGCCTGGCTGTGGCGACCCGGGCATGACCGGGGCGACCCTGCCGTGACGACGATCCGGATCCTCGACGTCACCGACGAGGCGTCGTTCGGCCTCGTGCCGTCGTGTGCCGACCCAGCCTTTGACCACCGGACGTGCGACTACTGGGAAGATGCAGATCGCGGTTCGAAGGCGGCCCGCCCTGCCTGGCTGGAGGCAGCATCGTCGCCCGCGGCGAAGCCTCGGCCGGCGAACCCGTTCGACGATGACGGGGCCGACCCTCCCCTCAATCCCTTCGCCCGGGCCGCGACCGAGCCGGCGTTCAACCCGTTCGCCACCGACGACGACGACCCCCTGGCCGACAACCCGTTTGCGCCTCGCCGCCCCGCTCGTTCAGGCGGCGCGCCCGGTGGACCTCGCAAGCTCAGCCTGCTCGGGCGCGGGAGTGCGGTTTTCGGGAGCTACGCCAAGGTTCTGCTGGCCGATGAGACACCGGTCGCGTTCAGCCAGTTCGGCCCGCTGTCGGCATACCCCCGCGCCCAGCGGCTCCGCGACCTCTACCCGCAATTGCCGGAAGCGCCCTTGCCGGCGGTCATCACCTGCATCGCAACGACCGCGGAGGCCCGCCGTCGGGGGTACGCCCTGCAGTTGATCCGCGCTGTCTGTGACGATCTGGCCGGACGCGGGTTCGCCGCGATCGAGGCCTATCCGGAGCGCTCGACCCGCCCGGACGCGACAAGCGCCGCAACGCCCGAGTTCTGGGTCGCGGCCGGCTTCACGATCGCGGTCGAGGACGACCGTTTCCCGGTCGTCCGGCGCGAGCTCGGGTGACAAGCGACCGGCCGGTGGTAGGGTCCGCTCGACGGTGGGCCCACCCGGCGTCACAACGTGGAGGCAGGCGGCAATGGCGATGATCCAGGCGCTCGGCAACGTCACCAAGGTCCGCGGCGCACTCATCTTCGTCGAGGACATTGAAGCGGAGCTCGTGTTCTATCGCGACGTCATCGGCCTTCGCCTTCTGTACCGGACGCCGAAGTTCGTCCGCTTCGATGCGACCCAGGGCACCAGCCTGTCTCTCATCGCCGGTGGCCACGCCTCTGCCGAGCCGAAGGATTTCAGGCACGGCGGCGTCGTCCCCGAGGTCATCGTCGACAACCTCGGCCTCGCCCTCAAGCGGCTCGACGGGGCCGATGTCCGCCACGAGGACGTCGTCCGGACCGACTGGGGGCAGTTCTGCTTCCTCTGGGATCCCGAGGGCAACCCACTCCAGTTCTACGAGTCCGCGTTCATCCGGCCCGACGCCGATCCGGAGCGGCAGCCCGGGTGATCCGCGGGTCCGATCGGGCAACTCGGCCGATCATCGCGGTGGCCGTCGTACTGACGGCGGCAATCGTGGGATGCGGGCCGACCCCGGCCACCCCTACGCTCGTGGCATCTCCGACGGGGTCCATCGCTCCCGCGGCCACGGCTGAAGGGCCTTCAGCGTCCGCCGCGGGGACCGGATCACAGTCGTCCGCGCCATCGCCAAGCGTCGCGATCCAGGTCGATCCCGCTCTTCTCGCCTTCATCCCGGACGCCGTCGACGGCGTCCAGCTCACGTTCGATCCGGATACGTCGGCCGCGAACGCGACCGCTGATCCTGCGCTCAGGCGGACAGTGGCGAAGATTGCGGTCGCCCTGGCAATGGCTCCCAGCCCATCGGGCGACGACTTTGCCGTCGTCAGCGTCATCAAACCCCAGGAAGGGGTTGGCGATGACTCCTGGTTCCGCGACTGGCGGGAGACGTATGACCAGGGCGCTTGCGGCCCGGCGGGTGGCGTTATCGGGTCGGTCGAGACGCAAATCGCGGGAGGCACCGTCTACATCGGCTCGTGCGCCCAGGGCGTTCGGACCTACCACACGCGCCTCGCGGCAGCCGGCATCGTCGTCTCGATCACCGCGCTCGGCAGCCGGCGGCTCGGCGAGAAGGTGATGGCCGGGCTCCATCGCTGAGCAGCAGCCGGCCCGCAGCCGGCCCGCACCCGTCGCGGCATTTCGCCATGTCGTTTTCCGGCCCTCGTCCGACAGAGTAGGATCGGCCGGACTCGGGCGTCCTGCCCGGGCAATATCCCAGGAGGGACGACGACCATGCCAACACGCCCAACGGGTATCACGATCCTCGCGGTGCTGTCCGCCATCGGTGGCGTCCTCGCGCTTCTCGCGGGCCTCTTCGCGACGGTCCTCGGCGGGGCGGTCGGCGCCGCGACCGGCAGTGCCACAGTCGGCGGGCTCGTCACGGTTCTTGGGCTGATCGCAATCGTCTACGGAGCCCTCAGCCTGGCGTTCGCCTATGGTGCGTGGACCCTCAAGCCGTGGGCATGGAACCTGGGCATGGCGAGTCAGATTGTCGGGATCGGCCTCGCGATCGTGTACATCGCGACCGGCAATGCCCCGGTCTCCTCGCAGATCCTGAACATCGCGATCTCTGCGGTGATCATCTATTACCTGAACACGCCGGCCGTGAAGGCCGCGTTCGGACGCGCCTGATCGACCGACGATGATCGACGCATCCGGGGCGCGGCCCGTCCGGGCGCCGCGCGGCACGACGCTCACGTGCCGCGGCTGGCAGCAGGAAGCCGCGCTCCGGATGCTCATGAACAACCTCGACCCGGAGGTCGCCGAGAACCCCGACGCGCTCGTCGTCTACGGCGGGACGGGTCGGGCGGCCCGAAGCTGGGCGGCCTTCGACGCGATCGTCCGCGAGCTCCGCCGGCTGGCCGACGACGAGACGCTCCTCGTCCAGTCGGGCAAGCCCGTCGCCGTGTTCCGGACACACGAGTGGGCCCCGCGGGTCCTGATCGCCAACTCCAACCTCGTCGGCAAGTGGGCGACCTGGGATGTCTTCCGCGATCTCGAGAAGCGCGGCCTGACGATGTACGGGCAGATGACCGCGGGCTCGTGGATCTATATCGGGACCCAGGGGATCCTCCAGGGGACGTATGAGACGTTCGCCGAGCTCGCCCGACAACATTTCGGTGGAACGCTCAAGGGGCGCGTCGTGCTCACCGCCGGTCTCGGCGGGATGGGCGGCGCGCAACCGCTGGCAGTGACGATGAACGACGGCGTCGTCATCGCGATCGAGGTCGACGAGGTGCGCGCCCGACGCCGGCTCGACATCGGGTATGTCGACCGGTTGACGAGCGCGCCCGACGAAGCTCTCAACTGGGCCCGGCTGGCGGCCGAGGCCGGGCGCGCCGAATCGATCGCCCTCGTCGGCAATGCGGCCGAGATCGAGCCGGCCTGGGCGAAGGCCGGCGAGCGGTTCGACGTCGTGACCGACCAGACGTCCGCGCACGATTCGCTCGTCGGTTACGTGCCGGCCGAGATCTCGCTGGCCGATGCCGACGAGCTCCGCCGAGTGCTGCCCGACGAGTACGTCCGGCGGTCGACGCGGTCGATGGCCGACCATGTCCGGGCGATGCTGGCCTTCCGCGCGGCCGGCGCGATCGTCTTCGACTACGGCAACAACCTCCGCGCCCAGGCGCTGGAGGCCGGCGTGGCCGACGCCTTCGACTACCCGGGCTTCGTCCCGGCATTCGTGCGGCCGCTGTTCTGCGAGGGACGCGGCCCGTTCCGCTGGGCCGCCCTGTCCGGCGACCCGGCGGATATCGCCCGGACGGACGCGGCGATCCTCGAGCTCTTCCCCGACGATGCCGGCCTCCGCCGCTGGATCACTATGGCCCAGGCGAAGGTCCCGTTCCAGGGGCTGCCCGCACGGATCTGCTGGCTCGGCTATGGCGAGCGGGCACGGGCCGGTCTCGAGTTCAACCGTCTCGTCGCCGAGGGTGAGGTCGGCGCCCCGATCGTCATCGGCCGCGACCATCTCGACGCCGGCTCCGTCGCCTCACCCAACCGCGAGACGGAGGCGATGCTCGACGGCTCGGACGCGATCGCCGACTGGCCGCTCCTCAACGCGCTGGTGAACACCGCCGCCGGCGCGACCTGGGTCTCGATCCACCACGGTGGTGGCGTCGGGATCGGTTACAGCCAGCACGCCGGAATGGTCGTCGTCGCCGATGGCACGCCGCTCGCGGCCCAGAAGCTTGAGCGCGTCCTGACGACCGACCCGGGGATGGGTGTCGTCCGCCATGTCGACGCGGGTTACGAACGCGCGATCGACGTCGCCCGCGAGCGCGGGATCCGGATCCCGATGCTGGACACATGAATTCGGGGGCCGCCGTCGGCGGCCCCCGGGATCGTTGGTCGTGCCAGCTCAGTGACGAAGCGCGACCGTTGCGGATAGCGATGTATCGGCGCACTCCACGGCACCGCAGGTGGTGGCGAACGCCACTGCGGTCGTTCGGCCGCCGAGGAACTTTCCGTCCTCGCTGTTGATGTCGACCTGCCACGGAACTGGACCTGCCGAGCAATCCTCGACGAACACCTCGCCGAAGCCTCGGATCGTCAACCGTCCGACGCGCTGGCTAAGGTCGACGAACACGTCGGCGCCGTCACCATTGGGGCAGGCGACCGTCCCGTGGATCGTCGCCGTGCCGTATCGAGAGAATTTCCCGGTGGGTGCGACAGTCAGGCTGATCGTCGGCGAAGGCGGGGCGGCAGCGACGTGAAACACGAGGCTCCCGCCGCCACCGGCCAAACCCACGGTCCCGCCGCCGCAGCAGGTTCCCACGGCGATGAGATACGTCGTGCCCGACGTGGCGGCCCAGACGACGGCGGACTGGAGGCCCTTCGAGTCGTCGTTGCAACCGATCACGTCGATCCCGCCGGAGCCGTTGGCGGTTCCGACATAGAGCGTCGTGTCGTAGTCGCTGTCGAACGTGTCGGCCAGGAATGCCCCCGACGTGGACGGCGTGAAGCTGTACCAGACAGTTGACCTGTCCGGATTCCCGGGCGCATCCGTGCAGAGCGTCGGATCGGTCGCGCCGGTCGTCGCCTCGGTCGTGTCGTACGGCCCGTCGCTGTACGGCAGCGAGCCGACCACCCGCGGTGAAGCGATGTCGTCGTTCGACGGAGCGGCGGCCGCGACCGGCGAGACGCCGAGGACGGTCGCGGACAGGAGCGCGAGGGTCGCGATCGATACGAGGCGGCGGCTGCGTCGAACCGTTCGGCGATCGTGGCCGGTCATTTCCGGAGCCTCACAGACTTCGACACGGACGCGTCGGCGCACGAGAACTGGTCGCACGCTTCGGCGAACACGTCCGCCGTGGCCTTGCCCGACCCGAACTTGCCGTTGTCGCCGCTGACCTGGATGAACCAGGGCGATCCGCTCGGGCCGCACGTCGTATCGCTGAACCCGCTGCCGTGGATCGTGAAGCGGCCGATCGGCTGGCGGAGCGAGACCTGGATATCGGCGAAATCCGCGTCCCGGCTGCATGTCATCGTCCCGGTCAGCGTCGCCACCCCGGCCTTGTCGACCTTGCCGGTCGGATCGACCGAGAGGCTGAGCTCGATCGGTGGCGGGGCAACGGACAGATCGGCGATCAGCGTCCCGCCGTTCGTGGCGTTCAAGTCGGCATCCGCGAACATGATGTAGTAGGTCGTGCCGCCGGTCAGCCCGGTGGCAGCCGGCCCGCCGAAGCAGTTGATCAGATGCGCCGTATCGGCGACACCTTCGAACAGGTTGACTCCAACCTCGTACGACGACGCTGTCGCGTCAATCGCGAGGTTGACATCCGCTGCCGGCGTGAACTTGTACCAAACGGTGGCCTGGTCGGTGCCGCCAGACCCGCAGCCGACGTCGTCGGACGACACGGTCGCTTGCGTCGTGTCCTGATTGATGGACGCCGGCAAGGAGCCGATCACGATCGCTCCTGCGGGAAGGTCGTTGGCTGGCGCGGCCGCCAGTGCCAACCCAGGAAGGCTCGCGAGCAGCACACCGGCCGCGAGCAGCGCTACACCCCGACGCATTGGCAGTCTCCCGTGCGCGGCAGGGATGGGCTCGCCATTCGCTCGGCACGGCTCAGGCGACCGAAGTACAAGCCGTGTGTCAAAGCTCTCGCCGCGTTCTGGGCCGACACTGCGCCGGGCCTGTCTCCGGGGCGTCTCGGCAGGGCCGTTCGTCGGCGCCTCCCCCCGGCGGCAATCAGGCGGCGGGCTCCTCCGCATCGGCCGCCGGGATCGTCCTGAGGCGCCGGACGGGCGAGAAGAACACCGGCAGGAACACGAACACTCCGCCGATCGCACCGATCCAGATCGTCTCATGGAGGCCGATCAGGCCGCCGAGGGTTCCGCCCACGATCGAACCGATGGGGATGGTTCCCCAGACGATGAACCGCATCGTCGCGTTCATTCGGCCCTGCATTCGCTCCGGGGTGATCGCCTGGCGCAGGCT
>Ga0307312_10000633_pt1 | contig 16939 bp, 17 predicted proteins | sample ER_DNA_202_FD_194489 | JGI IMG/M metagenome (GOLD analysis project Ga0307312, IMG submission 194489) | Bulk soil microbial communities from the East River watershed near Crested Butte, Colorado, United States - ER_DNA_202 | ecosystem: Environmental > Terrestrial > Soil > Floodplain | place... | reverse complement strand
GGGCACTGGAAGAGCGACGAGGCGCCCGATGAGCTCCGAAGACTGATCCCGCAGACCGGCGCCGAGTGGGAAGGCGTCACCGAGGTCGAGATCAACCTCGACATCGCGCAGCGCGTCGGCGTGATCTTGAACTCGAAGGGCATCGCCGTGGACATCCTCCCGACGATGATCCCCATCGGATATGTCGCGGATGCGTTCGTCGCGCTGCACGCGGACAGCGACGGGGTGGGCGTGAACAGCGGGTTCAAGATGGCGCACGGGTCGCGACGCGGACCATATGAGGACGCGCTGCTCAATGACATCAAGGATTCGTATGGTGCCGCGACCGGGTTGGATTACGACGCGACCCACATAACGTCCAGCATGAAGGGGTATTTCGCGTTCAACTGGAGTCGTTTCCAGCATGCCGTCGCGGCGCACACGCCCGCAGTGATCTTGGAGATGGGCTACGTCTCCAACGATGACGATCGCGCGCTCATGTTGGATCACGCCGACACTCTCGCGAACGCGATCGCGAGCGGCGTCCTGAAATTCCTTGACGAGACTCCACGTTCGAAGATCTTCGGTCAGGACCTCGTAGTCCCAGCGTTCCCGTCGAGGCCCTCGAGGCCAAGCTCGAGCCCCTGACGCCGCTCACGCTGGAGCAGCGCGCGGAATTCTTCTTCAGTCCTCTGGTGCTTTCGTCGATTGCACCGGCGGCAGGCCGGCAGGATGTTGTCGATCGTGTTGGAACCTCGGCGGATCAACGGGATGCGATGGTCTATCTCGATTAGGACATTGCTGCCGCAGTAGGCGCAACGGCCTCCGTGGTACTCCAGAAGGGCGAGCCACTGTGCCGTCGTAAAAGAGAGGCCCTTGGATGCATCGCGACGTTTGCTGGCACTCGTTCGGACATACGCGTGAGCTTTTGCGGGGTTGCGTTGGCGCCAATCCTTTTGACGTGCCAACCACCTGGCCGGGTCGTGCAGGTATCGGCGGCGGGTTCGCTCTCGCTCACGCTGACGTCTGAGATCGGCGGGCTGCGACGCCTTCCGTCTGAGGTAGTAATCGTGGCGTTCATCCTTGTTCTGCTGGTACCAGGCTCGATTCCTCGCCCGAGTCGGCTCCGGGTTCTCGGCGTACCGAGCACGTCTCCTTGCATTGCCTCTCGCGAGGATCTCGTCCCTGTTCTCTCCGTACCGCTGCCGCTGCCGCTCGCGGGCTTGTTCGGCATGATCCGGGTGTCGCTCTCTCCAGCGACGCGTTCGCTCTCGGGCTTCACGCCTTTTTCGTTCTTCCTTTGACTCCACTCACGAGCATTTATCAGAAACCGATCGTCGTGAACATAGGACCTTGATGCGCACTCGCCCTCGCTCTAGTCTTCTCGCGCGACCATTGGTCGACAAAGTTCAGGAGGCCGTTAGATGAGCGTTCGAATCGCGCGTGACGCCGCCGGCCTCCACATCACCGGAGCGCCGGGCACCCTCTAGCGCCGCGCGCGCGACGTCCGCACCCATCGACGGTCCCAACACGGAGGATGCGTGCCCGCATTGTTCCCAAGCGACTGGCTTGCCGACGCACCGTACGAAGATTTCGACCTCGGCGTGCTCAAGGCCGGCAAGGAGAGCGAGGTCTACCTCGTCTCCCGGACCGGTCCTACCCGCGCGTGCCTGATGGCCGAGAAGCGCTTCAAGCCGCGGCTGCAGCGTGGCTTCCGCAACGACTACCTGTACGCGGGCGTGTTAGGCGAAGGGACTTTTCGCGAGGATCGCGCGATGAAGAAGCGGACCCGGTTCGGCCAGGAGATGCTCGAAGCGAGATGGATCGGGAACGAGTGGACGGTGCTCGGGCGACTGCACGCGGCCGGCGTGACCGTGCCCCCTCCGGTGGAGCGCGTCGAGAATGGTTACCGCATGGCCTTCATCGGAGAGGCCGACCGCGCGGCGCCCAGACTCGCGGACGTCGACCTCGACGTTCTGACGGCGAGGAGGGTCTGGCGAGAGCTGCAGCGAGAGATTCGGCTGATCCTCGACGCCGAGCTTGTGCATGGGGACCTCTCCGCCTTCAACGTTCTCTGGTGGCACGAACGGCCGGTGATCATCGATTTCTCGCAGGCGGTCGACGTCGTCACGCACCCGGCGGCGCGGGAGCTCCTGCGGCGGGATGTCGACCGGACCGCCGAGTATTTCCGCCACCAGGGCGTCGCGGTCGACCTCGACGCCGCTCTGGCACTGGTCGGGGACTCCCCGGCGCGCTTTGCGCACCAAGTTTTGTCATCCTGAGCATGTGTTCGACCTGACGACGCCCTGGTGGGAGATCATCCTGCGGACCACGGTCGTCTACGTGGTGGTGCTGGTCCTCCTGCGGACCGCCGGAAAGCGCGAGCTTGGGCAGATGAGCCCGGTCGACCTGGTCGTGATCCTCGTGATCGCGAACGCGGTCCAGAACGCGATGACCGGCGGCGACAACTCTCTGATCGGCGGCGTCATCGCGGCCACGACCCTCGTCGCGGTGAATACGGGGTTCTCACGGGTCGGCCACCGAGTGCCGTACCTGAAGCATCTCTTCGAAAGCGAACCCACCCTTCTCGTAGAAGACGGGAAGCTGATCAAACGCAACCTGGAGCGAGAGAACGTCGAAGAAGACGAGCTCATGATGGCGGCGCGCGAGCACGGTATCGAAGAACTGGCAGGGGTCGACGCCGCGTATCTCGAGCGCGACGGCTCGATAAGCATCATCCCGAAGGACGCGCCGGGGAAGGGAATCAGTCGCCGGCACATTCGCCAGTTCCGTCAGCGTTGAACGCGTGAGCCGATTCCCGCCGCCGGGCCTAGCGCCACTCGGCCACCGCAACTACGCGCTGTACTGGGTCGGCCAGCTCGTATCCATGTCGGGGACGTGGATCGAGCTGACAGCGACGTCATGGCTTCTCTATGAGCTGACCGATTCACCGCTCCTTCTCGGGCTCAACGGCGTGTTCCGCGCAGCGCCGATCTTCGCGTTCGCGCTCATCGGCGGGACCATCGCGGATCGTGTCGAGCGGCGGCGGCTGCTTCTCATAACGCAGAGCTCATCCGTGGTCACATCGCTCGTGCTCGGAGTCCTCGTCGTGACGGGGCATGTGGTGTTCTGGCACGTGTACCTCATCAGTCTCATCAACGCGACCATTGCCGCGTTCGACGCCCCAGGACGTCAGTCGCTTTTCCCGATGCTCGTGCCCCGCGGGCAGCTGCAGAACGCGATCACGCTGAATGCGATGCTGTTTCAGACGGGGCAGCTCGTGGGCCCGGCCATCGCCGGCGTGTTGATCGCCCGCGTGAGCATCGCGGCGCCGTTCTTTGTCAACGCCGCGAGCTACTTCGCGATCATCGGGGCGCTTCTCGCTATGCGCATCCCGCCGATCGCGGTGCGCCCTCTACGTGGGTCGATCCGCAGCGAGCTCGTCGGCGGCCTTCGATACGTCCGGGCCAGCACGGTGTTGCCGCTGGTCCTCGTCATGGAAGCGACGTTCTCGGTTTTCGGGCACAACCAGGCGCTGATGACGATCTTCGCCCGCGACATTCTCGGGGCGGGCGCCGAGGGGCTCGGGGCGCTTCTCTCCAGCATCGGCGCCGGTGCGATCGCCGGCATGGTCGTGCTGATTCTCGTCGGGGACGTTCGTCGGAAGGGAGCGTTCATGCTCGCGTCAGGCGCCCTGTACGCGTCGGCGCTCCTGGTCTTCGCTTGGTCGCGATCGTTTCCGCTCTCGGTCGCGGTACTCGCGGCGCTCGGCTTCGCCGATGCGACCTGGGGCGCGCTTCGCAACGCGATCGCGCAGCTCGTGGCCGAGGATGCCTATCGGGGCCGCGTCATGTCGCTCATCCTCATGGCCGCGCGCGGGCTGACGAGCGCGTCCCAGGTGGAGACGGGCGTCGCGACCGCGCTCTTTGGTGCTCCGGGCGCAGCCACCATCGGAGCGCTTGCCATTGGCGGGGCGTTGACGGCCGCCGCCACGCGAGGAAAGGCCCTGCGAGACTTCACCGCGGCGAGCCCGCGACAACATGTCGCGCAGGCGGTACCGGCAGGAGGGGAGTCATGAGTCCCGCGAAGAAGACCGCGACGAAAAAGGCCACGACCCGTAAGACGACGCGCCGCAAGCGCGGCCCGGCAGAGCCGCGCGGTCCCGAAGCGCGCGAGTCCGCCCTCGATCGCGGCGACGAGCACATCGTCGCCCTGACCGACCGGGTGGAAAAGGCGAAGGGGTCGGTGCTCGCGGCCTACCGCGATCCATACGCCGGGCTGCCGCTGGTCCTCGCATCGCTCCCGATCGGGACCGTCGAGGCGACGCCCTTCCAGCGCGACCTTTCGAAGACCCACGCGGACCGACTCGCGATCGCGATCGGCGCATCGGGCCTGTTCCTGGATCCGGTAATCGCGATCCCGAGTGCGGATGGCTTCTGGTCTCCCAACGGACGACACCGATTGGCCGCCGCGAAGCAGCTCGGATTGCGCTCGATCACCGCGCTCCTCACCGACGATCCCACGCTTGCGTACCGGATCCTCGCGCTCAACACGGAGAAGGCGCACAACCTGCGTGACCGCGCGCTCGAGGTGATTCGCATGGCGCGCCAGCTCGCGAAGGAGACGCCGCGCTCGAAGGAGTCGGAGCACGCGACGAGCTTCGAGTCGCCTGCCTTCCTCACCCTCGGCGCCGCCTATGAGAAGCGCGACCGCTTCGCCGGGTCGTCTTACAACTCCATGCTGCGTCGCGTCGATCGCTTTCTAGATACAGCGCTTCCGGCTGCTCTACGTCAGCGGGATCAGTGGGCGGTTCGCCTCATGGACATCGACGACCGTGTCGCCGTGCACGTGAAGGCTTTGCAGGAGCGAGGCATGAAGAGTCCCTATCTACGGCAGGTCGTGGTCGCTCGGTGCAATCCGGTGCGGTGGATCCCCTCGAAGAAAGGGGAGGCCCCGCCGATGACGATGTCCGAGATGCTGACTCGCATGACCGCGAACATCCGTAAGTTCGACCCGTCGAAAGTCAGACCTCAGGACTTGGCGATCGTGGCGGCGGTCGCGCCAGAGGAGGGCTAGCGCTCGGGCTGAGTCGCTGGGTGCGTTGCGGGTCCTGTCCCGGGCTCGGGGTCGCGCGCTCGCCGCACCCTCCCCACCTTCGCGTCGTTCGCTGCGCTCACTCCGCTGGTGGGTCCCCGGGGCACCCGCGGCTCGCGCACAACCCGCTCGCCCGTGCCACCCGCAACGCCGACAGAGTCAGCGGCCGAGCGCAAGTCCAGTTACGGCGCCGATCGCGATCACGATCGCAGGGTGCAACGTTCCCCGATAGGTCAGCACCGTGGCGATCGCGGCCAGTGCGAGTTGCCATAGAGAAGGGTTCCCCGTTGCCGTGATGATTCCAATACCCGTGGCGACGAGCAGCCCTGCCGTGGCCATCGCAACACCTCTCACCAATCCAGCAACCGGTGTCGCGAAGAGCCAGCGGCGCGCGACGGCGGTGATCGGCACGATCACAAGCGGTGGGACCGATGCTGCGACCAGCGCAACCGTGGCCCCGATCACGCCGCCAACGAGATAGCCGAGACTCACGATGTAGAGACCGTTCGGACCGGTCGAGAGGCGCCCGATCGCGATCGCCTGCACGACCTGATCATCGGTCGCGATCCCGGGAGCGATGAGGTCGGCGCGCAGGAGCGGCAGTGAGGAAAGCCCGCCGAGCGACAAGGCGGATGCCTTGAGGAACACGCCGAAGAGTGCGAGCGCATCCATCCTCAGCCGACAGTCGTCTCGCGCGACGTTGGGCGCTCCCGGCCGAGGGCGATTGCGCCGATCAATGCTCCTGCTCCGATCGCCGCGAGAGTTGGCACTCCGAGCAACGCGGCGGCTACGACGAAACCGAGCGAGACGGCGACATCGATCGCGAGATGCGCGCGGCCATGTCGTGCTGACGCGCGGACCAGAAGGGCCGCGGTTGCGATCGTCATCCCTCCGGTCACGGGCGCGACTCCGGCAAGCGCAGCGCGAGCGAGAGGCGAGGCAGCGATCAATACATAACCAGCGGTGAGGACGACGGTGATCGCTGCCGCGGGGATCATCATTCCGGCGACGGCTGCGATGACGCCACGCCAGCCCGCGGCGCGACGGCCGATGAGGCCGGCGAGCGCTACGAGGTGGATACCGGGCGAGAGCTGTGACAGCGCCCAGGCCTCGCCGAATTCGCGGGCGCTCATCCATCGCTCGCGATCGACAGCGAGGCGTCGAATCAGTAGCAAAGTACTAGTACCGCCGCCCACAGATTGCGTTCCGACAGCGACCCATGAGCGGGTCAACCTTGCCAGCATGCCCGTTAACCTAACGGTGATGGATGTGGTGGGTCGCCAGGAAGCTCCTGTCTTCACCTGGAATCCCGTCGAGCAGATGTGGGTGCAGGAACGTGGCGGCGCGGCTAAACCGCCGCCGGCCCCGCACGACATCCACGCGATCCAAACATGGTTCCTCGATACCGAAGACAACGAATGGATCCAGACGGTGCTCGGTCCGATGGGGCGTCAGCTGGCGGCGCAGTGGCGCGGCGCCTACCGCGTTCCCGATGCGGCGATCAGCCGCGAGACCAAGCCCGCGAAGAAGCGCAGCCCGCTGCCGATACTCGTCGGGGCGGTCGTGGTCATCGCGCTCATCGGCGGCGTCGCGATAGCGGCACCCGGGCTGATGAATCCGAACGCAACGCCGGCACCATCCGGTCCTATCGCGGCGAGCAACGACCCGGGGCCGAGCGCCTCGGCCGATCCGACAGCGGCCCCGACTCCCGAACCCACACCTGATCCGACCGTGGCGCCGGCCACTCCGGTGCCCGCGACCCCGCGTCCCCGGCCCGCGGGTCCGTCGTACACGCTGAAGAACGGGACCGTCGTGACCTACACGGGTCCGGTCACGGCGACGCGCAATGCGACCCTTCCGGCGTCGTTCTCAGTCTCGCTCGCGAATGGAAGGGCCGGCTCTGGCCCGTTCGGCATTTTCCTGAATGACCCGGTCACCGTTTCGAACCGTCGTGCGGTCAACGGAACCCTCGATGGGAACGGCCGCATCCTGCTGCAGATCCCGACCAACGTGCAGCCCGGTGTCTACCAGCTGCTGTTCTCGTACGGCGGAGAGACCGCTCAGATCACGACGGTGGCCGTGCGCTAGACGGGTCTAACTCGCGCGCGGGTCCTTCACCGTGACGATCCAGAAGACGCCGAAGTCCTCCATCCACTGCGCGCCCTCGACCAACGGTCGGATCGCGAGGCGGTATGTCCCTGGAGCCGACGGTGCCACGATCGTGAACTGGAACCACGCGACCTGATTCGGTCCGACCCACTCCGCGGGCTGCGCGGCGACTCGGTTGTAGCGGGGCCATCCGGTGTTCGGCGATCCGGCGACGCCATCGCCCCCGAGCATCGATGGGTGATCCTGGCCGGGCTCTGGATTCCATGTGCCCAGATACGCGACCTGACCCATCGTGTCGGCGAGCCAGCCGCGCGTGCCGCTGTTGTAGTAGGCGACGACCGCCGTCGCGGTCTCACCCGGACACAGGCTCGAGTAGCCGCTCTGCCCGTACCACGATGCGTGAAACCCTCCGACCCCAGATGCGACTTTCGACGGCGCCGCGATACCGGGACCGTCGGTGCGCTGACAGGTCGTGGGCGAAGCGGACGGCGTTGGCGTGGGCGTGGGTGTGGGCGTCACGCTCGGCGTGGCCGCGCCCAGGAGGCTCACCGTTCCCGCGACGATGATTGCCTGACCGAGGATTCCGGCTGTGATGCGCGGCGAGTCGGTCATGACGCGGTACATGCCGATCGGAAGATCGACGAAACCGAACCACCCACTGCCATCGGTCGTCGTCGTACGAAGCATGGCTCCCGAGATCGGCTCGACGAGGTGCAGCACGGTGCCGGTGAGCAACGTGCCGTCGGTCGCGACCGCGGTGCCGCGGAGGTGACCGAAGATCGGCTGGGACTTCCACGTCATTGCCGGAACCATCGGCGCGTCGGCGAATATCGGCTGCGTCCCGGTGTCGTACTGCGACGGCTGCGTCAACGCTTTGATGAGCTCGTCACGGCCGACGGCCCCGCTCCGCGTCCCGGCGTCGGTCAGCGCGTCGGGCGTCCGATATGAGTAGCCGACCCAACCGATGGCGTTGTTGCCCGCCGCGCTCGGAGCGAGTGCGCGGCGCACCTGGCTCACGCTCGAGGCGATGTCGTTGAGGTACAGGGCCGATCCGATTGCCACGGAGCGGCGGTACTGGTTGTCCTTCGCGAACTCGTTCCACTCGTCGTACATCTGGTGCTGGTTCGCGAGAGAGTCGCGCTTGTAGTTCATGAGCATCGCGGTATCGAGGATCCCCTCGCGAAGCCATCCGCGCCAATCCTGGAGCTGCTCAGCGTATGCGCGCGTGTTCTCCCAGCTGCCCGTCGTCTGCGGTCCGTACCCATACGTGATCACGTCCGCCGACACGCGGATGTGGGGCTTGAGCGCGGTCGACTCCAGATAGATCCGGCGGACGATCCCCGTGACTTGATCGCGACGCCACTGCGTCCACGTCGGGTCCGTGTTCGATGTGTCGCTGCGACCGGTCTCGGCACGGAAACGCGCCACCGCCGTCGCGTTGTAGCCCCACGACGGCACGAGGGAACCGAGGTTGCCGTCGGGATATCGGATGCGGTCGAGGTTGATGCCGTCGACGTCGTAGTTACGGACGATGCTCGTCGCCACGCTCGCGATCCACGCCGCCGCGTCGGGATGGCCGGGATCGAGCATCCAATCGTCGTTCAGCTTCGAGACGCCGTCCGAGCGCGTCATGACCCAGTTGTCGCGTCCCGATGCAGCGGGGCCGTGCAGGTTGAAGATGTGATTCGGGTCCTTTGGCGGCGTGGTGCTGTTCCACATTGCGTTCGCGATCACCCACGCGTGGACCTCGACGCCCTGAGCGTGCGCCGTGTTGATGAGGGCTTGGAGAGGATCGAATCCGGCCGCGATCGACTCGTTCACCGGGAGTCCCGATCGCAGGCAGAAGCAGTCGCCCCGCCGGACGACCTGGGCGACGATCGCGTTCGCGTGGACCGCCTTGGTGGCCGCGACGAGCGCGTCGATCTGCCCCTGGTCGTTGATGCCTTCGCCGAAGGCATCCGCCCAGAACGCGCGGAACTGGCCGGCGGTCGTCGCCGCCCCGTGGGGAGAGACCTCCGCGGGGAAGACGGCGAACAAGCTAGCCATGTACCAGAGGACAGCCGCGAGCGTGGCGAGTTTCAGAGTTTTTCCCTTCCCTCATGCGTGTAACGGATTGCTAACGACAAGTCTTTGGGCGGCACAGGATCGAGTCAAGCGAGCGAGCATGCGAAACCACACAAAAGGACGGTCGTACCGTCGACGGTCAGTACTTCATCAGTACGTTCGGTGGATGTTTTTGCGCATCTCTCACTCTGGTTGCAAAGCCTGACGGACGCCCGAGCGTATCGTCCGGCGCGTGGACGCCGAAGCGGTCGCGCGCGTCCTCGCTGGTGTGCCCGTCTTCAGCGGGCTGAGCGATGCCGAGCGAACCGAGCTCATCGCTCACCTTCGCGCCCGGCGCTTCTCACGCGATGAGGTCGTGTTCCATCGCGACGACGCGGGAGGTCACCTCTACGTGATCCTCTCGGGATCCGTGAAGGTTGCCATCCCTGACGAGGAAGGTCACGAGGTCGTGGTCGCCGTCGAACGGGATGGTGCGGTGTTCGGCGAGCTCGCTCTCTTCGACGACGCGCCACGCTCTGCGACGGTCACGGCGCTCGAGGAGACGCAGGTCGTCACGCTGGCGCGCGAGGACTTCCTACGCGTTCTCGAGCGAAGCCCGCGTGCGACGCGTGAGATCCTCCGGTTGCTCGCGCGCACGGTCCGGCGCGCGTCGGGACGGATCGAGGACCTCGTGTTCCTGGACGTACCCGGACGGGTGGCGAAGTGCCTCCTGGACCTCGCGACGGCACACGCGCGTACGGACATCGAGCTCACCCAGGACGATCTCGCCTCCTTTGTGGGGGCCACGCGGGTATCGGTGAACCGGGCACTCGCGGATCTCGAGGCGCAGGGCGCCATCGCGATCGGACGCCGCCACATCGCGGTCAAGGAGCCTTCCCTCCTGCGCAAACAGGTGCGTTACTAAGGGCCTCCTAGACTCTCTCGTTCGTGAAGGTGGAAGAACTCCGCAGGATCGCGGGGACGCTCGCCGACGTGCTCCCAATCGAGATCCTTCCGGAGATCGACCGCCGAGAGCTCGCCGGCCACATGACCCTCCGGAAGTTCAAACAAGACGAGGTCGTCTACCACCAAGGAGATCCCGCCGCGCACTGGTTCGTCGTCTTCGAGGGACTCGTCAAGGTGCTCCTCCTCGACGAGAACGGACGCGAGCTTCTCATATCGCTGCACTCGCGCGGTGAATTTTTCGGAGAGCTCGTGATCTTCGAGGACAAGGTCCCGCGCGATGGCACGGCCGTCTGCGTGATCCCGACCACGGTCTTCCAGATCGAACGCGACGGTTCCCTCGCCGTGTTGAAGCGCAACGAGGAAGCGAGAGGGCACATGTTCGAACGGCTCTCGCGGAACATCCGAAAGCTCGAGGGGCAGGTCGAGGACTTCGCCTTCCTCGACGTCACGAGCCGTCTGGCCAAGTACCTCGTCGAGGTGGCGCGCCTCGGCCGCTCGCTTCCGCTGACCCAGGACGATCTGGCTTCCGCGATCGGGTCGACGCGGATGACGGTGAACAAGCTCCTCGCGGACTTCGAGCGTCGCGGTTTCATCAAAGTCGAGCGCCGCAACGTCCGGGTACTCGACGAGAAGTCGCTGCTCCTGGAGATCCGGGTCTAGAAGAGGTTCGTGAGCCAGCGCATCCGCTTGCGCGCGGGCTCGGGTGCACGCTCGGACGGCTCGAGCCCGGCGAGGTCGTCGTGCAGCGCGAGCGCGAGAGTCCGCGTCGCTTCCTTTGTCGGCGCATCCTTCGGCACCGGCCGCGGTGTGCCCGCGATCGTCGCGAGCTCCTTTCGCAGGTAGAGCTCAGCCGTGCCCGCTAGCCAAACCGGGAGGATCGGCGAGCCGGAGCGAAGCGCCAGGTAGCCGACGCCGCGAGCGAACGGTCCGAGCGACGACTCCGCGCGCGAGACCCGACCCTCCGCGAAGACAACCACGATCGCGCCGTTCTCGAGCGCCGTGAGGGTTGCCGCGATCGCCGCGCGATCAGCCGTTGTCGAGGTGCGCTCGATGGGGATCACGATCCCGACGCCGCGCAGCACCGCGCGCCACCACCAGACCTTCCCGGTTCCCTCGCGATCGCCGAGCAGCCGCACATCGGCGCCGAGTGGAAACGACGCTGCGAGGAGGAAACCATCCGCCCATCCCTGGTGGTTGGCGACAACGAGCATTGGGCCGCGCGCCGGGAGCGTTCCGTGGTGACGCACGCGGAAGAGCGCCGCGAAGATCCCGCGCACGATGAGACGGGCGATCCGGGAGCGCACCGGGTAAGCCTGAGCCATTCGCGCAAGAGGGTCTAGGACCCGATCGATGTGAGCGCGAGGCCGATCAGCGCGGCGAACATCGCGATCGTGACCATCCATCCGAGCGAGGTGAGCACCGGGCCGATGGTCTGCTTGCCCATCACCTTCTTGCTCCGCGCCGCGAGCATGATCACGACGAGGAGGAACGGCGCCGCGACGCCGTTCAGGACCGAGGTGAAGAAGAGCGCGTCGATCGGTTTGACGCCCGTAAAGGGAATGATCAGCCCGACCAGCGTTGCGACCGCCACCACTCCGTAGAACGATTTCGCCCTCCGCCAGTCTTCGTCCAGTCCCTCGCGCCAGCCGAAGGTCTCGGAGACCGCGTAGGCGGACGCGCCCGAGAGGACGGGAACGGCCAGGAGTCCCGTTCCGATCATGCCCACCGCGAAGATCAGTCCAGCGAGATCCCCCGCGAGGGGCTTCAGCGCCTCCGCCGCGTCGGCACCCGTCGAGATATCGGTCTTGCCACTTGCATGGAGAGTCAGGGCGGTCGACAGGATGATGAAGTACATGACGAGGTTCGAGACCAGCATCCCGACGGTCACATCGATCGTCGCGATGCGCAGCTCGAACCGCGACGCGCCCCGCCGTTCCGACCGGCTCTTGCGTCCGGCGGATTTCTCTTCCTCCACCTCCTGGCTCGTCTGCCAGAAGAAGAGATATGGCGAGATCGTCGTCCCAAGGATCGCAACGAGCGTCGCGATGTACTCGTGGTCGGCGGAAATCGTCGGCACGATCGTGGCACGGAGCGTCTCGGCGAGCGGGGGCCGGACCAGGACCGCGTCGATGATGTACGCGAGGAGCGCGATGGTGAGGTACTTGAAGACGCGCTCGATGAACCGATATTTCGCGAAGATCTGCATCGCGAGGAGCGCCGCGGCGATCGGAATCACGAGCCACGGGACGGGCGTGCCGATGATGATCCCCGCCGCGTCCGCGATCGCGCCGAGATCGGCGCCCACGTTGACGACATTGGCGACGACCACCAGCGCGACCGCCGGATAAAGGACCCAGCGCGGGTAGTGCTCCTTCAGGATCCCAGCGAGGCCCATCCCGGAGACCTGGCCGAGCCGCGAGCAAATGTTCTGCACCGCGGCCATGAACGGGAACGTGAGGAGCGCCGTCCAGAGGGTCGCGAGGCCGAGAGACGCACCGGCCACCGAATAGGTTCCGATGCCGCTCGGGTCGTCGTCCGCCGCGCCGGTGATGAAGCCGGGGCCCAGAAGCAGGGCGGCCTTCTTCACCGGATGTTTCTCGCGCGCGACCTGATCGGCCCGGGTCATCGTCCGATCTCTTTCGGTAGCGACTGGCGGCGGCGCCAGAAATCGGCCCACGGGTCGGCGCTCGCGAGCCGGCGCTCGAAGGAGCGCACGTTGAACGTCGCGGGATCGAGGCTGGGCGAGACCTCGTCCCAGGCGAGCGGCGTCGAGACCGGGGCCCTCGCCCTGTTGCGCACGCTGTACGGTGCGACGATCGTCTGGCCGAACGCGTTGCGCATCGCATCTGCGAACACACGACCGCCTCGCTTCGCCTTCGAGAACTCCACCGTCACGAGCTTCGGCTCGCGGCGCGCGAGCTCCTCACCGAATGCGACGGCGACCGCGGTCGCCTCTTGCTGCGTCACGCCCGCCTTCAGCGGCGCGAAGACGTGCAGACCCTTGCTCCCCGAGGTCTTTGGGTAGGAGACCACACTTGCCTCGTCGAGCACCTTCCGGAGGGCGAGCCCCGCGCGCGCTGCGTCGGCGAACGACTCGGGCGGGTCCATGTCGAACGCGAGCCAATCGACCTCGTGGATCGTTTTGGCACGGCAGGTCATCACGTGGATCGCGATGCAGCCGAGGTTCCCCATGCCCACCAGCGTGGCGCGCGACCCGCCGACGATGTAGCGCACGTCCTTGCCCGTGCTGGCCGCCCGAAGGACCAATCGCGGCCCCGCCGGTTGCCAATGTTCGGGAAAGTCCTTTCGATAGAAGCAAGGACCAAGGATGCCGTCGGGGCAGCGCTCGGCGGTGAGCGGCCGATCGCGCATCCACGGCGCGACATGCGACCAGATGCCGTCGTAGAACCGCGCGATGTCCGCCTTTGTGATCCCCTCGTCGGGCCACCAGACCTTGTCCGGGTTGCTGATGGCGACGCCCGCGACCTTGACCGCTTCAGCGCTCACGGTCGCTCCAGGTGCATTCGGACGGGTCCTTGTCGGTGCGGAGCCCGAGGAACGCCGGCTGACGGAGCTTGCCGTCGGCGGTCCACTCCGCGTACACGAGCTGGGCGACGAGCTTCGGCCGCACCCAGGTTGCGTCCTTCATGCGCGGCGCGGGATCGAAGGGCGGCTTCTCCGTGCGCAGCCGCTCGAGTTTCGTCGCGAGCATGTCGAGCGTTTCCTGGGTGAAGCCGGTCCCTACTTTGCCGACATAGCGAAGCTTCGATCCGTCATACAAGCCGACGAGGAGCGCGCCGAGATGCTGGCGGCCCCCTTTCGGCGCGGTGTATCCGCCGATCACGAATTCGGACTCCTTGCGCACCTTCACCTTGCGCCAGAACGGGGACCGAATTCCCGGCTGATACGGGGAGCGCTCATCCTTTGCGATGATCCCTTCCCAACCGAGACGCTTCGCTTCGCGGTAGGCGGCCTTACCGTCGCGGACGAGCCGTCGCGATACGAAGAGGGGAACGGTCGGGCGTCCGAGCAGCCGCTCGAGCGCCGGGCGGCGCTCGCTGAGCGGTCGCGACATGAGCGATCGGCCGTCCTGCTCGAGCAGGTCGAAGATCGCGTACCGCGTGGGCGATGCGCCGGCGGTGCCGCGCCGCTGCAGTAGCTGAAAGCGCGAGACGCCCTTTTCGTCCAGGGCGACGAGCTCGCCGTCCACCATCAGATCGCCGTCGACGAGGGCCTTCACGGCTTCGACGACGTGCGGGAATCCGACGGTGAGGTCCTGGAGCGTCCGCGACCAGATCTTCACCTGACCGCGCTCGCGAGCCGTGACCGCGCGGATCCCGTCGTACTTCTCCTCGAAGACCCATTCCGGGCCGTCGACGATGGCCGGCGAAAGTGTCGCGAGCATCGGGCGAATGAGCTTCAAGTCGGATCGCCGGTCGCGGCTTTTGCGACGTCACCGCCTTCGTCACGCGCGATCCCAGCGAGCAGCCGGCGGGTGAGCACGGATCGCGGTTTCTCCCTCGTGATGTCGACCGTCGAGGCGTAGCGATCGCGCCGTTTCATGAGGAGCCATTGGCGGCCGCGCGTACGCACGAGGACCCATCCGCCTTTGAGCTTCTTCCCCTTGAGCGCAAAAACGATCCGACCTTTGCGGACGGCTTCGTCGAAAGTCTCGTCCTCGTCGAGTCGGTACGTCCCGATGTCCCACACCATCACGGTCCCGCCGCCGTACTCGCCCTCAGGTATCGCGCCCTCGAAGCGCGCGTAACCGAGCGGATGATCCTCGACCTGCATCGCCAAACGCTTGACTTTTGGATCGAGCGAGGGACCCTTCGGCACCGCCCACGACACGAGGACTCCACCCGCCTCAAGGCGGAAGTCGTAGTGCAGCGCGCTGGCGCGGTGCTTTTGCACCACGAACAGTCGCTCAGGCCCCTTCGGCTTGCCGCCCTGCGGTTCCGGGGTCTTCGCGAAATCGCGCTTGCGCTGGTATTCCCGGAGCGAGCGCGAGCGCTCCTTAGTCGCCGCGATCCTTCATCCCTTTCGGCGCCGTGTTCTTGGCTTTGACTCGCTTGTCTTGAGCGACGCTTCGGCCGGCGCTGGTCTGTCCGACGCCGAATCGACCTCCGGCCTCGCGACGGACAAAGCGGGATCCGCCGGTCTTGCCTGGCGTTGTGTCGATGCGCTCGCGCTTGCCCCCTGCCATATCGAGCCCTCCGCGGATTTCGCGCTTCTTTGTTGCACGAATGAGACCGACTCGTTCGGCAAGCTCATGCGCCGAAAGGAGATTGAGAATGCGGTCGCGAGAGACACCGGCGAGGATCGCGGCCGCGATCCCGATCTCGAGGAAAACAAGCTCGGTCGGTGTGTGAGCATCCGTGCCGATCGAGATCCAGGTGCGTTCGGCGGCGATGATCCGGAGCCGCTCGACATCGAGGTCTTGGCGGTCGGGATATGCGTCGATCTCGAGCGCGGTCCCGGTCTCGGCCGCATGGCGGGCGACGCGCTCCCAATCGCAGGTGAGCCCCGCGCGAAAGTTGTAGATGCGCCCGCGAGGGTGGGCCAGGACGTGTATGTCCGGATTATCCAGACCGCGGAAGTACCGCTCCGTTTGGTCGTCCCGCAGGCGCAGCTTCGAATGGAACGCGCCGAGGACGAGATCGAGGCGCGCGAGCACGCTCGGGTCCATATCGCTCGCGCCCTCCGGCGTGATGTCCATCTCGATGCTGCGGAGGACGAGCGTGCCCGACCCGCGCTCGTTCACGGCGGCGATGTGCTCGCCCTGAGCGACGAGGCGGACCTCGTCCATCCCGTTCGTGATGCGCAGCGTTTTCGAATGATCGGTGATGGCGATGCGCTCTCGTCCGATCGAACCGGCGGCCTCAGCCATCTCTTCGATCGTCGAGCTGCCGTCGGTCTCATCGGTGTGCATCTGATGATCCGCTCGCGCCACCGCGTGCCAGTCGGGGTGCGCGTCGACGACGGTGCGTGCGTGCGCGTACGTGATGAAGCCATCGCGGAGCGGCGGTGGGGCCGGAGGGTCCGGCTGTTGTCGGAGCCACTCAGCGATGAAATGCGCGGTGAATGGGCCGACGGACCGAAGCTCCGTGAGGCTCCGACCGGATTCCTGGATCGCCGCCGCCTCCTCCGGCCACATGAGGGCCGTTCTCGACGCACGACGGAGCGCGCGCTGCATGCGTCCCTCGCTGCGCTCCGACTCGACCGCAAGGAGCTCGGCGATGTCGCGGTTTGTGAGCGTGGCTACGAGGGAAAGCTAGTCCGCGTGGAGGAGGGCCATGTGCGAGGTCGAACCGTCCGGCCAATCGGGGTCGTCCGAAAGCTTCACGCCGACGTGCAGGTCGCCGCGCGTGCGCCTGCCACCGCCATCGACTTCAACGAGCATCCTGCCGCTCGCGGACGGACGGACGTGAATGAGCGATCCGTCGTCGGTGCGGTATGTGCCCGGGTCGATCGCTGTGGCGGTCTCGACAAGGAACTCGATCGGCACGCCGCCGGTCGCGACCCAGCGGTGCGCTCCATCGACGTGCAGGCCGTCGCAATAGCCGACCGTGCCGTGATGTATCACGAGCCCGCCCTTGCCATGTCGCGACCCGGCCCGCAAGTGATCGAGGCTGCGGCATTCGTAGCGAACGATGGTCGACATACAAGCCCTCCCCAAGAGCTACAGCGGAATTTTTGTCACGGTCGGGTAACGAAGTCAATGGGTTCGGGTAATCCGCCCCGCCAC